>Ga0316197_10003454_pt1 | contig 11245 bp, 8 predicted proteins | sample OudBiesiAoxic_MG_FD_204939 | JGI IMG/M metagenome (GOLD analysis project Ga0316197, IMG submission 204939) | Coastal sediment microbial communities from Oude Bieten Haven, Netherlands - site A oxic | ecosystem: Environmental > Aquatic > Marine > Coastal > Sediment | place: Netherlands...
CGCTGCGAGCAGGCTCACCGAGAACTCACCGGACGCGAGCATCAGCGGGTGGGTGTCGTGCTTTGGTGACACGCTGGCCATCACGATCGGCTCCTCGAAGCTCACCTGGCTGACCCAATGGCTCGTGTAGAGGCGTTGCACTCCGCCGTGCGTCGCCCCCACGACCTCGACGCCCTTGATCATCTGGCCGAGGCACTGCTTGATCTCGCGGTCGATCATCGACGTGAGTGTGTCAGTTGAACACCGCCGTAGCCCACTCGATCTCGTCCTGCTCGGCCACCGCCAGCTGTGGGATCTGGGCCCGCATCTCCATCACGAGACCAAGGCGCATCTCGTCTGAGCGGCCTTGGAAGATGGCCCGCAAGTTGTTCAGCATCCGGACCACGATCGGCTGCGCCAAGGTCGGTAGGAGGAAGGAGTCTTGCCATTCGACCTGGCCCTGCGTCACCGTGCGGAACAACTCCCGAGCCCCGTTGGCATCGAATTCGGTCCCGGCGGCGAACGGATCGAAGAATCGTTCCGGTCCGTCGACGGTGCGGACGAGGAAGTGCGCCGGCATCCCAACCCCCACGAGTTGGACGCCGACCCGTCGCGCCACTTCGATCATCAGTACCGACAGGCTGATGGGGATGCCGACACGGGTCTCGATCACCCGATCGAGGCACGAATTTCGCCAGTCGTAGTAGGCGCCGGTATTCCCGCGGAAGCCCAGCTCGCCGAACAGATAGTGAGCGACACCTTCGGCCGTGGGGGTCGGACACTCCGCAGCGAGGAGGTCGAGCTCGGCGAGCCACTCGATCTCGTCCAGCGGTCGTTGCATCGTGCTCGACATCGCCAGGCAGGCCTCGTCGAGACGGATGTCCGAGGCGTTCATCACCTGCGCGAACCGGGCCAGACTCATCGGCATCGAACGCTACCGCTGCATGTGACCAGGGTCGCCGTGCTCGACTACGTTGCGGACCCATGTTCCCCGGCGCACATCTCGCAACCCTCGGTGACAAGCCAGCCATCACCATGGCTGGATCCGGCTTCAGCCAGACATTTGCTGAGCTGGACGCCGGTGCCAATCGACTGAGCAGGCTGCTGCGATCGGCGGGGCTCAACCCCGGCGATCACATCGCGATCTGCATGGAAAACCACGATCGGTACCTCGAGGTGATCTGGGGCTGTCACTACGCCGGCCTGATCTACACCGCGACGTCATCGCGTCTGCAGAGCGCCGAGCTGGAATACATCATCAACGACTGTGGTGCGCGGGCGTACATCACGTCGAAGTACAAGGCCGATCAGGCTGCCGAGGTTGTCGCCGCCACGCCTAACGTGGAGCTGCGGCTCATGCTCGACGGCACCATCGACGGCTACGAGAGCTACGAGGCCGCCGTCGGTGCGCAGTCTCCCGAGCCACTCGAGGAGGAGCGGATCGCCGGCCTGGACATGCTCTATTCGTCGGGCACGACCGGCATGCCGAAGGGAATCTCCCGAGAGTTCCCGAACGAGCCGCTCGACACCTGGAACAACGGGGTCACCGGGGTCTGCCAACTGCTGTTCGGCGTCGACGACACGAAGCGCTACCTCTCCCCCGCGCCCTTCTACCACGCGGCTCCGCTGCGCTTCTGCATGTCGATGCATGCGATCGGCGCGTCGATCGTGGCGATGGAGAATTTCGATGCGGAGCGCTATCTCCAGCTGGTCGAGGAGCACAAGATCACCCACAGCCAAGTCGTGCCGACGATGTTCGTGCGGATGCTCAAGCTGCCTGACGACGTGCGGTCCCAGTACGACGTGTCGTCGCTCGAGTACGTGATCCACGCGGCAGCCCCGTGCCCGATCCCGACCAAGAAGTCGATGATGGACTGGTTCGGACCGGTGATCCACGAGTACTACGCCGGCTCCGAGGGGAACGGGTTCGTGTACGCAAGTCCGGAGGCGTGGCTCGCCCACGAGGGCACGGTCGGCTCCCCGCTGAACTGCACCCTGCACATCTGTGGGGAAGACGGCGAAGAACTGCCGCAGGGCCATCCCGGAACGGTGTTCTTCGACGGCGGGGCCGAGTTCGAGTATCACAACGATCCGGAGAAGACGAAGAGCTCACGGCATCCGAAGGGCTGGTCGACACTCGGCGACGTCGGATATCTCGACGAGGACGGGTTCCTCTACCTGACCGACCGCAAGGCCTACATGATCATCTCGGGCGGGGTGAACATCTATCCGCAGGAGGCCGAGAACGTCCTGGTCACCCACGACAAGGTGATCGACGTGGCCGTCTTCGGCGTCCCGAACGACGACTTCGGCGAAGAGGTCAAGGCCGTGGTCCAGCCACGAGAGATGCCTGCCGACGACGCGGCGGCGCAGGCGCTCGCCGGTGAGCTGATCCAGTTCTGCAAGGGCCAGATCGCAGACGTCAAATGCCCGCGCTCGATCGACTTCCGTGACGAACTTCCCCGGCACCCGACCGGCAAGCTCTACAAGCGGATTCTCAAGGACGAGTACTGGAAGGCAGCCGGCCGCTCGATCTGACGACGGGTCGGCCGAACTACGGTCGACACCATGTCGGTTGCCAATCCACCACTGCGCTCGATCCGGGCGCCGAATCATCTCGTCGCTTCGGCTGACCATCTCGCCACCACGGCGGGCGTGGAGATGTTCGCCCGTGGGGGCAACGCCGTCGACGCCGCGATCGCCGCGAACGCGGCCATCGCGGTCACCGGACCGCACCTCTGCGGCATGGGTGGCGATCTGTTCGCCCTCGTCTACGTTGACGGCGAGGTTCACGCGCTGAACGCGTCCGGTCGGGCGGGATCGGGCGCCGATGCCGGCTTGCTGCGAAGCGAGGGCCACGACACGATGCCGTTCCGGCTCGACGTCCGCTCGGTGACCGTACCTGGCTGTGTCGACGGGTGGCTGGAACTTCACGACCGGTTCGGATCACTCCCGCTCGACACGCTCCTGGCTCCGGCGATCGGTCTCGCCAATGATGGCTTCCCGGCCAGCCCGTTGCTGATCGGCTCGCTCCATCAGGTCGGCGAGGCCGGGCGAGAGAACCTCCACGAACTCGCGTCGCAAGCTCGCGCTCGCGCCGCTCGTGTCCGGCGTCCCGGCGTCGCAGCGGCGCTCGCCGGCGTCGCAGCGGGCGGACGGGACACGTTCTACGGCGGAGCGTTTGGTGAGGGTCTTCTGGCTCTCGGTGCAGGGCTCTTCACCGCCGACGATCTGGCGCGGGTGCAGGCCGACTGGCAGGCACCCCTGTCAACCGAGGCGTTCGGGGTCACGCTCCACACGATCGGCCCGAACTCGCAGGGGTACCTCGCCCTCGGGAGCGCTCGGCTTGCTTCCCGTCTCGAGCTGCCGGCCGACCCCGATGACGAGTACTGGGCCCATCTGCTGATCGAGGCGGCGACTGCCGCCGGGCGCGATCGTCCTCATCAGTTACACGATCACGCTGATGGCGATGAGCTCCTCGACATCATCGACGGTCGGATCGACGAAATCGACGTCGACCGGGCGAGCGACCGGGCTGCGCAGACGGCTGACGGCGACACGACCTACCTCTGCACCGCCGGTCGCACTCGCGACGGACGAGAGATGGCTGTGTCGCTGATTCAGTCCAACGCGTCCGGATTCGGCAGCCATCTGGTCGAGCCGAACACCGGCATCAATCTCCACAACCGAGGCATCGGGTTCAACCTGCAGGCGGGCCACCCGGCGGAATTCGCCCCGGGACGTCGGCCACCGCACACTCTGCTGCCGATCGCGGCGACGCGCGACGACGGGTCGCTCGCTGCGGTCCTCGGCACGATGGGTGGTGACGCCCAGCCACAGATCATGCTGCAGCTCCTCACCCGTCTGTTGCATCATCGCCAGACGCCCGGTCGGGCGATCGGAGCGGGCCGGTGGGCGTTGACCGGAGAAGCGAGCGGGTTCGACACCTGGACCTCTTCGAGTGGACCGGGCGTGTCGATCGAGGGACATGCACCGACCGGCTGGACGACCCACCTGGCCGAACGGGGACACCGCACGGCGCGCGCGCCCGAGTGGGACTCCGAATTCGGACACGCCTGCGCGATCGTGTCGGGTCGCGATGGCATGTGGGCGGGTTCTTCGGATCCGAGAACGATCGTCGGAAGCTGCGCGGGCGGTTGACCCGAGCACGTGGCGTTCCGGGTGTCAGACTGGTGGTTTGAGCCGCCACCCGTACCTCGAGCACGACGGACCGATCGCGTTTGCTCACCGGGGCGGGCACGACGTCGCACCGGAGAACACCCTGGCCGCGTTCGGTCACGCCGCCTCACTCGGTTATCGGTATCTCGAAACCGATGCACATCGCACCGTCGACGGTGTGCTCGTCTCGTTCCACGATCCCGACCTCAATCGAACCTGCGGGATCGACGCGAACATCGTCGAGATGACCGCGGCCGAAGTTGCCGAAGCTCGGGTGCTGGATCCCCGTGGCGAAGGACATCCGATTCCGCTGATGGCGGATCTGTTCGAATCATTTCCCGAGGCCCGCTTCAACATCGATGCCAAGTCCGACGAAGCGGTCGAACCGCTGGCCGACCTCGTTCGACGCTTCGATGCGCTCGACCGAGTCTGCCTGGCCTCGTTCAAGCTCTCTCGACTCCGAAGGCTCCGCAGCCTGCTCGGACCGCGGTTGCTCACCAACATCAGCCCGAGCGAAGTCAGCGCCCTCCGCACGGTCGGCCGGCTCCGGGGTAACGCCCCGCGTGCGGCGCAGGTGCCCCCCTCGATGAAGGGCATCGACGTCGTCAACGCTCGATTCGTGGCCAACGCCCACCGGATCGGTCTTCCCGTCCACGTGTGGACCATCAACGAACGTGCCGAGATCGAGCGCCTGCTCGACCTCGGCGTCGATGGGATCATGACCGACGAAACCGAACTCCTCCGAGACATCATGATCGAGCGCGGGACCTGGCGGGCGGTCTGACGGGCTCAGCCATCCCGGTCGAAGTTCCAGGTCGAGCCGGCAGCGACGACGGTCACAACGTCGGCGCCCGCCTTCCGCTCAAGTCTGTGGCCACATCGTCCGACACATGAATGATCAACGTCTTGTGAAGCTCTACGGCGTCATCGGCGGCACCGGTCTCGAGAACGATCTTGACCTCAGGGTCGATCGGTCGGCCGCCGGTGGCACCTGTGCTGGGTTCTCGTCGGCCGCAAATGTGTATACGGGCCTCCTTTCCGACCTCGGGGCGGACTACGCCAACGGAGCGTCGAGTCTGGTTCCGCTGACGACGTCCGAAACCGTTGCGTACGAGTTCACCGTCACGCTGGATCCCAACACGGACACAGCCGAACAGGGCAACACCGCAACCGCTGACTTCTTCTGGGAAGTCCGCACCGCCTGATCGCCGTGCGCTGGCCATGAGGGTTGTCGCTGAACCCAGCGATCCAACGCTTGCGTGGTCGCCACCGGACCCGGGAACGGAGCTACCGGGCTCGGACCCGGTCCCCGAGGCCCGAGCCTCGGTTCGCGAGCTGATCGCCCGCTTCGCCGCGCTGTTCTGGACGTTTTCGATCGTCTGGTTCACATTCTTCGCGTTGGTGCCCGCCCTGGTGGGATGGGCGCCGACGGTGGTCACGAGCGGCTCGATGGAGCCATCAGTCGGTGCGGGCACCGTGGTGCACATCGACGACGGTGTCGATCTGCAGACGGTCGGGCCCGGAGCGATCATCACCTACCGTGACCCGGCCATCGCCGAGATGCGCGTCACACACCGCGTCGTCCAAGCGATCACCGACGACAACGGCACGGTCGTCGGGTTCAGAACGAAGGGTGACGCCAACACCACCATCGACTCGATGGCCGTCCCGATCGAAGACGTCGAGGGCGTTGCCAGGCTCGTCCTGCCCTACGCCGGGATGCCGAAACTCTGGGCTGAGAACGGGAACTGGTTGGTGCTCGGATCGTTCGTGGTGATCACGGCACTCGCTGGTGTCGTCGCACTCGACACGCTCTACGGCTTCGTGACCGGTTCCACGATGTCACGGCGTCGAGGCCGTGGCTCGGCGATCGCGCTCGTCCTGGCACTCGCGCTCGGTGCGCCGTCGTCGGAGGCTGTGCTTGCTGCGGCGACCGACGACTCGAGGAACGACTTCGAGATGTCGTCGTCGTGGTACCTGGACAGCATCGACCGAGACACTCCGGTCGCGCACTGGCGTCTCGACGACGTCGGAACGCCTGCGACCACGGTGTTCACCGACGACTTCGAGGCCTTCGCCGGTTACAACACCTATGGGGCGGGTAACTTCGTGTCGTCCAACGCTCAGGCCCGGTCCGGCACGCGGTCGGGCCTGAAGACCGGGAACAACGACCCGAACGGCGGATGGAAGCTGCTCCCGAGCGTCGTCAACGGCAGCTTCGAATTCGAGGTCTGGGTGTACCGCCCGAGCGGATTCCTCGGTGGTTCGATCGATCGCCTTGGTCTCGAGGATGCGACGTTCAACGGTTACACGTTCAACGTCGACCACAACGGCAACTCCATGAGCATCGACCGGCGCACCGCCGGGTCGCCGACCAGGATCGGGACGCGGGTCGGTTTCAATCCGCCGGAGGACGCGTGGTATCGCCTCGAGCTCGTCAAGACCGGTTCATTCATGACGCTCAGCGCCTACGACGGCGGCGGCACGCTGCTTGTATCGACGACCGCCACCGATTCGACGAACAACTCGTTCGATCGCCTGGCAATCCACGGCGGCTGGGACTACTACGTCGACGATCTCGAGGTCCGCCAGATCGCGGGATCCGAGACCGTCGCTGTCGATCGCATCGGAACGCTCGACGGCAGCTACATCGGCAATCCGACCGTGGGCGAGCCTTCGCTGTTGACCAACGTCAGCTCGACCTCCGTTGCCTTCGACGGTGCGGGAGACGGCGTGCTGCTCGCTGACAGCCCGGTCGTCAACGGCACGACACGCGACGCCCGCACCGCCGAGCTGTGGTTCTCGGCGGACACGCTCACCGGCCGCCAAGTGCTCTATGAAGAAGGCGGGGGCACGAACGGCCTGAACATCTACCTCGACGGCAACACGCTCTACGGGCGCGCCTGGAGTGGGAGCACCGGGTGGAGCAATGATCTCCAGGTCACGGCGACCGCAACCGCGGCGACGGTGACCCACGTCGCCGTCGTCCTCGATGCAACCGGGGCCCGGAGCCTCACGATGTACGTGAACGGCGTGGCCGTCGGCACCTCGACGAAGACCGACGCCGCAGCGTGGAACGCGCACTCGGACGACGGTGCGATCGGGCGGGTGAACGGTGGGACCGAGTTCCACGACGGCAACTCATCGACAGCGTTCCCCTTCGCCGGCCGGGTGGACGAGGTGGTGCTGTTCAATTCGGCGCTCGGAGCACAGCGCATCGCCAACCACTATCGAGCAGGCGCCTGAACGGTCCGCTGCACCGTTCTGCTCAGGCCCACCGACCCGAACCGCGAACGCGACCGCGGAAGATCCGACGCCGAGCATGCGGGAAGACCCGTGAGAACTTCGATTCGGCGACGTTGGTCCCGACCAGGATGAGCTCGCCACCGGATGGCAGCGGGACGCGGGGATCGGGGTTTCCCTCGATCCGGCCGCCGGCCTCGATCGCAACCACATTGCATTCGGTACGGCGATAGACGTGCGACTCGGCGAGCGTCCTCCCGGCCAGCTCCTTTGGGATCGGGCTTCTGAACACATTGAGACCCTGCGCGACCAGCAGTGTCTCGTCGCCTCGGAAGTGGTTCCAGATCGCAGCCGATCCGCTGCCGGAATACGACAGCACGGCATCGGCCCCGGCGCGGTACAGCGTGGTGACGTTCCTGTCGAGCCTCGACCGGGACACGATTCGGAGGTCTGGTCGGAGACCGCGGCAATAGCGGGTCAGGTACACGTTCACGTCGTCGTCGTGCGTCGTGATCAGTACCGCGGCGGCCTCATCGAGCCCGGCTTCGGTGAGTACGTCGCGATCGGCGGCATCACCGATCACGTACCGCGCGCCCTCTCGGCGACGATCCTCGAGTTGCTCGACGATGGCGAACGTCACTCCTTCGGCCTCGAAGGCGGCGCCGATCGCGCGGCCCACTCGCCCACCACCGATGATGACCGCATGGCGGGACCCCTCCTCGGAGATGGTGTACTCGGCGTCGAACGCCCGCAGCTGTTCGATCGTCGCGGACAGCAGGAGCATCGACGACTCGCGAAGCTTCGTGTCAGCTGCCGCGATCGAGAACACCCCGCGTTCCCACACGCCGATGATGCCGATCCCGAGTCGGGCCCGCAGGCTCAGTTCGGCCAAGGTCTTGCCCACCATTGCGGTTCCGACCACGCCCGCCTCGGCGATCTTCAGTCCGGCGAAGTCGCCGATCACGTGGCTGGTTCCGCCCAGCCCCAGGGTGCGTGCAGCCATCGCCGAGCCGAGGATCTCTCCCAGCTGCACGACGTGATCGGCGCCGGCGATCTCCAGGATGTCGACCGACGCCGGCGAGTTCGCGCTCGCCAGGATCTCGACGTCGGGCGCGATCTCGCGGACGGTGAACGCGATGTTCGTGTTCGTGGGGTCGTTGCGGGTGGCCACCACCATCGAGGCCTGCTCGACGCGTGCGTTCCGATACGTCGCCGGATCGTCGAGGGCCCCGACCATCACCTCGCGGCCTTCGTCGTGGATCCGAACGGCATCGTCGACGTCCTCGACGATCACGACGTACGGCACATCGGCCTGATCGGCGCGCTCGACCAGTGAGTGTTCGACGGGCCCGAGCTCGGTGAGGACGAGATGTCCACTCATGGACGCCGGCATCGACCGCGGTGCGCGTCGTCGTTCGCGTTCGGCCATCCACGGCACGAAGACGAACTGGATGAACACGAACGGCAACATCACGAGCAGGAACGTCGACCCCGACAGCAGCACGACCACAGAGAACAGGCGCCCCGCATCCGACTCGAACGTGATGTCGCCGAAGCCGAGGGTCGTCATCGTGGTGAGGGTCCAGTACACGCTGGTCGGCCAGGAGTAGGACCGACCCTCGCGGTCCATCAACTCGTGGAAGGCCGTCGAGAACATGGCGACCATGGCCACGAACACGGCCAGGAGGACCAGCACCGTCTTCCACTGACGACGGCGTTCGGCGCGGCGGACCGATCGTTGGGAATGATCGGGATGCCACCCGGTGTCCCGGACGCTTCCGTCACCGCGCAGGCGCTGGCTGACCTGGGCCATCGTTGCTCCGAGGGACTTCAGCATGGCAAACGATGATGGCACGCGAAAGACATGTGGACCGTGTGTGCCGTCGGTATCGAGCTCAGGTGAGCAGCGGCTGAACGTCTTCTTTGAAGCGTGCCATCTGCTCGTCGGCCTTCTTGTAGCTGTCGCCGAGCAGGTGCGGGAAGATCGTCAGCGATTCGAAGCCGAGCAGATCCTTGAGGAACTGCACCTCCTCGGCGACCTTCTCGGGTGGCCCGACGAGGATCGTCTTGTTCTCGATCGACTCGTCGAGGGTTGGGATCAGTCCGGGCGCACAGGGCTTCCCGTCGGGACCCATGTAGCCACGGCTCCAGCCGTACGGGCCGAGGAACTTCCAGAATTCGTCGTGCCCGGCGAGCGCCGTTGCCCGAGCCTTCTCCATCGTGTCCTCGATGCGCACCGACACCACCAGCATCCGCTTCTCGTGCGGTTGGAGCTCGACGTCGTGCACATCGGCGTACTTCTCACCGTAGGTGTCCCAGAACCGCTTGATGAAGCTGTAGTGCTGGTTCCAGAACACGGCCCCGTGATCGACGACCGGGACGTAGTCGAGCGTGGGTGGTGACGTGACGGCCTGCCAGATCTCGTAGGGGTAGATCGGACGTGGGATCAGGCTCAGGTGCTGCACGGTTGAGCCGCGATCGGGGATGCCGGGCAGCGGGATCTGGAAGTGCTTGCCCTGAAACGAGAACGAGTCCTGGCTCAATGCTCGCCGGACGATCTCCATCGATTCCTCGAAGATTTCGCGGTTGAAGGCATCAGCCGCCTGCTGATCAGGGTTGTCCTGCGACCCGATCGAGACGCCCTTGTCGTTGAGATGCAGCACCTCACGGGGCACCGTGCCGCGTCCGACACCGAGCATCGCCCGTCCGCCCGACAGGTTGTGCAGCGTTGCGAAGTCCTCGGCGAGCCGGAGGGGATTCCACTGCGGAACGACGTTGAACATGGCGCCGAAACGCAGTTTCGTCGTCTGTGCCGCAATCCAGGTGGAGATCAGCAGGCCGTTCGGGATGACCTCGTACCCCTCGTACTGGAAGTGGTGCTCGGTGGTCCAGAACGAGTCGTACCCCAGTCGCTCGGCTTCGATCGCCGAATTGACGTAGTCGAGTGTGGCGGTCCAGCACTCGTCGTTGGAATACCGACGATCCATCGGGTTGGGCAGCCCGGCGCCGGCATCGCTCATCTCGACACCACCGAAGAAGAACGCGCCAAGTTTGAGATCCTGTGCGGCGACTGTGCTCGTTCCCATACGTCGCTATGTTCGCATGAATGGTGTCGACACTGCTGCAACGGGCCACCACAGTTCACACGGGCGACACGAGCCAGACGTCACATCGAATCGTGGATGTGCGGATCATCGATGGGATGATCAGCGAGGTGGGCGATCTCGCGGCGCAGCCGAACGAGTCGACCGAGGACCTGACCGGTTACGTCTTGCTCCCGGCGGCGGTCGAGCCGCACGCACACCTCGACAAGGCGTTCCTTGCGGAGCGGATCACCAACGAGACCGGTGATCTGTTGGGTGCGGTCAATGCGATGCAGGCGAATCGACACCTGCTCGATGTGCCCGAAACGATCGAACGCGCCGAGCGCGCTGCCCGGCTGATGGCTGCGAACGGCTATCACGCAGTGCGAACCCATGCTGACACAACGGTGGCGCATGGCCTGCGGAGCATCGAGGCACTCGGCGAGGTGAAGCGCCGCGTCGTGGATGTGATCGACATCGAGATCGTCGCGCTGTGCGGCTGGCCGATGACCGGGCGCGTCGGCGCTGACCAGCGGGCGCTGCTGCGCGATGCGATGCAGGCGGGCGCCGACGTCGTGGGGGGTGTGCCACACCTCGAGGAAGCTGGGTCGCGCGAGTCGACCGAGATCCTGCTGCAAGTGGCAACGGACAACGGGACTCCTGTCGATCTCCACACCGACGAGACCCTCGATCCCACGGCGCTCGGCCTCGTCGACCTGGCCGAGATGACACTCGCTGGGTTCGAGCACCATGTCGCGGCG
>Ga0316197_10003455_pt1 | contig 11245 bp, 12 predicted proteins | sample OudBiesiAoxic_MG_FD_204939 | JGI IMG/M metagenome (GOLD analysis project Ga0316197, IMG submission 204939) | Coastal sediment microbial communities from Oude Bieten Haven, Netherlands - site A oxic | ecosystem: Environmental > Aquatic > Marine > Coastal > Sediment | place: Netherlands...
TCGTGGAAGACGACCTCGCGCCGGGTGAAGCTGCGCCGACGGCAGGCCTCACGCAGTTCACGTTCGTCGACCCCTGCCTCGCCGCACGCGACGCGCCAGTCGCGGCTCGACGTGTTCGACCACGGTCGTAGCACAGTTCACTACCCTAGTTCTGCTGTCGGAGTGTCGCCTTGCGCACACTCGGCGTGTGCCCGATGTGACGGCGCCGATCGGACATGCCGCCGACGATCGTTACATGACCCGGGAGCACAGCAGCCGTGACAGCCGTACGTCGCGGCGTGCGGCGATGACGGCGGGGGCATTCATCGTCACGGCGACGTTCGCACTCGGTTCGAGCGATGCCGTCGCGGCACCGACCCCCGAGCGCGTCAGCGACGAATCGGCCGTCGTCGAGCCGGTCGTCGGCGAGCCTTCCACCGCCGAACCGGTTGTCGCCGAGCCGGTCGTCGCCGAGCCTGCACCGACACCATCCACTGTCGCTCCGGCGAGCTCGGCAACCAGCGACGATGCAACCAGCGACGATGCAACCGGCGACGATGCAACCAGCGGAGATGCGAACACCGTCACGGAGCCCATCGGCGAGCGCTCGGATCCGGTCGCCCCCATCACACGATCGACGATCGTCCTGTACGGCGACTCGCTGGCATGGGAGGCGCGGGACGCCTTCGCCATGTCGTTGGACGGACGCGCCGATGTCGTCGAACGCACCTTCGGCGGTACAGCGATCTGCGACTGGCTCGAGACGATGGCCGCCGACGCGCTGAGCATGCGGCCGGGCGCAGTGGTGGTCGAGTTCAGTGGAAACAACTTCACTCCCTGCATGCTCGATGCCAGCGGCGCCGCCGTTCGCGACAGCGCACTCGTCGCCCGCTACCGCGCCGACGCCGAGTCGGTGATCGCGATGTTCGTCCGCAACGGCACCCAGGTGATCTTCGCCGGGTCTCCGACGGCGTCGCCCGACTCCGATCGCCCGCTCTTGAACGAGATGTACGAGCGCCTCGCCGACGAACACGACGGCGTCGGCTATGTCGATGCCGGTGCGGCGGTGCTCGACCAGGGCCGGTGGACGGCCACCCTGCCCTGCCTGCCGGCCGAACCCTGCGAAGGCGGGGTCGATGCCGGGGGCGAATCGGTCAACGCCGTGCGGGCGCCCGACGGCCTGCACTTCTGCCCTGCGAGCGCCGACGCGGTCGACGGTGTCACCGGGGCGTGTCCGGTGTGGTCGAGTGGCGCCTTCCGGTTCGGTGCGGCAATGGCCGCTCCGGTCATCGCCGGTCTCGACGCCGCTGCCTGACCTTCCCGTTTGCGTTGCACTTCCGGAGCGCATTCGCTCCCGAACGGTCACGCAAACGGGAATTCGCGGGGTCAGCGGGCGAGATCCACGACCTGGCCGCCACTGACCCGGACGAGATCGTCGGGTGTGAGCGCGAACACGTCGTGCCAGGTCCCTGCGGCCGCCCACACTTCGTCGTAGTCGAGGAGATCGGGGTCGACGAAGACGCGGAGCTCCGACTCGTGACCGAACGGTGGCACGCCGCCGATCGGGAAGCCGGTGGCCGCCCGCACGGCGTCGGCGTCGACGCGGGCGCAGCGCAACCCCCCGGCAGCGGCGGCGAGCTTGACCTCGTCCAGCTGGTTCGACCCGCTCACATAGGCCAGCACGAGTTCACCATCGACACCGAAGATCAGACTCTTCACGATCTGCCCGACGCCACAGCCGATCGCCGTCGCTGCGTCGATCGCCGTCTTCGTCCCGTCGGGGAACCGCACCGGCACGACGACAACCCCGGCCTCAGCGCCCGCCTCGACCACCCTGGTCACGTTGCGGTGCACCGCTGCGTCGCCGGCATCGCTGTCAGTCATCGTCGGCGACGGTAGCCGGACCGCCAGACGACAGCACCAACGCTCCTGCCCACGAACAGCAGGCGGCCACGGCGTAGGGCATCCGATACGACCCACCGACGTCGTAGAGCCACCCGATCAACAAGGGGCCGCCCGCCGTGCCGACGACCGCGATGAACTGCGATCGGCTGAACAGGCGGGGATAGTCACGAACCCCGAACCGCTCGGCGATCAGCAACGGCTGCAGCATCAAGATGTTGCCGATCGTGAGGCCGAACACGAAGATCGACGCGAAGATCAGCCAGGTCGATTGGGCGAGACCCAGGGTGAACAGTGCAACGCCCTGCATCGCGGCGAGAAACACGGTGAACCGCATCATCGGCACCAGCTGCACCACCCGACCGCCGAGCAACCGCGCCGCCACCGACGTCGCTGCGACTGCCGTGATCGCGAACTGCGCGGTCGACGGATCGGTCCGGTCCTCGACGAGCTTCACGAGCTGCTGGATCCCTCCGACCTGCGAACCCAGTGCCAGCACGTAGCCGAACGTGACCGCCCTGAAGAACCGGGAGCGCACCGCCTCGTCGAACGGCATCCCCATCGCCGGCGGCGCCACCTCCCCGGCTGCTCGACGCACCCCGTCCGGCGCCCAGCCCTCGGCCTCCGGGTCGGCACGGATGAGAAACCATGCGAACGGGACCGTGCCCAGCACGAACACCATGCCGAGCCATGGCGTCCCCGCCGCCAACCCGCGCTCGTCGAGCAGCGCCTTGGCGAATGGGGTGATCGCGATGCCGCCGACCGACAGACCGGTCGACGCCACCGACAGCGCCACCGAGCGCCGGGTATGGAACCAGCGCGTCACCACCGTGGTCACCGGAACGAGTCCGGCACCGGCGAATCCCACCGCGAAGACCGTGTACACGGCGAACAGCTGCCACTGTTCCTCGACCTGGCCGAGCACCGCCAGTGATGCACCACCGATGATCCCACTCCCCACGATCACGTACCGCACGTCGATCCGCGCAATGAGGCGCGCCACCCACACGCCGACCAGGCCGCCGACGACGAAGAACACGGTGGTGGCGAGCGAGATCGTGCGGAGCGGCCAACCCTGCTCGTTGCTGAAGGCGTTCAGGTAGACCGCGAGCCCGTAGAACCCGAGCCCCGACACCGTGGTGAGCACCACGAAGCAACCCGTGACCACCCACCAGCCTGGAAACTTCCCGTGCGCGGCAACGACGTCGGCCGACGACTCGAGCCGTGCACCCGGCGACGGGTCAGCCGAGGACGTCATCGATCGCCGCCGCGAGCACGCGGTCGTTGTCGGTGACCACGTTGCCGGCGTCGTGCGTCGTGAGGCTGATCGTGACCCTGTCGTACACGTTGGACCACTCGGGATGATGCGCATGCTGCTCCGCGAGGAGCGCGACGCGCGTCATGAACGAGAATGCCTCGGAGAAGTCGGCGAACCGGAAGTGGCGCGTCAACCGGCCGTCGGCCTCGATCCAACCGGTTCCATCGCTCATCCGAGCGACGTTAGGCCGAACTACAACGCGAACAGATCGTCGAGCGCGCCCGAGGGCTCATCGGGCTCGGGGTCTGCTCCGGCGAACGCGGCGTATCCGTCGGTCTCGAGCTGGGCCGCCAATTCGGGACCACCGCTCTCCACGATGCGGCCCTGAGCGAGGATGTGCACGTGGTCGGGGCGGAGTTCGTGGAGCAGACGGTTGTAGTGGGTGATCGCCAGCACGCCGAGCGGTTCGTTGCCGGCGTTCGACTCGTTGCTCATCGCCTCGACCCGTCGTGCGCAGTCGCGGAGCGCGTCGATGTCGAGTCCGGAGTCGAGTTCGTCGAGGATGGCGATCTTCGGCGCCAACACCGCCAACTGCAGCGTCTCGTTGCGCTTCTTCTCGCCGCCCGACAGATCCACATTGAGCGGACGATGGAGGAACCGCTCCTCGAAGCCGATGCGGGCCGCCTCGTCACGAAGCAGTTCGTCGAGCTCGGTCGCGGAGCGGCTCCGGGTGAGCAATGCCTCCGCCAGTACGTCGTCGAGCATCACGCCGGGCACCTCGGTCGGGTACTGCATCACGAGATGCAACCCCGCCGACGCCCGTTCCCAGGTGGCCATGGCGAGCACATCGACGCCGTCGAGTGTGACCGAACCGGCAAGCACCTCGTAGCCGGGCTTGCCCATCACGACCCCGGACAGCGTGCTCTTGCCCGCGCCGTTCGGGCCCATCACGGCATGCACTTCACCCGACGAGATGGTCAGGTCGATCCCCTTCAGGATCTCCTTGTCGCCCACAGCGGCGCGCAGGCCGCGGATCTCGAGTGTGCTCATGAGGTCTCCTCGGATGCTTCAGTGGCGCGGGGGCCGACGACAACGTGGCCATCGACCACGGATGCGGCGTACACGGCGACGGGCTGGGTGGCGGGAAGTGTCGACGGAACGCCGGTGACGAGGCTGAAGGCGCTGCTGTGCTTCGGGCATTCGAGCTCGAGTTCGTCGCACCAGACCTCGCCGTCGGCGAGCGACACGTTGGCGTGGCTGCAGACGTCGTCGATGGCATAGACATCGTCGCCGACCCGGACAACGGCGACAGCGACCCCGTCGGCCACGAACCGGCTGGCGGTGCCGTCGTCGAGATCGTCGAGGTCGCAGACCGTCACCGGGTTCATGCCGACACCCCTTCGAGGGCCGACGCAGCGCCGGTACGTGCGGCATCGCTGCCCACATCGAGCTTGTTCGACACACGCGCTCGCAGATCGTCGGCGAGCGGGCCGGCGGGCAGTTGGGCGATCACTTCCTCGAAGAAGCCGAGCACGACGAGCCGTTCGGCGATCTCGGGACGGACGCCTCGAGACTCGAGGTAGAAGCGCTGCTCTTCGTCGATCGGGCCGACGGTCGACGCATGGCTGCACTTGACGTCGTTGGTCTCGATGTCGAGGTTGGGCACGCTCTCGGCCCATGCGCCCTCCGAGAGCGTGAGGTTCCGGTTCGTCTGGAACGCAGCGGTTCCGTTGGCGTGCTTGCGGATCTTGATCAAGCCGGTGTACACGCTCGCAGCCCGGTCCTGCACGGCGCCCTTGAACAGCAGATCACTACTGGTGTTCGGCGCATCGTGATCCTGGATCGTGCGGAAGTCGTGCATCTGGTCACCGCCTGCGAAGTAGAGCGCAACCTGCTTGGTGGTCCCACCCTTGCCGGACAGCCGCGCTTCGGTGCGTGCTCGCACGTAGTCGCCACCGAGGGTGACGGTGGCGAGCAGCGTGGTCGAGTCGCGATCGCCGACGGCCTGCTGGTTGCCGATCTGCCAGGTGCTGAGCCCGACCTCGTTGACGGCGAGGTACTTCACCCGGGCGGCCTGGGCCGACCGCACCTGCAGGACCGGAACGACGAGTGCGGTGTCGTCGTCGGCGCCTTCGGCCGCAACGAACCGCTCGACGACGGTGACATCGCTGTCGGGGCCGGCGTCGATGACCAGCCTCGGGAACACGGCGGTACCGGAACCACCGATCCGGTGGGTGATCATGATCGGATCGGCGAACGTGCGACCGGCCGGCACCTTGATCACGATCGGCGACATGAAGGCGCGATTCAGTTCGGCGAACACGTCGGGCGTCTCGTCGGCGAACAGCTCCGGTTCGGCGTCGGTGTCGATCAGACTCTCGGCACCGTCGGGGACGACGACGTCGGTGACACACGCAGCGGGGACGAACCGGGCGAGGTCGAGTTGGTCGATACGGCTGTATCTCCAGATCTCCTCGTCGGGTGTGGGGAGCGGGGCGGTCGCGAAACGTTCGGCGGCGGCGAGGCGCATCGCCTGCCAGTCGTCGCCGAGTTCGCGAACCGCGTCAGGGGTGAACGCAGACACGATCTCGATTGTACTGACGGCGACTCGGAATTACCCCTACGCGGATAGTACAAATGCCGCGAGTTCGCTCAGCCGGCTCCCGGCAGTGCCGGCCCTGCGTCGTCAGCGCTTGCGGCCGAAGAGTCGCTTCAGCAGATTCGGCTTGGCATCACGTTCCGCCTCGACCTCGGCACGGATCTCCTCGCCGGCAGCGTTGAGGATGTCCTCCGCCTCGTCGAGCAGTGCAGCCGCGCTGCCATCGTCGAGCCCGCCCGGCTCGGGCGGGGTGGGCGCCACGACGAGCGACCCGTGTGTCCACGCCACATCGGCGAGACGACGCTCGTACCCCGAACAGTTCTCGGGGCACCGCCATGGCGCGTCGGGCGCGAGGTCGAGGTTGCACTTCCGCACGGTGTCACCGTTCGGGTACGACCGGCTCTCGAAGTTCTTGCACTCCGTTCGCATCGGCATGGCAGGCGATCCTACCGACGTCGATGTAACGCTGGTGTCTGACACCAGCGTTACATCAACCGACGGAACCCTCCATCTGCAGCTCGATCAGGCGGGACCACTCCACGGCGTACTCCATCGGCAGGGTCTTCGTGATCGGCTCGATGAAGCCGTTGACGATCATGCCCATCGCCTGCTCCTCGGAGAGCCCGCGACTCATCAGGTAGAAGAGCTGCTCGTCGGCGATCTTCGACACGGTGGCCTCATGGCCGATCTGGGCGTCGCGCTCGCCGACCTCCATGTACGGCAGGGTCTTCGACACCGAGTCCTCGTCGAGGATCAATGCGTCGCACTCGACGTGACTCTTCGCTCCCGTCGCTCCCTCGTCGATACGGACGAGCCCCCGATAGGTGGTGATACCACCGTCTTTACTGATCGACTTCGACACGATCTTCGAGCTGGTGTTCGGCGCCGCGTGGACCATCTTGGCGCCGGCGTCCTGGTGCTGTCCGTCGCCGGCATATGCCACCGAGAGCACTTCACCCGTGGCGCCCTCGCCGACGAGATACACCGCCGGGTACTTCATCGTCAGCTTCGAGCCGATGTTGCCATCGATCCACTCCATGTGACCGTGCGCCTCCACCCGCGCACGCTTGGTGACGAGGTTGTAGACGTTCGGCGACCAGTTCTGGATGGTCGTGTAGGTCACCCGGGCATGCGGCTTCACGACGATCTCGACCACCGCGGAGTGCAACGAGTCGCTGGTGTACACCGGCGCCGAGCACCCTTCGATGTAGTGCACCTTCGAGCCCTCGTCAGCGATGATCAGCGTCCGCTCGAACTGGCCGGCGTTCTCGGAGTTGATGCGGAAGTACGCCTGCAACGGCATCTCCACCTCCACCCCGGGTGGCACGTAGATGAACGAACCGCCCGACCACACCGACGTGTTCAGCGCAGCGAACTTGTTGTCGCCCGGCGGGATGACCGTGCCGAAGTACTGCTTGACCAGATCGGGGTACTCGCGCAGCGCGGTGTCCATGTCGCAGAACAGGATTCCCTGCTCCTCGAGGTCCTCGCGGTTCTTGTGGTACACGACTTCGGACTCGTACTGCGCCGTGACACCGGCCAGGTACTGGCGTTCGGCCTCGGGAATACCGAGCTTCTCGTAGGTGCGCATCATCTCTTCGGGGAGCTCGTCCCACTCGTCGACCTGCTCACCCGCGGGTCGCAGGTAGTAGTAGATGTCCTGGAAGTCGATGTCGGGCATGTTCACCGCGAACCACTCGGCCATCGGCTTCTTCTCGAACAGGCGCAGCGAACGTTGGCGCAGCTGCGTCATCCAACGCGGTTCGCCCTTCCACCACGAGATCTGCTCGACCACACCGGGGTTGATGCCCTTCTCGGGCGTGAAGGCGTACTCGACGCCCTCATCGCTCCAGCCGAGGCTGTACTTGCTGAGGTCGAGATCGAACGTGGTCATCGGGCTCCTCCGAAGGGGGAAACTTGCGTCGACTGAATTAGCACTACGGCCATAGTAACAATGCAGACCGTCCACCACGCCTGCCCGCTCGCGAAATGTGCGCGAACGAGGGATGCTCAGGCAGCTGCGTCGTCGGCGAGGTCGGCGAGATCCGGAACGACGTCGGCGAGGCCCGGATCGTCGACGACCTCGGCGACCGGAACGTCGACCTCGATGAAGATGCACTCACCCGGGCACGCGTCGGCGGCGTGGATCACGTCGGCGACGTAGCGGTCCGCAACATGCGCCAGGCTCCCCGACCCACCCGGGTCATTCAGCGGCTGGCCGCCCTCGGCGACATAGGCGATGCCGTCCTCCAACTGCACGAACACGTCGGGGCAGTGATCGACGCAGATCCCGTCGCCGGTGCACAGGTCCTGATCGATCCAGACACGCATGGTGATGTCGAACGGTATCGGTGCGTGCGTACATTGGCTCGACCGTGATCGAAGAAGCTGGACACCACAACGAAGACTCCGCGGCCACCTCGGGACCTGCGCCATCGGCAGGATCGGCGCAACACCCGCCTCCACCCCCGCCGCCGCGGCGGCCGCACACGTGGCGCCGCCCGACGGGCGACGTCGACGACCACTTCGCCTGGATGCGCGACATCGACGACCCGGCGCTGCTCGCCTATCTCGAATCCGAGAACGTCGCCGCCGATGGATTCTTCGCTCCCCACGCCGGCACGATCGAGACGATCTTCGAGGAGATCCGGTCTCGAGTCCGCGAGACCGACGTCTCGACGCCGGTGCAGTTCGGCGACTGGTGGTACGTCGTCACGACCACCGAGGGCCTGAGTTACCCGGTCCATCATCGGGGCCCCACACGCGATCGCGCCACCGAACAGATCCTGCTCGACGAGAACGCGGAGGCCGACGGCCACGAGTACTTCGATCTCGGCGCCTTCGACGTGTCGTTCGACCATCGTCGCCTCGCCTGGTCCGCCGACACCGCTGGCGACGAGCACTACACGCTTCGCATCCGCGACCTCGAGACCGGAACCGACCTCGACGACCGCATCGACGACGTCGCGAACTTCGGCATGGCGTGGTCGCACGACGGTGACTGGATCCTCTACCTCACGCTCGACGACCAGGAGCGCCCCGATCGCGTGTGGCGGCACCGCATCGGCACCGCGACCACCGACGACGTGTGCATCTTCCACGAACCCGACGAACGCTTCTTCGTCACCGTCGGAGCCACCCGTTCCGAGGAATGGATCGTGATCCACTCGGGCAGCAAGACCAGCGCAGAGGCTCTGCTCGTCCCGACGGCCGATCCGACCGCTGCGCCGACCTCGGTCCTGCCCCGGCGCGACGACGTCGAGTACTCGATCGATCACTGGGGCGATGTGTTCCTCCTACACACCAACCTCGACGCGGTCGACTTCCGCCTGCTCACCGCACCCGTCGACAGCGACTGGACCAGCTGGGACGCGTGGACGGAACTGGTCCGTCATGTCCCGGGTCAACGCATCCTCGGGGCCGAACCGTTCGCCCGGCACCTGGTCGTGTACGAGTGGGTCGACGCGCAACCCCGGCTCCGCGTGCTCCCTCGCGATGCGCCCGATGACGACCGCGTGCTCGACCTGGGAAGCGAGCCCCACGATGTCGAGTTCGGACCAAACCCTCAGTGGGACACCGATCTGATCCGCTTCACCGTGCAGTCGCTCACCACCCCCACCTCGCTCTACGACGAAGACGTGCGATCAGCCGAACGCACGCTGCTCCGCCGAATCCCCACACCAAACGTCGAACTCGACCGCTACCGCTCGGAGCGACGCTGGGCGACAGCCGACGACGGCACGGCCGTGCCGCTCGACATCGTCCACCACGTCGACACCCCGCTCGACGGTTCGGCCCCGTGCGTCATCTACGGGTACGGGGCCTACGAGGCGTCGCTCCCACCGTGGTTCTCGATCGCCCGCATCTCGCTGCTCGACCGGGGCTTCGTCTGGGCTCTCGCCCACCCGCGCGGGGGCGGCGAGCTCGGCCGGCAGTGGTACCTCGACGGCAGGCTGCTCGCCAAGCCCAACACGTTCGGCGACATGATCGCCTGCGCCGAGTATCTGGCCGACGGCGTCGTCGACCCCGATCGTGTTGCGATCCGCGGTGGGTCGGCCGGCGGGCTTCTCGTCGGCGCCTGCATGACACAACGACCCGACCTGTTCCGCAGCGTGGTCGCGGAAGTGCCCTTCGTCGACATCGTCAACACGATGAGCGACCCGACCCTGCCGCTCACGGTCACCGAGTGGGAGGAGTGGGGCGACCCGCGCACCGAGCCATACGCCGGCTGCATCCTCGGGTACTCGCCCTACGACAACACCGTGCCGGCCGACTACCCGGCCCTGTACGCGACCGCGGGACTCAACGATCCGCGCGTCAGCGTGCACGAACCGGCGAAGTGGGTCGCCCGATTGCGGGAGGTCTCCACCAGCGACGCTCCGATCGTGTTGCGCACCGAGCTCGGCGCCGGCCACGGCGGACCGACCGGCCGCTACGAGGCATGGCGAGACGAGGCGCGCACGCTTGCGTTCCTGCTTGCGTCGCTCTGACCCAGCCCGCGTCAACCCACCGCAGCCAGCACGCCGAGCACGATCAGACCTGCGTTGCGAACGAGATCACCCGGACCGAGTGGCTTGGTCGACCAAGCCCCGAAGCAAGCACACGGAGGTCGCTTTCCCTGGGCGAGCCGGAGCGCGATCAACGCGCTGAACGCCACCAACAACGCCACGGCTGCCACGGCGGCAGGCTGGCGGGCAACCTGGGTGACCAGTGCTGCGCCGAGCACGATCTCGACCCAGGGCAGGATCGGCACCACCCAGCGAGGAGCGCCGAGGTCGGACGCCTGCTGCGGCCATGCGTCGCCGGCGGCGATCTTCGACCCGCCGGCGAACAGGAATGCCACACCGAGCAGCAGGCCGGCGACGAGTGCGACCGCATCCATCGGTGACAACCGACGCGATTAGACGGTGACCGACGTGCGTTCCCGCGCGGCGAACACCTCGACGCCGCCGGCCCGACCACATGCGATCACCGGAGCCAACATGTGATCGAGTGTGTCGTCGTCGTGTGCAGGATCGTGGTGGAACAGCGCCAACTGCTTGACGTCGGCCTTCTCCGCGAGCCACAGCGCGAACTCGGGCGTGCAGTGCCCCCAATCGCGCTTGGTCGCGAACTCCTCCACCGTGTACTGCGCATCGTGAATGAGCAGGTCGGCACCGTGACACAGGTCGAAGACGCCGGGTGGCGCCGAGAACGATCCATCCGGCGGCATCTGGTGATCGCTGAGGTAGACCACCGACCGGCCCTTCCACTCGATGCGGTACCCGACCGTGTTGCCGACGTGCGGGATCAACCGCGACATCACCCGCGCCTCGCCGATCTGGAACTCCTGATCAGCGACCTCGTGGAAATCGACCATGCCCGGGAACATCGAGAAGTGGATCGGGAACAGCGGCGGCTTGATCGTGTCGGCGAACACCTGCTCGACGGTCACACCCTCGTCCTGCACCGGTGCGTAGATCGCCACGTCGGCGCCTTCACGAAGTAGTGGCTTGAAGAACGGGAGG
>Ga0316197_10003458_pt1 | contig 11243 bp, 9 predicted proteins | sample OudBiesiAoxic_MG_FD_204939 | JGI IMG/M metagenome (GOLD analysis project Ga0316197, IMG submission 204939) | Coastal sediment microbial communities from Oude Bieten Haven, Netherlands - site A oxic | ecosystem: Environmental > Aquatic > Marine > Coastal > Sediment | place: Netherlands...
GACGGGCCCCTGACCGTCGCCCTCGGTGACGTCGGGTCCGGCGACGTGGCGCTGGTGGGTGGGAAGGGCGCAAATCTCGGCGAACTCCTACACAGCGGCTTCCCGGTGCCTCCGGGGTTCGTCGTCACCGCCGAGGCGTACCAACGCGTCGTCGAGGAATCGGACATCCGCCAGCGCCTGGCCGACATCACGACGGCTGCGGCCACCGCCGATGCCGACGAGCTGACCGACCTCGCCCGCACCGCCCGCGCGCTCCTGCGCGAGTTGTCGGTCCCCGATGACCTCGTTGCCGAGGTCACCCGCCAATACGGCGAGCAGGCGGCCGGTGCCCGGGTCGCGGTGCGATCGTCCGCCACGGCCGAGGACACGGCCGAGACCTCCTTCGCCGGGATGAACGAGTCGTTCACCAACGTCGCCGACGTGGACCTGCTCGACCGGATCATCGACTGCTGGGTGTCGCTGTTCGGAGAGCGGGTCGTCGCGTATCGGGCCGAGCGCAATCTGGTCGACGAGCCGGCCATCGCCGTGGTCGTCCAACAGATGGTCGAATCCGACCGCTCGGGGGTGATGTTCACGGCGGACCCGGCACGCCACGATCAGATGATGATCGAGGCCGCGTTCGGACTCGGTGAGGTCGTCGTCTCGGGTGCCGTCGAACCGGACACCTATCGGGTCGATCGCGAGACGATTGGTGTTCGCGAAGTCCGGGTCGGCCACAAGACGTTGCGGATCGTGAGCGGACCCGACGGCGACCTGCACGAAGACGTCGAGGGCCGGGACGCTTGGGCACGGGTGCTGTCGGACGACGAAATCCACGCGGTTGCCGCGATCGGCCTCGACATCGAACGGCACTACGGGGTGCCGCAGGACATCGAGTGGTCGTACGTGGGCGACCGCTTGTACATCGTGCAGTCGCGTCCGATCACGACGCTCGACGCCGCAGCGAGCGACGACGACGCCGGCGACGAGCCGTTGCTGCGGGGGCTCGGCGTCGGCAATCGTGCCGGCAGTGGAGCGGTGCGGATCTTGGAGACGCCTGCAGACGGTCATCTCCTCGCCGACGGTGACGTCCTGGTCGCCGAGATGACGTCACCCGACTGGGTGCCCACGATGCGTCGTGCAGCCGCACTGGTCACCGATGCGGGCGGCAGCACCTGCCATGCCGCAATCGTCAGTCGGGAGCTCGGCCTCCCTGCGGTGGTCGGGACCCGAACGGCAACCGCGAAGCTGCACAACGGTGACGTCGTCACCGTCGACGCACGTCGCGGGCTGGTGCTCCGCGGTGGCCGGCGCACCGCCGAGCCCACCGCGGTCGCACCGCCCGCAGCGGCGGTGACGCCGGCTGCCGAGCCCCTTGCGACCAAGCTCTACGTCAACCTGGCGATCGCCGATCGGGCCGAGGAGGTCGCCGCGCTCGACGTCGACGGCGTCGGGCTGCTGCGCGGTGAGTTCATGGTCACCGAAGCACTCGGCGGACGTCATCCGCGGGCACTGATCGCACGTGGTGAACAGGCGGAGTTCGTCACCAAGATGACCGCTCAGCTCGGCCGCATCGCAGCGGCGTTTGCGCCGCGGCCCGTCGTGTACCGCACGATGGACTTCCGGTCCAACGAGTTCCGCGGCCTCGACGGGGGCGAAGAGTTCGAACCCCTCGAGCAGAACCCGATGATCGGCTATCGCGGCTGCTACCGCTACCTGCACGACACCGAGACCTTCGCGCTCGAGCTCGAGACCTTGGCGCAGGTGCGTGAGGCGTCGCCGAACCTGCACGTGATGATCCCCTTCGTGCGGACGAAGTGGGAGCTCGAGGCGTGCCTCGAGGCCATGGCGAGCAGCCGACTCGGCCGGCAGCCCGGCCTCAGGACCTGGGTGATGGCCGAGGTTCCGTCGGTGATCCCGCGGATTCCCGAGTACGCCGCGCTCGGGATCGACGGCGTCTCGATCGGGAGCAACGATCTCACCCAGTTGATGCTCGGAGTGGATCGGGACTCCGAGATCCTCGCCGAGTTGTTCGACGCCCGGGACGCCGCCGTCCTGTGGGCGATCGAACAGATCATCACGGCGTGCCACGACGCGGGCATCACGTCGTCGCTCTGTGGCCTGGCGCCGTCGTCGGATCCCGAGTTCGCCGAACTCCTGGTCCGGATGGGGATCACCTCCATCTCGGTGGACGCCGAGGCCGTCGGCGCCGCGCGACGGGTCCTCGCTTCGGCAGAACGACGCCTGCTGCTCGACCACGCCCGACCATCGCCCGCACACGCACAAACGCGCCGGGGTGACACGGCATGACCAGCGACCCATGGGCGGCATCGCGCGTCGCCCTCGGCCTCACGCCCGACAGCACCGACATGAACCTCGCCGACCTCGCAGTGTCCCGCCACGTCCGTGCCGGAAGCGGCAACGAGGTCGCGCTGCGATGGTTCGCCCGCGACGACGAACACGCCGAGCATCCGGTCGACATCACCTATGCGATGCTCGAACACCGGATGAACCGCTTCGCCGGCGGACTGCACCGCCACGGCCTCGACCCCGGTGCCGGTGTCGCGACGCTCGCCGGCCGCGTGCCCGAGCTCTACGTCGCCGCGCTGGGCACGTTGCGCGCCCGGTGCGTGTACTCGCCGCTGTTCTCGGCGTTCGGTCCCGAGCCGATCGCGCAACGACTGGCCATCGGGCGGATCCGCGTGCTCGTCACGACTCCCCTGCAGTACCGGCGCAAGGTGGTTTCGATCCTCCCGCGACTCCCCGACCTCGAGCTGATCCTGCTCGTCGGAGTCGACGAGGCATCGCTCCCGCCACACCCCGACGCCGGGCCGACCGTCATGTCGTTCGGCCGCTTCGTCGGCGAGGGGCACGACGTGTTCGAGACACCACCGACCCCTCCCGACACCCCGTCGCTGCTGCACTTCACCAGCGGCACGACCGGGGCGCCGAAGGGTGCCGTGCACGTCCACGAGGCGGCGATCGCCCACCACGCCACCGGTGCGTCCGTACTCGACCTCCACGCCGGCGACGTCTACTGGTGCACCGCCGACCCCGGCTGGGTCACCGGGACCTCGTACGGCATGATGGCGCCGCTGCTGCACGGGGTCACGGCGATCGTCGACGAGGCCGAGTTCGACGCGGCGCGGTGGTACCGGATCCTGTGCGACCAACGGGTCGACGTCTTCTACACGGCTCCGACGGCGATCCGCATGCTCCAACGGGTCGGTGACGACCTGGCCCCCGAGACGTTCCCCGCGCTGCGTCTCGTCGCAAGCGTCGGCGAGCCGCTCGATGCCGAATCGGTGCTCTGGGCGCAACGGGTGTTTCGCGTGCCGGTCCTCGACACGTGGTGGCAGACCGAGACCGGGGCGATCATGATCGCCAACCGCCACGACCACGAGGTCCGACCCGGGTCGATGGGACGCCCGGTACCGGGGATCACGGCGACGCTGCTCGAACGTGACCACGACGGCGAGCTGATCGTCGGCCCCGACGGGGCGGTTCGCGAGGTGGCCGAACCGGGCACGAACGGAGAGATCGCGCTGCGCGTCGGGTGGCCCTCGATGTTCCGTGGCTATCTCGACCGGGAGGCCAAGTACCGATCGTGCTTCGTGGGTGCCGAGCACGAGTGGTACCGCTCGGGCGACCTCGCCCGCCGCGACGACGACGGCTACTTCTGGTTCGTCGGGCGCGGCGACGACGTGATCAAGACCGCCGGGCATCTCATCGGACCGTTCGAGGTCGAGGCGGTGCTCGACGAGCATCCCGCTGTCGTGGAGTCCGGCGTGATCGGCAAGCCGGACCCGACGGCGGGTGCGGTGATCAAGGCGTTCGTGGTGCTGCACAGCGGTCACACCCCCGACGAGGCGCTGCGTACGGACTTGATGGCCCATTGTCGGCGTCGACTCGGTGCGGCCGTGTCGCCGCGCGAGATCGACTTCGCCGAGTCGCTGCCGCACACGCGCAGCGGCAAGATCATGCGCCGCGTGCTCCGCGCCCGCGAGCTGGGCGAGGACGAGGGGGACATCTCGACCCTCGAGACGGCGGCGTCACCGGCGGCAGGTGCGCCATGACCCGATTCCGGCTCGACGGTGTCACCGCCGACGAGGCTCGCGGGCTGCTCGACGACATGATCCGCGTCCGCGTGTTCGAGGAGCGCTGCGCCGAGCTGTACGCGGAATCGAAGATCCGCGGGTTCCTGCACCTCTACATCGGCGAAGAGGCGGTCGCCGCCGGTGTCATCGGCGCACTCGACGCCGCCGACAACGTGCTCGCCACCTATCGGGAGCATGGGCACGCCCTGCTGAGGGGCGTCCCCGCCGAGTCGATCATGGCCGAGATGTTCGGCAAGGCGACCGGCTGCTCCGGCGGACGAGGCGGTTCGATGCACCTCTTCGACGCCGCAACCCGGTTCTACGGCGGCAACGCGATCGTCGGTGGTCACCTGCCGCTCGCCGTCGGACTGGCCCTTGCCGACCAGACCCGGCATCGCCGGGCCACCACCGCCTGCTTCTTCGGTGAGGGCGCCATGGCCGAAGGCGAGTTCCACGAGGCGATCAACCTGGCCGCGCTGTGGAACCTCCCGGTGCTCTTCTGCTGCGAGAACAACCGCTATGCGATGGGCACGTCGCTCGAGACGAGCGAGTCGCAGGTCGACCTCGCGCTGAAGGCGGCGGCATACGCGATCCCGGCGTGGGTGGTCGACGGGATGGATCCGTTGGAGGTCCGGCGCGCCGCTCGCCACGCCGTCGCCGCGATCGAGTCGGGCGGCGGGCCGGTCTTCGTCGAGTTCCAGACCTACCGGTTCCGCGCGCACTCGATGTTCGATCCGGATCTGTACCGCGACCCCGCCGAGATCGAGCGCTGGAAGCAGCGCGATCCGATCGACACCCTCGGCCGGTGGCTCGTCGAGCAGGAGCTGCTCGTCGACGATGACCTCGCCGCACTCTGGGACCGGGCCCGCGCCGAGACGGATCAGGCCGTCGCCGCCGCCGACGCCGCAGAGGTGGAACCGGTCGACGGGCTCGTCGACCATGTCACAGCTCCGCGCGTCGAGCGCGGCCGGGTCCCGACAGGAGCACCGTGATGACCACCCCCGCGCCGTCCGGTGATCTCGACCGCCCGGCGGTCGTCGACGCCCAACCGATCACGTATCGGGAGGCGATGCGCAGCGCGATCCGTGAGGCACTCGCACAGGACGAGCGCGTGATCGTGCTCGGCGAAGACGTCGCGGACTACGGAGGCACCTACGCGGTGACGAAGGGGTTGCACGAGGAGTTCGGTCGCGACCGAGTTCGCAACACGCCGTTGTCGGAGTCCGGATTCGTCGGCGCCGGCATCGGCGCCGCGCTCGGTGGTCTCCGACCGATCGTCGAGATCATGACCGTCAACTTCAGCCTGTTGGCGCTGGATCAGATCGTCAATACCGCGGCCACCCTGCTGCACATGTCGGGCGGGCAGTTCTCGGTGCCGGTGGTGATCAGGATGACGACCGGTGCGGGCCGGCAGCTGGCTGCGCAGCATTCGCACAGCCTGGAGGGCTGGTACGCCCACGTGCCGGGACTCAAGGTCGTGGCCCCCGCCACGGTCGAGGATGCAAGGTGGATGCTGCCCACGGCGCTCGACGACCCGAACCCGGTGATCATCTTCGAACACAACGCGCTCTACGGCGAGCAGGGGACGCTCGACCCGCACGGAGCTCCCGTCGACCTGGAGTCCGCCGCCATCCGCCATCGGGGAGACGACGTCACCCTCGTCGTCAGCGCCGGGATGGTGCCGAAGGCGCTCGCTGCAGCACAGACCCTCGCCGCTCGCGGTGTGTCGGCCGAGGTGATCGATCTGCGTTCGCTTCGGCCGATCGACATCGGGACCCTGCAGGAGTCGGTGTCGCGTACCCACAACGCCGTCGTGGTCGACGAGGGATGGCGGACCGGAGGGCTGAGCGCCGAGCTCGCGGCGACGATCACCGAGACGTGCTTCTGGACGCTGGACGCGCCGGTCCGACGCCTGGCCGCCGCCGAGGTTCCGATCCCGTACGCCCGCCACCTCGAGGACCACGCGATCCCGCAGGCGGCGGACATCGCCGACGCCGCCGTCGAGTTGCTCGAGGTAGGTCGGTGAGCGAGCAGCCAACCGCCGCTGCGACGGCGTCGTTCGACTATGCGATGCCCTCGCTCGGAGCAGACATGGACGAGGGCTCGGTCGTCGAATGGCTCGTCGAGGTGGGCGATCGGGTCGAGCGTGGTCAGATCGTCGCCCGTGTCGAGACCGAGAAGTCCGACATCGACATCGAGATCTGGCAGCCAGGCGTCGTGGACGAGATCATCGTGCCGACCCGTCGCGTCGTCCCGGTCGGCACGCCGCTGATGCGCCTCCGGTCGGTCGACCAGGAGTCGTCCGCGACTCGGCCTCCACCTCGACGTGCGCCCGTGGGGAGTCGCGAGCACGTGCCGGCGACGCCCCTGGCCCGCCGACTGGCCGCTGAACGTGACATCGCTCTGGGCGAGATCGTCGGGTCAGGACCCGGCGGCGCCGTTCGGGCCCGCGACCTCGCTACGCAGGACGTGGCCCCGGCCGGCACCGAACCGCCACCGCCGGAGCCCGCGCCCACCCGAAGCGAACGGATGCGGACCGCGATCGCGGATCGGATGTCGCGGTCGAACCGCGACATCCCGCACTATCGACTCGAGCGCACGGTCGACCTGGACGCTCTCCAGCGTCACCTCGCCGCCGTCAACGACGACCGTCCCGTCGCTGAGCGCATCGTGCCGGCGGCGGCCTTCATCCGCGCGGTCGCACGGGCGGCTGCGCGCCACGGTGAACTGAACGGGACCTGGAGCGACGGCGGCTTCCACCCCGGGACCGCCGTCAACGTGTCGGTGGCGATCTCGTTGCGCACCGGCGGCCTGGTCACCCCGACGATCGCCGAAGCCGATCGCCTGTCGCTCGACCAGACGATGGAACGCCTCCGCGACTACACCACCGCAGCCCGGGCGGGAACCCTCCGATCCGAGTGGATGCGCGCCGACAGCACGATCACGGTGACCAACCTCGGCGAGCGCGGCGCCGACCTGGTGCACGGCCTGATCTCGCCCCCCGAGGTCGCACTCGTCGGCTTCGGGCGGGTGCTCGAGCGACCCTGGGTGGTCGACGGTCGCGTCGTGCCACGCCCGCTCGTCGAGATCACGCTGGGCGCCGACCATCGCGCGACCGACGGCGCCGTCGGCAGCCGTTTCCTCGCCACGCTCGCCCGATTCCTGGAGGAACCCGACCGATGAACCATGACGCATCAGCGACGCAGTTGCGCCAGACGATCGTCGCCGCGATCGCTGCCACGGCGCCCGACGTCGCCCCCGAACTCGCCGACCTCGATCCCGACCTCGACCTGTTCGAGGAGTTCGGGCTCGACTCGATGGATCGGCTGAACATCATGACGTCGCTCGCGCAGTCGACTGGCGTCGACATCCCCGACGACCGCTATCCGCACCTGACGACGATCAACCGACTGATCACCCACCTGTCGACACCGGCGTGAGCCCGCGATCACCTCGGCGCGAGGTCGATGTCGGCTCAGTTCGCGTGAGCGTGGGCGAGCCGTGGCAGGCGGAACACGAGCACCGGGCAGGTGGCGTGGCGCACGAAGGCCGACGTGACACTGCCCATCGCCAACCGTGAGAGTCCGCTGCGACCGTGCGACGAGGCGACGATGAGGGCCGCCTCGTGACGGTCGACGTAGTCGCAGACGGCCCGCGCTGCGTTCCCTTCGTGCAACTCGTCGAACTCGACTCGATGGTCAGACGCATCGGTGAGTTGGCCGGCGAGGCGTGACAGGTAGACCGCATCGGCGAGGTCACCGCCGGCGACCGGCTTGGAGTGACCGGTCACGTGGACGATCCACGGCGTCGACCCGAGCTCGACCGCCCACGACACACCGAGTGGGAGGGCGGCCTCCGACTCGTCCGAGCCGTCGACCGTGATGACCACGGGTCCGTCGAAGTGCGCTCGCTCCACCTCGGGCCCCACGAGCAGAATCGGTCCGAACGTCTCGTGGAGGATGTCTTCGGCCACACTGCCCAAGATCGCGGCGGAGCGGCCTTTGCCGTGCGCCGCCATCACGACGAGCGAGTCGGGCTGCGACTCGACGAGGGCGCTCAGCGCCGACGTGACCGAATCGGCGGTGAGGGTGACCGTCGCCGTGACGCCCGTGTCGAACGGCCCGCGCTGGGCGAGTTGGTCGGACAGGTGCTCGTCGGCCAGTGCGGCATCGACGGGGTCGGACTCGATCTGGATGAGGTCGATGTCGGCGGCGAGCCGCGGCGCGAGCGAGCGTGCCACGTCGAATGCCCGCCACGATGTCTCCGATCCGTCGATCGGCACGATCAGGTGCTGGGCCATGTCCCGTCCTTTCGTCGGTTGGGCCGTTCGCAGCCCGTGCCTCGATTCGACACCCGAACCGTCCCCTTGGGCTAGGACCGTTGGTCACATCGACACCGCCGGGTCCGCGCCCGGTGAGGTCATTGGGCCCTGGCGGGGAGGAGCACGACGCGCGTGGAATCGGGAGATGGCAAGAGCATCGACCTGCATGCGCACGGGGGACTGGCCGACGTACTTCACCGAACCCGGTCGGGTGACGGCGATGAACGGCTCGATGGTCCGCGTCGAGACCGCCGACGGCGAGGTGGATGCCTCGTTGCGAATGGTCGAGGCGGGTGGCCGGCGGGTCGGTGTCGGCGACTGGGTGCTGATGTCGCTCGGTCTGGTGGTCGAGGTGGTCGACGGCGGCGCGGGTCGTGAGCTCGTCGAGCAGATGCGCAGGCTGGGGCGCGACGCCGTCGAACCGTGACGAGCGGACGACGCCGCACCACAGCGCCGGGCGGCGTCCGAAATCGACCAAAGCCTCTAACGACGAACGGCCAGGAGTCCGACAATGACGTGGTGAGCAACGTCGCTTCGGGGTTCGTCGTCGGCCCTCCTGGGTTGACCGGCATCATCGACGAGCTCAGCCGCTCCGGATACGACGTGTGGGGTCCCGCAGCTCGCGACGGCGCCATCGTCTCGCGTCGCATCGAGACGGCGGACGATCTCCCGATCGGAGTCGGCGTCGAGCAGGCACCCGGGTCGTCGCGTCTCGTGTCGGCCGGTGACCGGTCGCGATTCGGTTGGGCGGTCGGGCCACAAACCTGGAAGCCGCTGCTACATCCGGCGTCCGTCGTCACGATGGAGCTCTCCCAGGCGGGTCGGGACCAGCCGGTCGTCGTGAGCGTGCGGGGGCGCCCGCCACGGCCGCTCGCGCTCTTCGGCCTGCGCCCGTGCGACCTCGCGGCGATCGACACGCTCGATCATGCGCTCGTCGATGCGCCGACGACGCCGGAGCCGACCTACCGCGCGCGACGTGACGACGCCTTCCTGGTGGTCGTCAACTGTGCGGTACCGGCGGCGACGTGCGCATGCACCTCGTTCGGGACGGGCCCCCACGTCACCGACCACCGCATCCACGACATCGAGATCACCGAACTCGTCGAGGACTCGTCGGGAGATCCGCACTACGTGATCATGCCGATCAGCGAACGCGGTGTGGAGCTGCTGGGCCGGGTCGACTCCCGTGTTGCCGGCACCGAGGTGTCCGACGGCGACGTTGCAGCGGTGCTGACGCAACGCCTGACCGCCGCGGCGGCGATCGAACGTGGACTTCCGGCCGATCGCCTGCCCGCCGCGCTCCACGAGCACGCGAGCCTCGAGCGTTGGGACGATGTCGCCGAGCGCTGCGTGGCCTGTGGCAACTGCACCGCCGTGTGCCCCACGTGCTTCTGCACCATCATCGACGACGTCGGTGACCTCGCCGGCACGACGGTCGAGCGGTACCGCGTCTGGGAGTCGTGCTTCGCGCTCGAGTTCAGCCGGCTCGGCGACCGCAACGTCCGATCGTCGGTCGGCGCCCGCTACCGGCAGTGGATGACCCACAAGCTCGGGACCTGGCACGACCAGTTCGGCGAGTCGGGCTGTGTGGGGTGTGGCCGCTGCACCGCGTGGTGTCCCGTCGGGATCGACTTCGTCGAGGTCGCGCAGGCGATGGCCGACGCACTGGAGGAGCGGTGAGCCTCGCCACCGCACCGGCATCGACCGTCGGCGGTGTCGCGCTCGGCGCCGTGCCCGACGTCCCGATGCCGTATCGCGTCGTCGGACGACGCGACGAGACCGTCGACGTCGTCACGCTGCGAGTCGAGCCACTCGGCATGCCGCTGTTCGACTTCCGGCCCGCACAGTTCTCCATGATCGGGGTGGTCGGGGTCGGGGAAGTTCCGATCTCCATCAGCTCGGGGTGCGACGATCACGAGGCACACGAATACACGTTGCGCCGCGCCGGCGCCGTGACAAATGCACTCTGGAGCCGACGGATCGGCGATGTCGTGACCGTGCGCGGCCCGATCGGTCGGTCGTGGGACCTCGAGCGGGCGGACGGTCGTCACGCGGTGATCGTCGCCGGCGGGATCGGGATCGCGCCGCTCCGGGCGGCGATCATCGAGCTCGCGTCCGGATCGACCGTGGCGCCGCGCCGGTTGTCGGTGCTCGTGGGTGCCACGACACCCGCTGAACATCTGTACACCGGCTGGCTCGGCGAGTTGGCCGACTCGGGGGTGGAGATCCTGCGGGCGGTGGATCTGGTCGACGACGGTGACGACTGGCCGCACTCCGTCGGTTTCGTCACCGAGCTGATCGCACCGGCCGTCGCCGAATGGACCGGGACGGTCGACGTGGCCGCATACGTCTGCGGTCCCGACCCGATGATGGTCGCGACCATCGGGGCGCTGCAGCGGGCGCGTGTCGCCGCCGACGACATCGAGGTCACGCTGGAGCGCAACATGCAGTGCGCAAACGGATGGTGCGGGCACTGCCAGCTCGGTCCGCTGCTGGTGTGCCGTGACGGGCCGGTCGCCACCGCCGCCGAGCTCGGCGACCTCCTCGAACGGAGCGAGCTGTGACGCGACCGGTCACGCTGCCCCGCCCCGAACGGACGCCGACGCTGGCGGTGTGGAAGTTCGCGTCGTGCGACGGCTGCCAGCTGTCGCTGCTCGACTGCGAGGACGAGCTGCTCGCGATCAGCGCGGGGATCGAGATCGCGTCGTTCCCGGAGGCGTCGAGTGCGGTGGTCGACGGGCCCTACGACCTGTCGTTGGTCGAGGGGTCGATCACGACCCAGGACGACGTCGAACGGATCCACGACATCCGGGCCTCGTCCACCACGCTCGTGACGATCGGAGCGT
>Ga0316197_10003460_pt1 | contig 11236 bp, 12 predicted proteins | sample OudBiesiAoxic_MG_FD_204939 | JGI IMG/M metagenome (GOLD analysis project Ga0316197, IMG submission 204939) | Coastal sediment microbial communities from Oude Bieten Haven, Netherlands - site A oxic | ecosystem: Environmental > Aquatic > Marine > Coastal > Sediment | place: Netherlands...
GACCGGGACGACGCGAGGTCTGGAAGGTCAGCGCGGGGCGTCTGCAGGGCAAGTTGGTCGTCGCCAAACTGGCGGGCTGCAACGACCGCGACGCGGCCGAGCAACTGGTCGGAGCGGAGATCAGCATTCGGCGGACCCAGCTCCCGGCGACGACCGAGCCCGGGGAATTCTACTGGACGGATCTGGTAGGGCTTCGGGTGCAGACGGTCGAGGGTGTCGACCTCGGGCGCATCGAACGGCTGTTCGAAACGGGCGCCAACGACGTGATCGTCGTGCAGGGTGAACGGGAACGATTGGTCCCGTATGTCTGGGAGCAGGTGGTTCGCGACGTGGATCTCGAGGCTGGCGTGATGCATGTCGATTGGGATCCGGAGTTTTAGTCCACGGGCATGCGCTTTGACGTGATCAGCCTGTTCCCGGAGATGTTCGACGCCATGCGGTGCGGCATCAGCGGGCGCGCGATCGAACGGGGGCAGGTCACGCTGGAACTCCGGAACCCGCGGGACTATACGCAGGATGCGCACCGCACTGTGGATGATCGGCCCTATGGCGGTGGTCCCGGAATGGTCATGATGGTTGAGCCCTTGCGACTGGCCATCGAGGATGCGCGTGCCGCGGCGCCATCCAGCCGCGTCCTGTACCTGAGCCCGCAGGGCCGCCGGCTGGATCAATCCGCCGTGCGCGAGATGGCCGCAGAGTCGGGTCTGGTCTTGCTTGCCGGCCGCTACGAAGGCGTGGATGAGCGCTTGATCGAGGCCTATACCGACCAGGAATGGTCTATTGGCGACTATGTGCTGTCGGGCGGAGAACTGCCGGCGATGGTGCTGATGGATGCGGTGATCCGCCTGCTGCCCGGGGTGCTCGGGCATGCGGATTCCGCGGAACAGGATTCGTACACGGATGGTCTGCTGGACTGTCCGCACTACACGCGTCCCGAGGAGATTGCGGGACGCGCGGTGCCGGAGGTACTCAAATCCGGCAACCATGAGTTGATACGCCGCTGGCGCCTGCAGCAGGCACTGGGGCGGACATGGCTGCGCAGGCCCGAACTCTTGGAAGGGCGCGCGCTGAGCGGCGAAGAACAGGATCTACTTGACGATTTTATCCGTGCCCGTGAGGGCACCTGAGGTACAGGAGCAGCGGCGATGAGCAATATCATCCAGGAACTCGAAAAAGAACAGATGGGCAAACAACTGCCGGATTTCGGTCCCGGTGACACCGTGGTTGTCCAGGTGAAGGTGACGGAAGGTCAGCGTGAGCGTCTGCAGGCGTTCGAGGGTGTCTGTATCGCCAAGCGCAACCGTGGGCTTAACTCCTCGTTCACCGTGCGCAAGATCTCGCACGGCGAAGGGGTCGAGCGCGTGTTCCAGGCCTACAGCCCGAGCGTGGCCGAGGTGCAGGTGAAGCGCAGAGGCGACGTGCGCCGCGCCAAGCTGTACTACCTGCGCGGCCTGACCGGTAAGGCCGCCCGTATCAAGGAAAAGATCAAGTCTTCGAGCTGATACGGACAGGCTTCATTCGGCCGAGAGGGGCCGCTGCGTTCGCGTGGCGGCCTTTTTGCGTGGTGCCTTGCAACCTCCCGACGGATCATTTGCCGATTGCCGCCGCTGCTCAATCGGCCGCGGCCCGGGTCGCAAGGTCTTTGAGGCTGCGGTCGATGGCGTCGGCGGCAATCCGCTCCGGACCGATCAGCTGCAGCCGTGCGCGCTTGTCCCCCGGCGGGTCGATGGGCCGCCAATCCGTCTGATTCATTGCCAGCCAGCCCTGATCGGTGTTGAACAGGCCTTTCTTGCGCTCGACCGGCACTTCTTCAAGCAACGCCTTCAGTGCCTCGGCAGGCCAGGGTGCGTGTTGCCGGACGACCCAGCCGACGCGTTGGTAGCCGTCGCCGACCCCCTCGATCAGTATCCATTCGCGGGCATCATCTGCGTGTCCGGCGTCGTCGCGACCGGCGGTACCGACGAGGAAGGCGTGGGCCTCGGGGAAGGCCGCCTGGCGGCCTTGGCTGCAGCCGATATCGAGCCATAGCGGTTCCAGCCAGCCCCTCTCGGTCACCGCGAGCCTTTCCTTGCGCGGGCTGAGTCCGGTGGCGAATTCCTCGAACGCGGAGAAATCGTCTGCGGCGTAAAGGTCGGCCTTGTTGGCGACCAGCACATCCGCCAGGTGGATCTGGTCCTGAAAGTTGGGATGTTCGCGGTGTCTGGCCGAGGCAAGGTGCCGGGCATCCATCAGGCAGATGGTCGCACGCACCTCGAGAACACCCGCATACAGCGGACCGGAAAGCGTGTCGAGAACCTGTGCCGGATGGCCCAGCCCGCTGGGTTCTATCAGGATGCGGTCCGGCCGATGTTGGCGGATCAGTCGGTTGAGCCCCGTGGTGAATGCCGGCGCCGTGACACAGCACAGGCAACCGCCGGCGACCTCCTGGACCACGACCTCCTGCCCGGCGAGCAGCGCAGCGTCGATGCCGACTTCGCCGAACTCATTGACCAGCACCGCCCATGTTTCTCCGGCCGGGTGGTGGTCCAGCAGGCGCCGCACCGCCGTGGTCTTGCCGACACCGAGAAAACCGGTGATCAGATTGACCGGGATGCGCTGATCGGCAGCCGTCAAGGCCGGTCTTGTCCCTGTTCTTCGATCCCGGACTTGAAGTAGTAGTCGTACCGGCCGTGCAGCTGGCTGGTGAATTCCCACGCCTCGTTGTACGAAAGGCCGCTGTTCTCCGGGAAGATGACCTTGATATACAGGCCATTCTCCTTTTCCGCGGCCAGGCGACCCAGGACTTTGTCGAGTTGGCTGCGCGTGATGTCCTGATAGTTGCCTTCGCCGCCTTCGCGCCAGGATATCCGATACTCGTCGTCGTCTTTCCAATAGCGCACTTCGATCAGGTGTCGGCCGGCGGAGCTGCGTGCCGGGCGGACCAGTTTGTCGTATTTGACCTTCAGTTCGTCGTAGTCATCGGCCAGCACCAGGTAGCGGCGCTCGAAATCGTGCTGTTGCTGCCGGGTTTGCTCCAGGCTCTCGCGCTGTTCGTTGATCGTGTCCTGCAGGCGACCGGCCTGTTCGAGCTTCTCCGCATAGCGATTGCGCAACTGATCCATGTCGTCTTCGAGCGTGACGATGCTGCGTTGTGCGGCGCTGAGCTGGAGTTGCTTCCGATCGATATCCTGTTGGGCTTCGGCGAGCTGCGTCTGGCGCCTTGCCAGGTCGGCTTCGAGGCGTTCCTGCAGCAGCGCCAGCTGGGTTGCCTGCTGGGTGAGGTCGTCGCGCTCGTTGCTCAGGCCGCTGATTCGGCGGAGCTGCTCGGCGATCAGGGTTTCGTGACGCAGGTCCTGCTCCTGCAGTCGCATGATCTCGAGCTGCATCCGCTGTGTGCGTTCCTCGGCACGGTGCAGGGCGCTCGACAGGTTCTCCTTCTCCTCGCCGGTCGTGCGTGCCAGTTCGGCGGCGATGCGCTCGGCCTCCATCGTCGCGCGAAGCTGGTGAACCAGTTCCATATTGCGCACCAGAAGCACCACCATCGCAATCAGGAAGATCATCACGATCACCGTCATGATGTCGGTGAACGATGGCCAGAAGCCCTCCTGGACCTCGCCGCCGCCACCATTCAGGCGCAGGTCGGTGAAGCCGTCCTGGCTCATTCGTCGTCGCGCAGGCGGAAGCCGGCGCGCAACTGGCGAGCGATGGTATCGAGGCGGCCGTCCAGGCTGTCCGTCTTTTGACGGTATGCCTCGAGGGTGTCGGTCAGTTGATCCTGAGTGGACTGGAAGCCCCGCTGTGACTTCTGCATCTGGTCGACCAATCCCTGCAGCGACCGTATCAGGCCGGTGAACTCGTAGAGTACGTTGTCGGTCTGAATCTGGAATCGGGGCATCAGGTGATTGGTGGTCACCTGTTCGACGCCGCTAATCAGATTGGTCTGCGCGTCGGTCAGGCGCTGGTAGATGTAACCGAACAACACGTAGCAGACGATCGCGGTGATGGTGGTGGACAGTGCTGTCGACATGCCGTGAATGACCATGTTCATTCCGGTCGCGCTGACCGCGTTCTCGAGCACCTTCGAGGCGCCGAGCAGTGCGATGGACAGGGATACGATCGTGCCGAACACACCCGTCAGGATCAGGATGTTGTTGATGTAGCGCGGCGTGCCGTTGCGCGTGCTCTCGCTGGCGACCAGCGTCGCGGCGAGCGCATTCTGGTTGATCGGCGTGTGCGTCTCGTGCAGGCGACGCATCGTGACGTAGCGCCGGGCAATCATCGTGTCGGTGCCGATACCTTTTAGTGGGTCGCCTTCGGGCCGCTTCTCCACATTGTTCACGAAGCGCTCCAACGCGCCTTCTTCCCGCATGTAGCTCACCAGGATTGCCACGATGCGCAGTAAACCGACCGCGAATAACGCCAGGATCGCGCCGTTGATGACCAGGCCCATCCGGGTGAGCTGATCCTTGAAGTAGACGGCGTGGATCAGGTCGAACTTCCAGAACGCCAGGGCCCCAGCCAGCAGCGCGAGGACGATCATCCGAAACAGGGTATTGCGGCTGAAATGACGCCGCAGCTTGATGCTTTCCAAGTCGCTAACCTCGCATGGGGGCGCGGGACGGCCCCGGGGGACTGTGATCGATCGCGCGGGGGCAATTGACGAATATTACCATGACACCCTGCTGATTTTGACCGACCGATGCCACCTGAAACGATGGTGCATATTCGGTGGTGGGTCGCCCGGGCGAATGCCCTGTGGTCCGGTGGTAGACTTCGGGTATGCCGGTCAACCTGTTCAACGCCACCGAACAATGCCTTCTCTGTGAGGATGTGGAGCAGAAGCTCGAGATGGCACATCGCCTGAGTGACGATTGGAAGGCCGGGCGGCTGCAATGCGATGCCGACGCATCGGCCCCGGGTCCACCCGAAGCCGGCCGGCCGGCCCGTCCGATGCTCGTCCCCCCGGGGCGACTGGTGCAACGGCGCATTGGCAGCCCGGAGGGACATGCTGCGCTGATCCACGCCGTGGCGCATATCGAATTCAATGCGATCAATCTGGCCTGTGACGCAGTCTATCGTTTTCGCGCGATGCCGGATGCCTACTACGCCGACTGGATACGGGTGGCCGCGGAGGAGGCGCATCATTTTTCTCTGCTGCAAGAGCGTCTTGGACAACTGGGTTATGCTTACGGTGACTTCCCCGCCCACGGCGGTCTGTGGGATCTTGCGGTAAGGACGGCGGATGATCCGCTGCTGCGCATGGCCCTGGTGCCGCGCGTGATGGAGGCCCGCGGGCTCGACGTGACCCCGGGCATGATGCGGCGGTTCGCGTCGATTGGTGACCCTCAGACGGTCGCGATCCTCGAGATCATCCTGCGCGACGAAGTGGGCCACGTCGAGGCGGGCAGCCGCTGGTTTCGCTATCTGTGCGAGCGGCGCGGCCTGGAGCCGGAAGCGACCTATTTCGATCTGCTCGAACGACATCTCGGCAGTGCCGTACGCTGCCCACTGCACAGGGCCGCCCGGCGCGAGGCCGGGTTTACCGAATCCGAATTGGGACGCCTGGAGGCGTTATGCAAAAATTCCTGAGCGCATTATTGCTTTGGATGCTGTCGACAGGCGTGCTCGCCGCGTCCGGCTCGCTGCTGGTCTACCGGGTCTGGGAGCAGGGTATCGATCCTTACATCAGCCGGGTCATCGTCACGCCGGACTATGTGCGGCTCGATGAGGGTGCGGGGGGTGGCGGCTATACCCTGTTCGACAGGCAACAGGAGATACTCTACAACGTCTCGATGGAGGACCGGTCGGTGTTGGTGATGAACCCCACTGAGTTGCTGCCTGAGCCGAGTGACGGCCTGATTCTGCAGGAGGACGTCAAGGTGGACGACCAGGCACCGGAGGTGGCTGGCCGGCGGCCGAGCAATGTGCGCCTGCTCGCCAACGGCGAGCTGTGCGCAGAACTGGTCGTGATCGACGGGGTGATGGAAGATGCCGTCGAGGGGCTGGTAGAGCTGAAGCTGGTCCTTGCGCGCATCCAGGCCGCGACGCTGGAGTCGGTGCCGCTCGCTATGCGCACGCCCTGCGATCTCGCGATGAATGTGCATGCGGCCGACCGTGCGCTGCGATTTGGCCTGCCTCTGCAGGAACGCAGTGAGGGGCGCAGTCAGTCGTTGGTCGATTTTACGACCGATTTCGAGGTCGACGAAGCAATGTTCGCATTGCCGGCCGAATTCGCCCGCCGTCCCATGTTCGCCCCGGGGGCGATCTGAACCGCTCCATCGACCTGTAGGGCTAATGGCTGCAGACGGTCGCCGTCATCGAACCAGGCGGCGGCCTCCGCATCGTGCCACTCCGGCAGTACGATGCGGGTCGCCGAGCCGCCCGTCGGCAGCGCGTGTCGATGTGTCGCCGGTCGGTGTGTGTGCCCGTGGATGAGTTGTCGTACCCGGTATCTGTTTAGGTAGCGCAGCACCGTGTCCGGGTTGACGTCCATGATCTCCGCCGCCTTTTTCGCCGTCGCCTCGCGGCTGCGGCGGCGATAATCCGCGGCCATCCGCCTTCGTTCCGGCAGGGGTTTGCGCAGCACGAACCATTGGAACAGCGGGTTGCGAAACCGGCGCCGGGCGCGCTGATAGTCGACGTCGTCGGTGCACAGCAGGTCGCCGTGCATCAATAGCGTGCGCTGGCCGGCCACGTCCGTTACGTGGCAGTCAGCCAACAGGTTCGCGCCGCAGTCTTGCATCAGCCGTTTTCCCATCAGGAAGTCGCGATTGCCGCGCTGGACCGACAGTTCAATGCCGCGCCGGGTCGTGTCGCGCAGGATTGCCCGAACCCGTTGGGCAAACGCCTCGTCATCATCGTCGCCGATCCACGCGTCGAACAGGTCGCCGAGGATGAACACCCGGTCGCCGGGTCGGGGGGAGCTCGCCAGAAAGCGCTCGAACAGAGCCAGCGTCTCCGGGCGGTCGACTGCCAGATGCAGATCTGAGATGAACCATTGCCTTGTCATGGTGGCGCATTGTAACCAGTCGCGGTCGCGCTGACCTTGTGGGGTTCTGCAGGAAGGGGCTGGGCCGGGCAATTGTGATGACGTCTCGGGCCGCTTATGCTGCGCCGATTGTCCTGCCCCGGGTCCGCTCATGTTTCAGGTATTCGAGATCGTTTTTCCGATCTTCGGCATCGTGCTGCTGGGCTATTTCTATGCACGCCGTTTCGGTCCCGACATGGCTTCCGCCAACCGACTCAATCTGGAGATATTCACTCCGGCGCTGATCTTCTCGGTGTTGTCCAGCGAGGGCTTTGAGCTGACCCGCTATGCCGAGCTGGCATTTGCGGCGATGCTGGTGGTGCTGGGATCCGGCCTCGTCGCCTGGCCGGTCACGCGTCTGCTGGGTTACTCGCCGAAGACGTTCCTGCCGCCGATGATGTTCAATAACTCAGGCAACATGGGGTTGCCGCTGGCGCTGTTCGCGTTCGGCGAGGCGGCACTGCCGGCGGCGATGATCCTGTTCCTGGTGGAAAACACACTGCATTTCACGGTTGGCAATGCCATGCTGACCGGGCATGTGAATCCACTCAAACTGATACGCATGCCGATGCTGGCCGCGACCCTGGCGGGTCTGCTGGTGGCGGTGTTTCAGCTAAGCGTGCCGGACCCGCTGCACGAGGCGATCGACCTGCTAGGCCAGGTCGCGATCCCGCTCATGTTGTTTGCGCTCGGTGTGCGCATGACCGGCGTCGGTCTCGCCGACTGGCGAATCGGCGTCGCGGGGGCCTTGCTGTGTCCGCTCAGCGGTCTGCTGATAGCCGGACTGGTAGTGATGGTCATACCGCTCAATCCGACGCAGGCCGCGCAACTGCTGGTGTTCGCGGCGCTGCCGCCGGCGGTGTTGAACTTCATGCTGGCCGAGCGCTACGGCATCGAACCGCGCAAGGTGGCGGCGGTCGTCCTGCTGGGCAATATGGCGAGCCTGTTGGTGTTGCCTGCGGTGCTGTTCTACGTGCTCTGACGCAATCCTTGCGCGCCCCGCATGGCCCACTAGGATCGAAGTTCAGCAAGCCTGAATGAACGACGATCAACGCGGCAGGAGCCCATTGGGGACGCCGGAACCCCTCCGAGATGCGGGCCGTTCTTCCTGCGAAATGGCTTTACTGTGCGGGCACTTGCGCACCGGCGCACGCGATCCGCGGACGCTATGAATCCGTCCCTGGAGGCTCGACTTCCCCGTCCCTGGGCAGACGCCGGCAGATCGAACAGGCCGAAGCGCCTTCGGCACCTGCTGGCTCGTCAAGCAAGTAGGGCGAAGGCCGGCGTATTCGAGCAGCGCTGTTGCGTCCAGGGTGTCTGTTCTAGGCGCCGATCTCTGCTTTCTCGATCACGACGGGCTCAGCCGGGACATCCGAATGACCGGCACGAGTGGTCGTCTCCACCGCCCGGACCTTCTCGACGACGTCCATGCCCGAGGTGACCTTGCCGAACACGCAGTAGCCCCAGCCGTCCTGACCCGGGTGGTCGAGGAAGCCGTTGTCTTTGACGTTGATGAAGAATTGCGCTGTCGCCGAATGCGGTGCCGCCGTACGGGCCATCGCGATGCTGCCGGCCGTGTTGGCCAGGCCGTTGTTTGCCTCGTTCTCGACCGGATCGCGTGTGGCCTTCTGCATCATGTCGGGCAGGAAGCCTCCACCCTGGATCATGAAATTGCTGATGACGCGATGGAAAATCGTGCCGTCATAGTGTCCGTCGCGGACATACTGTTCGAAATTCTCGCAGGTCTTCGGGGCCTTCTCGTGATCGAGTTCGATCACGATATCGCCCATATTGGTCTTCAGGGTAATCATGCACTGGCTCCTGGTGGCTTGAGTGGAGGGGTCACGCGGCGGGCTGCCATCATTGTTGCTCGAGGCGCGTGACGGATTCGATCAGCACGGTTTCCTTCGGTACGTCACGACGTCCGCCCTGGGAATCGGTCGGAACGTCCGCAATCGCGTCGACCACGTCCATGCCATCGACGACCTGCCCGAATACCGCATAACCCCAGCCGTCGCGGCTCGGGTAGTCGAGGTTCACATTGTCCTTGTGGTTGATGAAGAACTGCGCCGTCGCCGAGTGTGGGTCGCCGGTGCGCGCCATGGAGATACTCCCGCGCACATTCTTCAGGCCGTTTTTCGCCTCGTTTGCAACCGGCTCGCGGGTCGCCTTCTTCTGCATGTCGGGCCCCAGGCCGCCGCCCTGGATCATGAAACCGTCGATCACGCGGTGAAAGATGGTGTCGTCGTAAAAGCCTTCGTCGACGTAGGCGAGGAAGTTGTCCACGGTCTGCGGTGCCTTGTCGGCATCCAGTTCGAGGGTGATATCGCCCATGCTGGTCTTCATAAGGACGCGTTGGCTCTCCGCATGGGCATGAAGCGAGAGGCACAGTAATGCGACGGTGGCTAGCGCCTTCAGGGATGATTTCATCGGTCGGATCCGGCTAGTTAATCGGCAGCGTAGTGTATCTGCGCAAGGCCGGTGACAAAACCCCAAGGCCCGTGACGGCGTGCCGGTCGCATCGCCGCGTCTTGAATGCGTCGTCCCCACAGCAGACGGCGTCGTGCCTCAGGCGTTCAGCACGATGACGCCCGGGCGAATTTTTCGTTACTATGCAAGCCTTTGCCAACAAGTGGGCCGAATCTGACTCGCGCGCTGTCATGCTGAGCATTTACAACGATCTTCGCCGAACCAAAGAAACCTTCGTGCCGCTCACGCCCGGGCGGGTGAACATGTACGTTTGTGGCATGACGGTGTACGACCTCTGCCATCTCGGCCATGCCCGGGTGATGGTGGTGTTTGATGTGGTCGCGCGTTATCTGCGTTGGCTCGGGTACGAGGTCACCTATGTACGAAACATCACGGATATCGACGACAAGATAATCAACCGTGCCAATGAGCGCGGCGAGCCCTTTCAGGCGCTCACCGAGCGCTTTATCAAGGCTATGCACGAGGATGCACGGGCATTGGGTGTGCTGCCGCCGGACCAGGAGCCGCGCGCGACCGAGCATCTGCCGGACATCACCCGGATGATCGCGCGCCTGATCGAACGTGGGCATGCCTATGCGGCCGACAATGGCGACGTCTATTACGACGTCAAGAGCTTCCCCGACTATGGGCGCCTGTCCGGCAAATCGATCGAGGACCTGCAGAGCGGTGCACGGGTAGAGCCCGGCGAGTCGAAGCGCGACCCGCTGGACTTTGCACTCTGGAAGGCGGCCAAGCCGGGTGAACCGGCGTGGGATTCGCCATGGGGGGCCGGTCGCCCCGGCTGGCACATCGAATGCTCGGCAATGTCGACCCGCGCGTTGGGCGACACCTTCGACATCCATGGTGGTGGCGCTGACCTGACCTTTCCCCACCACGAGAACGAGATCGCCCAGTCGGAGGGTGCGACTGGGCACCCTTTTGTCAGATTCTGGATGCACAACGGCTTTGTGCGCATCAACGAAGAGAAGATGTCGAAATCGCTTGGCAATTTCTTCACCGTGCGCGAAATCCTTGCCCGATACCGGCCCGAGGAGGTGCGTTATTTCATCCTGACCAGCCAGTATCGCAGCCCGCTCAACTATGACGATGTACATCTGGAGAATGCGCGGGCCGCGCTGACGCGCTTTTACACCGCGCTGCGCGGCCTGCCTGACGCCGAGCCGGCCACCGGCGAGGTGCTGGAGGCGCGCTTTCATTCGGCGATGGAGGATGATTTCAATACACCCGAGGCGCTGGCCGCGATGTTCGAGTTGGCGCGCGAGGTCAACCGGGTACGCAGCGATGATGCCCCGCGTGCCGCGGCGCTGGCGGCGCTGCTCCGGCGGTTGGGTGCGGTATTGGGCATACTGGAGGACGACCCCGAGGCGTTTTTGCGCGGTGCCGAGGATCAGGGCTCGGGGCTCGAGGACGCGGCCATCGAGGAATTGATAGCGCGCCGGTCGCAGGCCAAGCAGGACAAGCAGTGGCCCGAGGCCGACGCAATCCGTGATCAGCTCAAGCAGGCCGGGGTCATCCTCGAGGACTCTCCGGCGGGAACGACATGGCGGCGCGCATGAGCGATACGCGGGGACAGCGCCAGTGCCGGGTCTTCTACCGCGACTACGGCAACGCGGTCAGCATCCCTTCAACGCGGCCGGAATCGCTGCCGGTCGATCGCCTGGCAGCGCTCGCGGAGCGGCTGCTGGTCGACCGGGACAACTTCCTCGGCGTGGTCGATCGCAACGACCTGGTGCTGCAGTG
>Ga0316197_10003462_pt1 | contig 11232 bp, 12 predicted proteins | sample OudBiesiAoxic_MG_FD_204939 | JGI IMG/M metagenome (GOLD analysis project Ga0316197, IMG submission 204939) | Coastal sediment microbial communities from Oude Bieten Haven, Netherlands - site A oxic | ecosystem: Environmental > Aquatic > Marine > Coastal > Sediment | place: Netherlands...
AGCTGTGCACAGCTCGAGGCCGGCGTTGAGGGTCTCGACGAGTCCGGACTCGGATCGGTGCACGACCTTCACACGATCGTCCTGGGCAGCCCAATCGTCGAGGACCTTCGCCGATCCGTCGGTCGATCCATCATCCACCGCCACGACCTCGTATTCCTTGATCGTCTGGCGCCCCAGGCTCGAAATGCAGTCCTTCAGATACGGACCGGGATCGCGGACGGGAAGCAGAACGGAAACGAGCGGCTCTGACATGACTGTAAAAAGCATATCTCAACGCGTTCGATACCAAGGGTGATTCTTCGCACGTCCGCTTACAAAACGGTGTTCCGACCGCAACAACTTTGGAACCGCCAAGACGCCAAGAGCGCAAAGACACCCAATAGAATTTCTTTGCGACGTCTTTGCGTCTTTGCGCCTTTGCGTATTCAACGTGGTTGCAGTGAGCTCGAACATTGAAGAAGCGACAGATTCCGGTATCGTTGCGGTGATCTTATGAGCAGGCATTCGGCAACCACCACCATACGGGCGGCAGCGGCGACGCTGCTGCTGCTCCTTGTCGGTTGTACCAGCATCAAGCGTCAGCCGGTCCCGATCGAAGATATGGATCGGGCAGTCGTTCCGGGCATGACGAATATCCGCGATTGGGGTGACGAACCCAGTCCTCACTTCCAGGAAGACCTCATTCAATCGGTGCGCGACGCGCGGGAAGCAAATAATTCCGGTCCGGACGATCAACCGACGCACACCTTGATCCTCTCCGGCGGTGGCTCGAACGGCGCCTTCGGTGCCGGCTACCTCAACGGGTGGACAAAAACCGGTAATCGCCCGATATTCAAGCTGGTGACAGGCATCTCGACCGGCGCCCTCATCGCGCCCTACGCGTTCCTTGGCCCAGACTACGACGATGAGCTTGAGGCGGTCTTTACTACCGTCACCAATGAGGACATCTACAAACTCAGGAGCCCCTTCACGGTATTCAAGAAGGACTCCCTGGCCCGCACCGACCCTCTCGCGCTCAAACTCGAGGAGATCGTTAACGACACGATGCTGCGCGACATCGCCACCGAGCACCGGCGCGGACGCCGGCTCTTCGTCGGTACCACCAACCTCGACGCCCAGCGGCTCGTGGTGTGGAATATGGGGGCGATCGCTGCGAGCGGCCAGCCCGGATCAATCGATCTCTTCAGGAAGGTGCTGCTCGCATCGGCGTCGATTCCGGTCGCTTTCCCGCCGGCCTACATCGAGGTCGAAGTGGACGGCAAACGATTCGACGAAATGCATGTGGACGGCGGGGTGACCGCCGAGTTTTTTTTGTGGGGGGCGATGATCAATATCGTCGACACCAGGCGCGAGCTCCAGGTTGGAAACGAACTACCCACGCAGGCTTCGGTATACATCATCCGCAACAGCCAGATCGACGCCGCCCCAAAACAGGTGGCACCGAAGTTGACGAACATTGCCTCGCGCTCGATGGTCACCCTCCTCAAGGCGGTCGCAATGGGTGATTTGATTCGCGTCTGGACATTGGCCGAACGCGACGGCGTCAACTTCAATTACGTCGGCATCCCGCCTGAGCACGCCGAAACCCCTGCCGGGACCTTCGAACCGGCGGACATGCGACGACTCTTCGAGCTCGGCCGGACCATCGCCCTCTCACCCAAACCCTGGCGCAAGGAACCTCCCACCTGGGTGCAGTAGGGATTCTGTCATCCCGAACGAGCGTAGCGAACCATTTGCCCTGTCATCCCGACCGAGGCTCGCCATACTGCCTGTCATCCTGAGCGAGGGCCGCCGCGGGCCGAGTCGAAGGATCCCCCGACTTCCCCGGAGACAGTCTCAGACTTCAGGGGATCCCTCGACTACGGTGTCGCTTCGCTCCACCTCCGCTCGGGATGACAGAAATGCGGCCTCGCTCGGGATGACAGCGGCGAAGGGTTACCGCTTTCGCAGGATGACGAAGATCGAATCAGCCGCTTCCAACTCTTCATAGCGCTCCATCAGCGCAACGTCAAAATGGTCACCGAATATCTCCTCCAGATCTGATTCCTCGTAGTACTGGAAATGCAGTCCACCGTGTTCCTCAATCTTGCTGCCGTGCCAAAAGGCGTGGGCGAGCAGTCCACCCTCCTCGAGAAGCTCGGCCTGTCGCGGAATCGAACTCTCCAGGTCCGTCCGTCGGAGGTGATGCAACACCTTGTTCGAAAACAGGCAATCGAATCGCCGGTCCGTCTCGAGCGTCACCGCGTCCAGCAGCAAGAGTTCGGCCTCCGGCTTGGCCTTTCGATATGCTTCGATAAAAAGACTCGAGTTGTCCGAGCCGGTGACCACATATCTCTTCGACAGCAGCTCCAGGTCGGTGCCAGGCCCCATCCCCAACTCGAGGACCGTGGAGTTCGCCGGCAGGTGCTCGGAGAGCTTCTCGATCAGCTCCCTCCCATCGTGTCCCTTCGCCATCTCCAGGTACTCCTGGACGCCCTCTTCGGTTTCAAAAAAGCCCATCAGACCTCGTCGCAGTCAACGCGCTGGCATCGTGTCCTTTCATTCGTTCCTCCTGTTCGGTCGTCTTAGTGCCCAACCCATGGCGTCAGCGCAACAATTCCGACGGTACGCACTCTCGACCTCAACATCTTTGGAACCGCGAAGACGTGAAGAACGCAAAGACACTCAATAATTTTCTCTGCGACATCTTTGCGTCTTTGCGTCTTTGCGTTTTCAATATCGTTGAAGCGACCGAATGCAGGCGGTTGTACCGCCCGCGTCGAAGCGCCTATGCGAGGCCTCGAAGAATCCGTTTGACAAGCCCCGGGCCTTCGTATACGAGGCCGGTGTAGAGCTGGACCAGGCTGGCGCCGGCATCGAGCTTGGCGCGCGCATCCTCCGGGCCCATGACGCCGCCGACGCCAATGACCGGGATCGACCCACCCGTGTGCTCGACAATCCGGGCGATGATGCGGGTGCTCATTTCGGTGAGCGCAGCGCCCGACAGACCGCCTTCCTCCCCGGCGAGGGGGTGGCCAAGGCCGTCACGGCTAATGGTGGTGTTGGTTGCGATGATGCCGTCGAGGCCGGATTCCCCAATCACGTCGACCGCAGTCAGCAGCTGCTCGTCGTCGAGATCGGGCGCAAGCTTGACCAGCACCGGCACCCGTCGACCAATGTCCTCGGCCGCCTGATCGCGGCGCGCGGCCACCCGCCCCAGCAGGGCGCCCAGGAATCCCCGTTCCTGGAGCTGGCGAAGGCCGGGCGTATTGGGCGATGAAATATTGACCGCCAGATAGTCGGCGAGCGGCGCAAAAATGTCGACCAGTCGTTCATAGTCGCCGGCTGCATCCTCGAGGGCTGTGGTTTTCTGCTTGCCGATGTTGACGCCGATGATCGGCCCGCCCGCTTTTCTCCCGCGAAGCTGCGCCGCAACGTACTCGGCGCCCAACCCGGGAAAACCCATGCGATTGATGACCGAGCGCTCGTCGACAAGGCGGAAGATCCGAGGCTTCGGGTTGCCGGGCTGTGGCTCGGGGGTGACGGTTCCGACCTCGATGTGGCCAAAGCCGAGACACGCCAGACCACGCCAGCCATAGCCGTCCTTGTCGTACCCCGCGGCAAGCCCGATCCGGTTGGGAAACTGCAGACCGAAGACGTCGACCGGTTCGGTGTCGGGGGCCGAGAACTGCGACGCCACGACTGCCCGAAGACCGGGAACCCTCCCAACCCGTGCAATCGCCTTCAGCGACAGCCCATGCGCCGTCTCGGGATCGAGGCGGAAGAGGAGCGCGCGTGAAAGGGGATACAGCAGACCAGTCATCAGTCGCCGTCGATCATACGCATTTTCGGAGGCATCGGCGACGGTCGACGGGGGGCAATCCGTTGCCGAAGCCGAACCGGTTTGGTCTCCCAGTTCTGGCCTCGCATCCGCAGGTTGAGCATTTCGACGAAGACCGAAAAGCCCATCGCGAAGTAGATATAAGGTTTTGGTATGTGCTGACCGAGGCCTTCGGCGATCAGCGACATGCCGATCAGAAGCAGGAATGACAACGCCAGAATCTTAATTGTTGGGTGGTCCTCGACAAAGTCGGAGATCGGGCCCGCAGCAATCATCATCACAATGACCGAAATGACGACTGCCGCTACCATCACCGGCACGTGTTCGGCCATGCCGATGGCGGTGATCACCGAGTCGAGCGAAAAGACAATGTCGAGAATCATGATCTGCGCGATGACGCCGGCAAAGGAGGCCGCCGGCCCGCGACCGTGCCCTTCCTCGTCGCCCTCGAGATTGTGGTGGATCTCGAAGGTCGCCTTGGCGAGCAGGAAGAGCCCACCGCTCACAAGGACCACATCGCGGGCCGTGAACGGATCGCCGAATAGCGTGAAGAACTCGACCGTCAGCTTGGCGACCCACGCCAGAGACAGGAGGAGGGCGACACGCATCAGCATCGCGCCTGCCAGGCCGAGGCTTCGGGCTCGTGGTCGCTGCGCCTTGGGCAAGCGTCCCGACAGGATCGAGATGAAGATGATGTTGTCGATGCCAAGGACGATCTCGAGCGCGGTCAGGGTTGCGAGCGCGACCCACGCCTCCGGACTGGTGATCCATTCGAACATTGTTCCCCCACGGCGATCGCGGTGCGGCAAGCTTAGCCGATCCGTAAAGCCTGTCATCCTGAGCGAGGCCCTTCGAGGGCCGAGTCGAAGGATCCCCTGACTACTCCGGAGACTGTCTCTGGTTTCGGGGGATCCCTCGACTACGGCGTCGCTTCGCTCCACCTTCGCTCGGGATGACAGAGAAAACAGATGTCAAGCAGACTTGACAATTTGGAAATCACACCCTACATTGTCAATGGAAAGCGAGCTTGACATGTCGGAGAAGATCACAAACCGGGTCAAAGAGCTCCGCGGCGAACGCGGCTGGACGCAGCAGCAGCTCGCCGAAGCGGTCGGAGTCTCCCGTCAGAGCATCAACTCTATCGAGCGGAACCGCTACGTGCCGAGCCTGGCTCTGGCCCTCAAGTTCGCCCACATTTTCGAGTGTCCGACAGACGACATCTTCACCCTGGAGGCAAAAGAATGATCATTCCCATCCTGAACGGCAATCCGGACGAACGCTTCTTCACCCACCGCCTCCGATCGACCAGTCTCGCCGGCGTCGTCGGTGGTGTGCTGGCGGTCAGTCTCTTTGCTTACAACCTCTACGCCAAAGACATCATCAGATGGGACCTGTTTGCGGTTGGCGCCACCATGATGGTGGTCAAACTGGCAGCGATGGCCTGGTACCGCCTGACGGATTGAGAGGAATTGATGCTTTTGAGAAACCGCCTTCATGATTCACAATCGATAATCGGCGTCGGGATGTTCTGCCTGGCGACGGGAATCGTCGCGCAACGGTTCATTCATCCTCCGACAGATTTTTTGCAGGGCTTCGCCACCGGCCTCTCCGGCGTTCTGATCGGCCTGTCGATCGTATTCAACGTTCGTGGACTGATACTACGCAGGAAACAGGGTTCCTAGAACCGCCACCAGAGGGGGGAAGAGTCCGAAATCTGAACCCGCCGGCGGCTGCTGAAACGGATCAGGCCTTAACTGAAGGAGGAGGCTATGAGCCGCCAGCAGGCGACGGTGCGACGCGTCGGCCGGAGGCCTACAGCAAATCCGAAATTCGAAATCCGAAATTCGAAATTCTCACGGGCGGTTGGGCGGAATTCCGAATTCCTATTTCCGACTTCCGACTTCCTAATTCGCCATTACTCCCACAACCTCTCGGGATATACCCCGCGATCAACCAAATCGCCGAGGACACCGACTGTGATCTCGCGATCCTCGGGAGAGGTCATACCGCACCAACGGCCGCCCCCGGGCAACACTGTTACTCGGGCATTGCCGGTGCCGAGAGCACCAAATACCACCTTCGGCAGATAGAACTCATCCTTGGGCTCCGGACCATCTTCGAGAAACACCCTGAACTCGCGCTCGAGGTGTTGGACGAGCTCTCTCGAAAATCCCCACAGGTTCATCGATACCAATGAATCGAGCGGTTGGAAGTGCTTCTTCTCTGCCGCATCCCACCACACCGCGTCGAGCCCTTCGCGTTCAATGGCGAGCACTTCCTCGAGACCGACGAGATAGCCTTCGGTATCCTGGACGCACAGCGCCCGCGACACCGCGCCGGTTGGTGGCAGAGTGTCGCCCAGTCGATAACCGACCATCGCCCAATGCGCGAGGCCGTCAGAAGCGGGTTTCTCCAGAAATTGGTCGAGGGATGCGATCGCCTCACGCCCGTAGAAGTCGTCTGCGTTGGCTACGATGAACGGAACTTCCAAATGGGGCACTGCCGCGAGCACCGCCTGTCCCGTTCCCCACGGCTTCCTCCGCCCGGGGGTCACCACGAACCCCATCGGGACCGCGTTCAGATCCTGGTGGACATAGGAAATGTTGACTTTGCTACCGGCGCCCGCGTCGATGTGTTCACGAACCTCGGCTTCAGTCCGGCGCTGGACGACAACGACCACCTCTTCGATACCCGACAGCATGGCATCGTAGATTGTGTAGTCCAGCAGCGCCGCACCACCCGGTCCGACCTTGTCTATCTGCTTGAGACCACCATACCGAGATCCGATGCCGGCAGCCAGGACCACCAACGCCGGCTTCACTGACCGACCTCCTCGAGCGACAGGTCGAGCCACTGAACCAATGTCTTCCGCGCATAAGCCTGATCGGCCGCGCTCAGATTTCGTATGAACGTGTAGTGGTTCCCGTCACGATTCCAGAACTGCACCTGTTCACTCTCCCCAACCGGAATAGATAGGGCCGACCAGGGATCGGCGCCTCCATATATAGACATTATACGATCAGTTCCGGATCGAAACCATCGATCGGGCTGTCTCAGAGCTCTACCTCGGAGCCCAACTCGAGCCGTCGCGCCTCCTCGAGGACCAACCCGGCCACCGCCAGGTCCTGAACCGCATTGCCCACAGACTTGAAGATCGTCAGATCGGCGTCGTTGGTGCGGCCCGGCCGCGAACCTGCCAGAACTTCGCCGATTTCAGCCGGTGAGACCCCAGCGTCGAGCTGCCCCTCCGCAATCGCCATCACCAGTTCGCCCGCCTCGGCCATACAAGCCTCGCGCGAATCGACGACCAGCGTCGCCCGCCCAACAGCCTCGCCGGGGATCTCGCGGGTATTGGGGCGGTAGGCGCCGACGGCGTTGATATGCGCACCCCTGGCCAGATCGGCGTCGGCAACGACCGGCAGCCCGCTCGAAGTGGCGGTACACACCACGTCCGCGGCGAAGACCGCGGAGACGTTGTCCAGCACCCGCACCGTCCGCCCGAGGCGCCGCCCCATCTCGGTCGCAAAGGTCTCTGCCCGCTCCCGATCCGGGTCGAAAACCAACGCCTCGCGGATCGTCCGCACGCAACAAACGGCCTCGAGCTGGCGCATCCCCTGGACGCCGGCACCAATCACCGCCGCCACCGCTGCATTCTTTCGCGCCAGAGCATCGGTCGCCACCCCAGATGCGGCGCCGGTCCGTACCGCGGTCAACAGCTCCCCGTCCATCACAGCCTCCGGGCTTCCGGTTTCGGCATTGAAGACCGCGACCAGCGCCTGGATCGTCGGCAGGTCGCGATCGCGGTTTTCCGGAATCACCGTCACCACCTTGACGCCGATCCGACTCTGCCGTGGCAGGTGTACCGGCATGAAGAGGGCGGCGCCATCACCGGCCAGGGATATCGGAGTTCGCAACGGCACGTCGGCCTCACCTTTCGAAAGGTCGATATATGCCTCGCGCACTGCTGCAATCGCCGTCTGCATCGACAGCGCCCGATCGACGTCCGCAGCGGACAAGAAAAGGATTTTGGAGCTCATCGGAGGATGAACCCATCCCGAAGGGAATCGTCCGGGTCGATCAGAAACTCGTGGCGGCCGGTGATCGAGGCCGAGCCCCCGACCTCGGGAATCACTGCGGGGAATGGTCCAAACTCGGAGTCCTTCAGCACCCGCACCGTGAAGCGGCTGCCAATAATGCTTTCGATGACCATCTCCTCCCCCACCCCGAGCTTACCTCGTGCATGGTGAATGGCGGCTCGGGCCGACACCCCGGTGCCGGTCGGCGAGCGGTCGACCTCGCCCTCGGCAAAAACACAGACGTTGCGGGAGTCGGCGCCTTCCGCCAGCGCCGAGCCGGTGAAGATGGTGCCGTAGAGAAAGCTGAGGTCCTCTTCAAAGGGATGGGTGATACCGCCTGCGGCCATCACCGCGCGTTTGATCGCCATGCCCTTGTCGATCAGCTGTTGGAAGGACTCTGGGCCTAGGGTGACGCCGACCTCGGCTGCATCGACGAAGGCGTAAAAGGCGCCGCCGAAGGCGACGTCGTAGCGCACCGTCCCGAGCCCCGGCACCTGCACCGTCTGGTCCGCAAGGAGAACAAATGACGGCACGTTTGTGAAGGTGACGCGGGTGACCCGCCCGTCCTCGACATGGCCGTGGGCGACCACCAGCCCAGCGGGAGTGTCGATGCGGACCTCGGTTTCGGGCCCGGTCGTCGGCATCATCCCGGTCTCGATCAAAACTGTCGTCACCGCGATGATGCCGTGGCCGCACATCGTCGAGTAGCCCTCATTGTGGAGGAACAGGATGCCGAAGTCGGAGCCCTCGGTCTCCGGCGGCACGATCACGCAGCCGTACATGTCGGCGTGGCCGCGCGGTTCCCACATCAAAGCGGTGCGCAGGGCATCGTGGTTTTCTTGGGCCGAGCGCCGGCGTTCCAGGATTGTCGAGCCCTCGAGCTCCGGAAAGCCGGACAGGATCACCCGCAGCGGCTCACCGGCTGTGTGGGCATCGATGGTCTGGATGCGATGCCAGGAGTCAGGCGGCTGCCAATTCAGACCCTGCTTCATATCGACAGTCATTGTGATTCCCTCGCCTTGGCATTGTACTCACCTACCACTCCACCCGGGTGATGTTGTGGTGCGGGCGTCCCGCCCGCACTTCTTCAATGGCGGTGGAATCGTGCAGGCGAGACGCCTGCACCACAAAAAGGGACGGCACTCCTCCGTTCGGGATGACATACCGGGCCAGCGGGCAGCCGGCAAATCCGAAATCCGAAATCCGAAATCCGAAATTCTTAATTCGGCTCCCCCGGCACCCCAAGCGCCTCCCTGAGCCGTTCCCTCGCCTCGTCGAAATTAGCCTCCGTCACCTGGATCGGACTTTTGAATTCGACCCGAATCCTCGCGCATGGCATCGGCAGCCTCTTCCGGTCCCATCCACTGAGCTTCACGTACCTTCGGACCCGAAACCGGATCGGCGCGATCGGCACCCCGCTTTTCAGAGACATGTGAAGGACCCCGTCCTTGAGCACATAAGGAGGGCCGCGCGGCGCATCCGGGAAGACGACCGTCGAGTACCCATCTCTGAGGTATTCGATGATCTCGTCAGCCGCCGCCCGGCCACCGTATCCGGTCGAACCCAACACCACTTTCACCCCAAAGAGCCGCACAACCACATGCATGTGTTTGTTGAGCCAGCCGGGATGCTGCATCCAAACGTGGCGGCGAGGCCGGGCAAAGGCGGCCATGGCCATCGGGCTGAAGAGATGCCAGTAGCAGTAGATGCGGTTCCCATCCTCTTCTATCTGATCCTGCCCGACAATCTCGATTCTGCTCGTGAAGTAAACCAGACGCGCGAAGAGAAAGACCATCACCGCGAAGGTATAGCTGAGGACGTTGTGAAACGGACGCAGCAGCAACGGAACGTCGTCCACCAGATATCGAGAGGTGAAGGGTCTCGAGGCCATTTTTTCGTCCAGAGGTTCTGTCGGGGATTCTACACCCGATGTCATCCTGAGCAACGTTGCGGTGCGGGCGTCCCGCCCGCACTTCTTCGACAGCCCTGGAATCGTGCAGGCGAGACGCCTGCACCACAAAGGTACCCAATTTGTGATGTCATCCCGACCGAGGGCCCTTCAGGCCCGAGTGGAGGGATCTATGAAATCCGGGCTGCAGCGCGCTGCTGCCATCCCCACAGGTCCCTCCACTCGTTCACTACGTTCACTCGGTCGGGATGACATCCTGGGCCGGCGGTTGGCAAATCCGAAATCCGAAATCCGAAATTCCTGATGTTCCGATGCATCTTGCCGGACGTGCGAAATTCCGAATTCCGAATTCCGAATTCCGAATTCCCCCTCCCCCGCCCTGCTAAACTCATCACGAATCCATCGCGGGAGGGCCAATGACCACACCTGACCGCTATCAGGCCAAGAACAAAGTGCGTTTCGTGACCGCAGCATCGCTGTTTGACGGTCACGATGCCGCCATCAACATCATGCGCCGCATCTTGCAGGCACAGGGGGCCGAGGTGATCCATCTCGGTCACAACCGCTCGGTCAAGGAAATCGTCGACGCCGCGGTCCAGGAGGACGCCCAGGGCATCGCGGTTTCCTCCTACCAGGGCGGTCACATCGAATTCTTCAAATACATGGTCGATCTGCTGAGGGAACGGGGCGCCGAGCACATCAAGATCTACGGCGGCGGCGGCGGCGTGATCGTCCCGCGCGAGATCAAAGAACTCGAGGAATACGGCGTCACCAAGATCTTCTCCCCCGACGACGGCCGCGAGATGGGCCTCGACGGCATGATCTCGTCAATGATCGAGGGCGCCGATTTCGATCCCGCCCAAATGGCAACTGCCGGGCCCCTCGGCGCCGGCGCCGGCAACTGGCTGGCGGTTTCCCGGGCCATCACGCGTATCGAGGAAGGGCTACCGGTCGAAACGCCCAAGCGCGCAACTCCCGCCCCCGTCCTCGGCATCACCGGCACCGGCGGCGCCGGCAAGTCATCGCTGACCGACGAGCTCGTGCTGCGCTTCCTGGCCGACAACCCGGACCGCACCATCGCCATCCTCTCGATCGACCCCACCAAAAGAAAGACCGGCGGAGCCCTGCTCGGTGACCGCATCCGCCTCAACTCCCTCGGTTCGGACCAGGTCTTCATGCGCTCGCTGGCCACCCGCCAGGCCCACCGCGCCCTGACCCAGAACATTGACGAGTCGATCCACGTCTGCCAGTCGGCGGGCTTCGATCTGATCATCGTCGAGTCCTCGGGCATCGGTCAGGCCGACTCCGAGATCGTAGATATCTCCGACATTTCGCTCTACGTCATGACGCCCGAGTACGGCGCCGCCATGCAGCTCGAGAAGATCGACATGCTCGACTACGCCGACTTCGTGGCCATCAACAAGTTC
>Ga0316197_10003463_pt1 | contig 11230 bp, 6 predicted proteins | sample OudBiesiAoxic_MG_FD_204939 | JGI IMG/M metagenome (GOLD analysis project Ga0316197, IMG submission 204939) | Coastal sediment microbial communities from Oude Bieten Haven, Netherlands - site A oxic | ecosystem: Environmental > Aquatic > Marine > Coastal > Sediment | place: Netherlands...
ACTTCGTGGATCAGAGTCGAGAAGATCTGGACGCCATGCTCCGCGAGCGCGAGAACTTCAACATCCTCCGAAAAGAGAAACTCGATGGCGCATGGCGGGCGGCTCTCGTGTCCGATGATCCCAAGGATCGCTGGAGCATCACTGAGCGCTTTGGCAGCTTGGAGGATATGAAGCGCTTCTTCAGAGAGCAGGATGCGGTGATTGAGATCTGGGGATACGCAGAGAACAATCTCCGCGGCCGGAGGTTGACCGCTCACGAAGCTGCAGAACGATCGAAGCACAGCTCGCGCGCCCCAAGCTACCAGACCGCTACGTTTCGGGATCGGGCGAGGGGTAAGATCGTGAGGGGACGCTTGGAATTCGGTGCCGGCGCCGCCACTGAGACACTCAACACGACGCTCGGATACGAGCGCCACCGCAAGCTCCAGTACCAACTTCGGCGTGTCCTCAGAACGAGGGATACTCAGGGAAATCTCAGCGCCAGCGCTCAGATCGAAGCCCTAGAGCATGCCCGCAAGAACGGCGCGATCAGAATTCGCGAGATGCCTTCCCCGCCCGACGATGATCAAGACGTCCTCCACGCCTTCGAATGTAGCACGAGCATCGACGGAAAAATTTCGGAAGTGTTGAGGGCACTCAAAGCCTCGGAGATCAAACCTAGGATGATCGACGGATTGACCGCAATCGAAATTCAATCGGAACACAGCGCGCACCCGCGCAGCGCGGTGCTCTTCAACCCCTCGCCGCCACGCGGAGCCCTTGAGAATACGCAGCCGATCGCCCAGGGGACCGAAGTGCGGATCCGTGACCCGGAAATCGACGACCCCAGGCTTTGGAACCGGCTCGAGTTTGGTGAAGCGTCGATGTTGCGCCGCCAGGGATTGGCCAATTTCGGACTGATAAACGCGCACATGGAGGGCGCCCGCAAAGGACTCGCAATGAAGAAAGCGAAAGTAGATCGCTTCGCGGAGCCGGTCTTCGCAGGATTGAATATCGGAGGCGGGCTCGCTGGGGTTGGGGCACCGCTCGGAGAATCAGCCCGCCTCGGTTACAATCTGCTACTGGGTCGAAAATACGTCCCTAATGTTCCAAATATCAACGAGTTCCGGGCACTCTACGCCGTCCATCTTGCCAAATCTCAAGACCCTGAGCTGCAGACTAGCAACCCGGCAGAACTTTCGAGATCAGAGATGCGGAGGTTGCGATCGGCCGCTGCAAAGATCGATGACCAGCAGATCGAGGACGGATTACGCAGTGTTAGTGACATAGATCTCGACGCGATGCTCCAGCTGCCCCGCCGTCAGAACAACGACCAGAAATACCGGTTATTTGCCGACATCCTTACCGACCTCGCCAAGGTGACCGGCGAATCACGGTCTGGGATCGCGCGCGACATCTTCGACAACCAGTGGGTCTCGCTCAGCGGGGAACTGAGCCTCACGACGGCGCTTGCATCGGCATTTGGTCGAGAGGACATCACCCCACTCTCCGGCGTCAGCCTCGAAGACCTCGCCAATGGGGACGGCCCGGCGGAGGCCTGGCTGCAGTATTTCAATGTCTCCTTGGACCTGCGGGCGATCGCCAATACGAGCTACCTGCTACGCAAGAAGAACGACATCGACCGCGAACTCCGCAAGCCATTTGCCTATGCTCCACGGATGTCCGATCTGGCAGCGTATGAGATCCGGATCTTCGGCTACCCGCTCCTCCTACGCTACAAACGCGGCCTGCTCGAAGATGATATCGAAGCCTACGAGAACAACTATGCCTACGGGATCATCGGCACGAGAATCGTCACGCACTTCCCAACGCAGAACGACTTCTACCGCGAGCTTAGATCGGGGAACATGGCGCCAATCGGTCTTGTCAGGATTCCGGAGCGCCGTGGACTCCTGTTTCGCAGAGATCGTATCGAATCCAGCCTGCCAGTGTTTGGCTACCGGATTCCAGATGGAAAACATGCTGGCAAGACCGCCATCATCATCTACGGGATGAGTGCCCACCGCTCCTATTCAGAACTGATGGAGCGCGAGGCTCTCCGCTTCGGGCAGTTCGAAACGATCCTCAAATCTGGTGGCGTCATCGAACGGCTCGTCGCCGCCGAGGATCCCGACGACCTCCCCCAATCCGCTTTCGAACCGATCATCCACGTCGATCAAGAAGTGGCGGGCGAGCGGTACACCAAGCTTCTCAGCGACTTACTCGAATATGATCGCCACGTGAAATTTGCGGCTTGGAAGATCGAGACGACGCCCGATGAAGAAGTGGCGGCCCGCGAGACGGCCCGCGCCCTCCGGGCACAGGGCGTCGATGTCGATCCCCGCGCAAGCCCGCTGATCGAGCTCGCCGACCACTTTGGCAGCTTTGTCTACCGCAAACGTCGTGCCGGCAAGTGGCGCCTCATCCAGGCTGTCCGCTTCCCCAGTGAAAGGGAGATCGAGCAGGACATCGACATGAGAGCCCTCGATGTGCAGATCGAGCACGAAAAACTTGGCAGCGCAGCCAATGACTCGCTATCATCCCCATAAGGCCGCCAATGATAAAACGTAAAATACTCGTTCTTGACGACAGTGTGGACTACACACGACTCGTAAAACTCACCCTCGAGACGGTGGAGGAATTCGAGGTGAAGATCGAGTCAGACCCGCTCAAGGCTCTGGAGGCCGCCCGCGAGTTCCTGCCGGATGTCATCTTGCTCGATTACATCATGCCAGGCATGAATGGCGATGACTTCGCCGGACAATTGAAGATTGACCCAGATCTGAAAGAGACACCGATCGTCTTTCTGACAGGCAGCCTCGAACCCGATTCTGCCGAAGGGAAGAAAGCATTCCTCGATGGGATCTGCCTGACCAAACCGGCGGCCGTCGATGACATCATCGATGCCATCGAGACCGCGATGGGGACGGCGTGATAGATGGCGCCACGCCTCATCAATCGCCAAATCGCCAGTGCCACTTCAAGCCCGGCCGTCGCAGCGCCTACTCGGCGGCAGTGCTTAGCGATGCCGAGGCTGTCTCCGCCACGGTAGTCCCTACGCGGTAGTGGCACTCAGCTTCGAGCCAATCTCGCGAGCGGTACCGTCGTCGACAACCATCGAGATATCGAGATCCATCGACTGGCTCCAATTCAGGGAATAGGCAGAAAGCGCCTCGGCGCTGTCCGCCTCGTAGATCGCGGCGCCGGTTCCCCGGACTAAATCGTGCCAGCGGCCGATGAGTTCGACACCCTCTCCCATCAGAGATTGCTCTTGCTCTGCAGACATCTGAGCGAACAAGCTGAGGGTACTTTGAATCTTCCCTGCGTGAATCTTCCAGGTAATGAGGAACTTCATGTTTTAAATGAGTGTGGGTTTGGGTGCTCTGGTCGAGGAAACCGATCCTAATTGATGGCGCCGATCGACCCACGAAGAATGGGCCACTCGGCGATGCGTGTCTAGTCCCATTTGGAGTCGCTGATACACGGTCGCGTATCACATCCTACGCTCGCATCCAGCTCGAGGGATTCCTTGTCTACCCGCCATGTCCACCATCCCACGGGGCAGACACTAGGCGAGCTACAAACTGCGCTGACATCCGAGCAATCTCGATGTCGCGAATTCCGGGGAGGGGTGTCAGGACTCAGCCGGTGGTGATCCGAGAAACGAGTGGGACTACCGGATTCCATCTCGTAGGGCACGCGGATGGCCACCTGACGATTCACTTGCGGGGGTAGAGGCGGTCCAATAGTTCGCCCAACATCTGCTGGACTAGCGGTTCCAATTTCGACAGCAACTTTTCCTCGCTCCTCCCCTCAGTGCCCGACTTCCACTGCTTCTCGATGGCGGAATCGTGATCGTGGATTACCGCAGCGACTTCATCTGCCCAGAAGGCCGGGTGTTCGGCATCCTCCCACTCCCCGCGACCGCGGCCGTAGTGCGCGACCGCTAGATAGCTCAGTAGCGCCAGCTGTATCTGTTCCCTGTAGTGCCCGAGCGTCCAGTAAACGCAGTGGTCTTTGCCGCGCGTCAGGTTCATGCCTTTTGCGAGCAGGTAAGCTCCGGCCCCGCCGCCGATGCCTCCGAGTAAAGCGCCACCACCGAGCGTCAAGCCGCCGTGCACAAGATCGGCCGCCAAGCCACCACTCGCGCCAGCGGCAAAGCCGCCAACGGCAGTCCATATGGGCTCGCTCACCCGCTCGGGCATGGCGAAATTTTCCATCGAAGCCTCGGAAAACCCGATCGAGCTCTGCCCCTCAAGATCGTGCAGTTCGATCAGCCGGTCGATGGTGAGCTTCGCGCGCCCGGCGAGGCGTTCGGCCAAGGTTTTGCGCGCGGATCTGAGCTCTGCGTTCAGCTCCCGGCGCCCGACCCACAATTTTTGCAGGATCTTCTCCTTGGTGACCGCGACCTTGTCCGATGCTGATGAGGCCAGCTGTTCGGCGAGCAGGCGAGCCGAGGCATCGAAGACGGCACGGCTCTTCGCCATCCAGGCGTCGCCGAGAGATACAGCCAGGCGGCGCTTGTCGCCCTCGAGCGCCCCCGCAACGACGCGCATCAGCTCGTCCTCTTGCACCCAGCAGCGCGCGAAAGCGTCCAAGCCCAACACGTTGCTGACCACTGGGTAGTTCGCGAGATGTTCGCGCCACGCCGCCTCTTCGGCAGCCTCTTGCTCCGCGGCTCGTGGTGGCCCGGTCTGGTTCAGCAAGACGATGACAGGCTTGCCAATCCAGCCGAGAATCTCCATCTCCATATCTACGAAGCCGGCCGAGCCGGGATCCTCCGAAGCGCTGATGAGGTACAGCACGATATCTGCCTCCTGCTGCACGTTCTGCACGGCGTGCTGGCTGCACCACAACGCCCGGTCGGCGAATCGGTCCCATGCCTTGTTCACGAGCCAGGCGAACGAGCCCTTCTCCTTCTTCAGGCGTTTGAGGAGCCGTGCCGAGTCCCCGAAGCCAGGCGTATCCCAGAGCTTGAGCGACTCCCCCGCCACGGTCTCGATCAGGGTGTATGCCGAACTCGAGTCGGTGACGTGCGGACCGTCGTGTGCGTCGCCGACATCCTGCCGGAGGAGCGTGCGTGCCAGGGTGGTCTTACCCACGTTCGTGTGCGAGATCAGACTCAGAGTGAGTGTTCTATCAGGGGGGTCAGACATCCTCTATTTATCGGCGGTGGATCGGGGCTTCATCATGGCTTCGCCCGCGGCAGATCGTGCTGCATCTGCATCGCCGTCATACAGAGCGAAAGCGACTCCCGCCCGCCCCAGCACTGCCTGCCATGCCTCGACGCGCTCGCCGAGCCGGCGGTCAAATTCACCTAGCCCCCCAAAACGCTCGCGGAAGGGTGCCCCCTCGAGCAGCACTAGCCCATCGCCAGCGAGCTGGGCACGGAAGCGTCGCACCAGTCGCCCCTGCGATTCATCCTCAGGCGTCGCGGACAGGTTCAGCACCAACATCTGGTAGTCCGCCTTTTCGAAGCACGCCTCATCCTCGTCACCGTAGGCGATCGGATCGGCGAACTCCACCCATAGCTGCCCGCCCCAAAGCTGGTGGGCGAAGGCGCGCAGCCGATCGCGTTCCTTCGAGCCGAGCTCCATCCGGTGTGGGATGATGCGTGCCATCAGGTTCCCGCCCTCGCGCGTCTTCAGGAGCTTCGCGATGTAGTCACCCGCCACCGATTGCGGGTCGATGGCAGCCTCGAGCCCTGCCGCCTGGCGCCTGGCAACCAGGGCCAGCAGGAGTCGCGGCAACACGACGAAGAGGCCGACCGTGATGGCGAAGAGGTGGATCCAGCTCGCCGCGGGGACGCCCTCATCGCCGACCTTCAGCTCCATCGCGCGGATCTGCTCCATCCCAGGCACTGGGATCCCAGAAATGGCCGAGGCTGGGGTGAAGAGGTTCGCGAACAGGCCGTGCACGCCCTCAGGCGCCAGGAAGGTGCTCTCCCACGCCGCGAGGTACTGGTAGGCGAGCCCGTTCCAATACATCCCGGCGATGACGCCGATACTCAGCGCAGCCGCGCCGAGGTGCAGGGCACTGCGGGCGCTCGCGATCCGCGCCTTCGCCGTCAACTCAAACCATAGGCTGACGAAGCGGGACAACCCGCTAGCGAGGGTCTGGTCGGCAGCCGCCTCGATACGCCGCACGACCCGCTCCGCGCTGCGGTCTACCAAGCCTCTCAAGGCCGCCCCACCAGGCGCGGAGCGTTTCAAGAATAGCCCGCCGAACAGAGTCGCCGCGAAGACCACCAGGTTCCACGCCAGCAGGCCGAAGAGGGGGAAGGCCAAAACATTCACGCGCCGTTCCGGTCCGAGCTGTTTGGTTGCCAGACCGAGAAGGAATGCCCCGAGGATCAGCGCAATCTTGATCCAGCCGTGCGAGCTGGTCGCGGTCATCGCCGAGCGGACTGGAGTCGGAAACCGATCGGCAAGTCCGGCAAACAGGCGCCGCGCACGCTCCTCTAGCAATTGCCCGTCTGAGACCTCGGTCCCGGAGTCTTGGAAGCCCCGCTCGTCCAGCGGGATGACGCCCCCTTCGCGATCGGCCTCCTCGACCGATCTGACGAGGAGGAACTGCTTCGTCGCATCGGACTCCATCACTCCGACTTCCCTGCACCCAATAAGGCGAGCACGACCAGGACTCCAAATACCACACACAGGATCTTCACCAGGAAAAACAAGAACCCGAACAGGAAGCTCACCACCCATCCGAGCAGCAGTGCGACGACGGCGCCGACGGCCATTCCGCCGACGACATTTCCATCCTTCCGACCGCTCAGCGGCCCCGCCGAAAGCCAGCCACAGCCAGCTCCGAGGACAATAAAGAGAATCCAATTCATAACAATATTAGTAGGGGGAACTTACGCCCCCTACGCCTGATGCCAACTGGCAAAATCGGTGCGCGGGCGCAGACGGGATCCACCCGATCAAGATCCGGCGCCCGAGTCCGCGGCCCCGGTGATGGCGCACCCGAGGCCGATCCCACCCGATCCAGCCACGTTACTCACCGCCACTCAGCATCGCCTTCATCTGCGCAAAGTAATCGGCCGCCTGATCCTCCTCCACCGGGGCACAGGCGATCTCGTCGAAGGTCATCTCGTCCATGTAGGTCCGGTCGAGCTCCGGGATGAACGAGCTCGGCACGCACGGGGTCACCGTCCCGTATTTTTTCCTCCGCGCGCAGTAGCTCATCATCAGGCGCTCCTTCGCGCGGGTGATGCCGACGTAGAGCAGGCGGCGCTCCTCGTCGCGCGTCCCCTCCTCCATCGAGCGTTTGTGAGGCAGGATCCCCTCCTCCAATCCGACCAGATAGACCAGCGGGTACTCTAGCCCCTTGGCCGCGTGCAGGGTGATGAGGGTCACCCCAGACTGCTTCTCAAGATCGTCCTGCTCGCGCTGCTGCGAGAGCGCGACATTGTCGAGAAAGGCACGCAGGCTGCGCTTCTTCTTCCGCTTCGATTGGAAGTAGCGCATGTTCGAGATGAGCTCGTGGACGTTCTCGCGCCGCATGTCGGCTTCCTTCTCGGTCTTGCACCCGCGCTTGAGAAACCCGATGTAGTCCATCTCCTCAAGCAGCTTCTCGAAGATCGTCGGAAAATCCGCGAGGTCACCGCACATCGAGTCGATGTATTTTTCTAACAGATTCACAAACTCCTCGACCTTACCACGACCACGCCGCGTGAGCTTCTGGAGGAACTCATCCTGCTGTAGCAGCGCGTAGATGCTGCACTCAGCAATCGCGCTCTCATCGGTCGCCCGGACGATCGTGGTGTCGCCGATGCCGCGTGGTGGGTTGTTGATGATGCGGAGCATGTTGACATCATCGTCCTGGTTGACGATGACCGCCAGGTAGGACATCAGATCCTTGACCTCTTTGCGCTCGTAGAAGCTCTGCCCCCCGATCATACGGTATGGGATGTCGTGCTCGCGGAGCTCGGTCTCGAACACCCGCGTCTGCGCGTTGGTGCGGAACAGCACCGCGAAGTCATCCCAGCTGCGTCTCTCACCCATCTTGAGTTCCCTGATCTCCTCGACGATCAGTTCCGCCTCCTCTTTCTCGCCGGGCATCGTCACGAGGCGCACATGGTCGCGGCCGGGCGCGTCGCTCCACAGGCTCTTATCGCGCCGGTTGGCATTGTGGCGGATCAGGCTGTTCGCGGTGTGGAGGATCGGCGTGGTCGAGCGGTAGTTCTGTTCCATCTTGACCACCTTCGGCCCGGGGAAGAAGCGCTCGAAGTCGAGGATGTTTGATATTTCGGCGCCACGCCAGCCGTAGATGCTCTGGTCGTCATCACCGACGACGCAGACGTTCATCTCCGCATCGACGAGGCTCCGCAGCAGGTCCATCTGCAGCCGGTTGGTGTCCTGAAATTCGTCGACCATGATGTAGCGGAACCTGCGCTGCCAGCCGAGTCGGAGATCCTCGTTCTCACGCAACACCCGCTCGGCGAGGATCAGCAGGTCGTCGAAATCGACGGCGTTGAGCAATTTCAGCTCCCGCTCGTAGTTGCGGTAGACCTCTGCGATCAGCGAGTTGTTGTCGTCCGACACTGGCAGCCCGGAGCTCTTCGCCTTGCTGATCAACGAGAGGGCAACGAAGGGTTCCATACTCTCGTCCTTGGCCGCTTTCTTGGTCAGGATCTTGCGCACCAATCCGAGCTGGTCGCTGCCGGTGTAGATGCTGAAGTTCTTGCGGTAGCCGAGGCGCTCGATGCTGGTGCGGAGAATCCTGACGCAAAGCGAGTGGAAGGTCGAGACTGTCACCAGCTCGGCGTGCTTCTTCTTCACCACGCCGCCGACGCGCTCGCGCATTTCCGTCGCCGCCTTGTTGGTAAAGGTGACCGCGAGGATCGAGTCCGGCTTGATCCCCTCGTCGATCATGTGAGCGATGCGCGATGTCACGACACGAGTCTTGCCGGTGCCGGCACCGGCGAGGATCAGCACCGGTCCGTGGATGTGCTTCACCGCCTCCATCTGGGCCGGGTTGAGCATGTTGAGCTGGAAGCCGTGGGAGTGCATCGCGCTCTACCTAGACGTGTTCTGAGCCCGCATCAAGCAAAGGCGTCAACGGCTCAACAAGTCGCTCACCCTTGGCGTCATGGGAACTTTCTTACGCGATCACCGATCGGTTGGAGAGCTCCCGGACTCCGATCAGCGAAGCCAGAATGCCCTGCCGGTAAGATGCGCGATCGTGGCTGCGATCGCGATCGCCACTGCAGCCAAGATCAGATAGAACTTCAAGCCGCGTGCGCCCTCGCCTTCGAGCTCAGAATCCAACTCCAAGCGGGGAAAAAGCGCACCATCGTCCTCTTCTCCAAGCTCGTGACCTCCCTCCCCCGCCCCGGGCTCAGGGCCGAATGGAGAAACCATTGGCTCATCCGCCGCCCCCTGATCGGCGTCTGCACTCCCCAGGCCGAGCAGTCCCCCACCGAATCCCACCTCGGGCTCGAACTCGTCCCCGTCGTCGGCGAAGGGGGCTGGAGCCGCACCTAATGGTTCGGGATCATCAGTGACGACGACCCCCATCGCAATCGCGATCGGACTGACCACTGGGATCTCATCTGCCCCCTCGCCAGGACTGAAATCCTCATCGTCCCCGACATAGTCGTCCTCGAACTTTTCGCGCCCGAAGAGGACGCCACCACCGAGTGGGGAGAGCACTGGCAGCTCGTCGTCCTCCTCCTCGGGCAGCGGCTCGCCTTCCGAGACCTGGAGGGCGATCGGGGAGATCACCTCTTCGGGAGCGCCCTTCGCCTCCACATCTGCGGCCGCCGAAGCAGCCACCGCGGCCTTACAGGCTTGCTCGAAGCGGTCGAGGAGCTCCTCCGCCTGTTCTGCTCGCCCGGAGTCATGTAATTGGAGGTAGACCTCCAAGAGCGCGAGGTTGTTGACCGGCTCATCGTTGGTCAGAGCCGAGCGCATCTGGACAAAGCGCTGCTTCGCGTTCGGCGTCAGCGTCGTCAGCCCGCGCATCGTCTGGTGGGCGCGGAGCACGACGCAGAACTCGGGCCACAGGGTAATCGGGCGGCGCTTCATCAGGGCTTCTGCCCCATCGAAATCGATCCCCTCGAAGTGGAGCAAGACATTGTCAGGATGGATCTTCGCCAGTTCGGCCCCAGCCGAGCGGTTCTCAAGAATCGCCGTCTCGATACCATCGAGCAGCAGCAGCACTTCGAGATCCGATAGTTCACCGGCTTGCCTGAGCAGCGCCGACAACGAAAAACCTGGAAAGCGCAACTCCGAGACGAGGCGGAAGTGTTCGCTGCGCCAGAGCGCCTCCGCCCCGACCACCGCAGCTCCCTTGTCGGCCTCATAGATCGGCAAGTTCTCATCGGAGAGGATGTAAGCAGGCGGAAGAACATGCATCCTCAGCGGCAGCGACTCGCTCACCCTCACCACCGAGATCGAATACGGATCTGCCGCGGCAGGCGATACCTGCTCGACACGGTAGTCGTCGGAGAGAAATTCCTCCGGTGCCCCGTGAGAGAACAGCTTTTTGGCGAGCATCAGCTTCGGGCGGTGTCGCGACTCCACAGCGATGAAGGGCCCTGCCCCGGATCCGGTCGCTTCGCGCAGCGCTAATGCGGCATCGTGGATTGATCCGAGCTGGCGCAGGCGCTCGGCCACCTCGGAGACATCGACCTCGGACACGCCCTTGCGGCCGATCACCTCCCCGGACGCGAGCTGGTCCAAAAGATGGGCCAACTCGAAGACCGATGCGGCGGGGTCGAATGGCTCGCTGGCACTGCTGAGCCCTAGCGGGTAATCGACAATCCGCACGCGCAGGCGACCGCGATCGTCGAGGGTGACACGGGCATTCCCAGCCACGATCGGCAGGCCTAGGACCGAGATCGCGCACAGCGCCTCCGCGAGGTCAGCGCAGAGCCCGAAGGCCAGCGCTGGAGGCAGCCCGTTGATGCGTCCCGCGTAGTCGGAGAAGGTCTCGCCATCGACGAATTCAACGGCATAGAAGCCGACCCCCTGATCGTCGCCATAATCGAGCAGGCTCGCCAGACCCCGGTGGTGCAATCCCGCCACCGTCCCAGCCTGCTCGAGGAAAGCCTCCATCAAACTCTCAGACTCGTCGGGAAAGGGTGTCAGCGCAGCGATTTCGCAGAAGCACCCGAAACGGGCGTCGAAGGCGAGGCAGACCACGCGCTCATCACACCGCGACAGCTCGAAGGCATTCCCGCCCCCATCCTGGGAGATCTCGAAGGTGCGGAAATGGTTGAGTTCGGACATTCGCTTCTCGC
>Ga0316197_10003464_pt1 | contig 11229 bp, 13 predicted proteins | sample OudBiesiAoxic_MG_FD_204939 | JGI IMG/M metagenome (GOLD analysis project Ga0316197, IMG submission 204939) | Coastal sediment microbial communities from Oude Bieten Haven, Netherlands - site A oxic | ecosystem: Environmental > Aquatic > Marine > Coastal > Sediment | place: Netherlands...
ACAAAAAGCAGTGTCTGATATCTCTGCATTAGAGCAAGCGTTCGATATGTATAAGTTAGACAACAGTGTATATCCATCAACAGATCAAGGCTTAGAAGCACTCGTCACAAACCCAAGTGGCAGCCCTGAGCCAAGAAACTACCGAGACGGTGGTTATATAAGACGTTTACCACAAGACCCATGGGGATACGATTATCAATACCTAAGCCCTGGTGACCAAGGAACGATTGATATTTTTAGCTTGGGTTCAGATGGGCAAGAGGGTGGTGAAGGCAGTGCCGCGGATATTGGCAATTGGAATATTCAAGATTTCTAATCATCAATACTAGGGTCAACAGACTCTAGCCATGTCCATAAAGTAGGCGCGACTTGTGGCAGTAATGAATAAGAAAAATACAGGTTTTACCTTAATTGAGATCATGCTGGTACTCGTCTTGATGTCGCTTAGTGCCGTGGCAGTGATTATTAATCTGCCTGATTCAAAGCAAGATATTGCGAAAGAACAAGCGCAGCGTTTTTATTATCGAATACAACTTCTTAATGAACATGCCATCTTAAATGGTAAAGATTTAGGTATAAGAGTAGATGAAAAAAAAGGCGCCTACAGCTATCTACAATTAGAGAGTAATGGATGGCAAGTTTTTGAAAATAAAACGTACGTAGAAACGCAACTACAAGACGGTGTATTACTGTCATTGGAATTAGGTAGTGATGCATGGTCGCAGAATGAAAGCCTATTCAAGCAAGAAAGCTTATTTGATGAAGATAGGTTTGCTGACTTTGATAAAGAAAAAAAAATCAAGCCGCCCCAGTTGTTTGTGTTGTCCAGTGGCGAGATGACCCCTTTTCGTCTCTCTATATTTTCAGAGGAAGACAAATATAATGGGTGGGTTGTCGATGTGAAAGAATCCGGTTCTATCGACCTTGTTCATGCGAAAGACACACAAGATGAGACGGGTATTCGATGAATCAGCGCACTCGCGGTATGACATTACTTGAAGTATTGGTTGCGCTAGCTATATTTGCTACTGCCGGGATCAGTGTTATGCGCTCAGTCACTCAACACCTAAATACGCTGTCTTATCTGGAAGAAAAAACGTTCGCATCATTTGTTATAGATAATCAAATTAGCCGGGTGATGTTATCAGGTGCACCTAAAAGCACTAAATCGGGCAAAACAGAAATGGTGGGTAAACAGTGGCATTGGAAAGTAACGCCTGTTGAAACCGCCGTTGGCTTTATTGCTGCATTTGATGTTAGCGTCTCATTGAATGAAAACGCAAAAAGCCCAATATTGACGGTGAGAAGTTATGTCGAGAAATAAGGCGTCTTATCGCAAAATACAGCGGGGTTTTACCTTAATAGAAGTGCTTGTCGCGATTGCTATTTTTGCGTCTCTAAGTGTGTCAGCTTACATGGTGTTAAATCAGGTACAGCGTAGCAATCAAGTATCGCTTGAAAAGACAGAAAGGTTGAAAGAGATTCAACGAGCGATGGTGATTATTGACAATGACTTTAGACAGATAGCGTTAAGACGATTTAGAACCAATGGAGAAGACGCGGCAGAAAATATTCTCTTTTGGGGCGATGGGTTACTCGACTCAGATAACAAGGCCGTACTGTTTACTCGTTTGGGATGGCAGAACCCACAGCAGGTATTTCCTCGTGGGGAGATAACCAAGGTTGGTTATCGAGTTGTCGCCAATCGACTTGAACGGGTTTGGTGGCGGTATCCTGACACACCGGTAGGGCAGGAAGGCGTGATCACCAGTCTTCTCAACGATGTTGAAAAGATTGATATGCAGTTTTATAAAGAAGGTGGATGGAGTGAAAGTTGGGACGAGGCATTCGCATTACCCAAGGCACTTTCAATTACATTTACGCTACAAGATTATGGCACTATTGAACGAGTTTATTTGACGGCTGGAGAGCGTCTGCAAGTCGCCAACGAAGGTGTTAGCAATGACTAATAGGCCTTCTAATCGATCCGTTAAAAAGAATGCGGGTGCGGCTTTAATTGTCGTATTACTGATTCTTGCAGTGATGGTTTCAATTGCCGCCACAATGACTGAGAGGTTGTTTGTAAACTATACACGCGCCGAAAATAGGATCAGTCACCAACAGGCGTACTGGTACAGTATTGGTATTGAAGCGCTAGCCAAATATGGTATTCAGCAGAGCTATGAAGATAGTGATACGATCAATACTAGTCAACCTTGGGCGTTGAAAGAACAAGTTTTCCCGCTCGATTACGGTACGGCATCTGGAAAAATAACAGATAAGCAAGCGTGTTTTAATATCAATGTATTGGGTAAAGAAAAGCAGCAAGTCAATAGTACATCGAAGCCTTATTTGGTGGCTGTTTTTCAGCGTATGCTCGAAGAGCTTGAGATAGAGAATTATCAAGCTGAAGTTATTACTGACTCCACATGGGAATTTTTAGATAAAAATACTACATCATCAACGAATTATGGCGTTGAAGATAGCTTTTATGAAGCACTTCACCCCGCTTACATCACCCCAAACGGGATGATCTCTGATAGCACAGAGTTGAGAGCGGTTCATCAAATGGATAGTGGAGTGATGGAGAAGATTGGCCCGGTGGTGTGTGCGTTGCCTTGGGACGATTGGCGTTTAAATGTGAATACGATTAATGAAGCGGGTTCGGTTATATTGGTGGCAATGTTTTCACCACTACTGAGTGCAAGTGACGCTTCCTCATTGATAGAAAACAGACCTTATGATGGTTGGGCATCTGTGGATGACTTTTTAGCCGAAAGACAGATCGCGACAATAGATGCGACGATAAAAGATAAAGCCAATGGTTATTTAACGACAGATAGCCATTATTTTGAGCTTGATGCTCAGGTTATGGTAAATGAATCAAGAGTTAGGATACGAAGCCTACTCTTTAGCAAAGACAAGAAGGACGTCTCAGTTATACGACGGCGTTTTGGAGGAGTCATTGAGCGAGTTTCTGACCGTTCGACTAAGTAGAGACAAGCAGGCCCCTATACGGTGGTTGGTTTGGTCGACTAGTCAGAATGAAATTATTGCGAGCGGAGAACTTAGCAGCAAAGAGCAGCTAGGTGAGCTTTCTACTTATGCGGACCAACGTACAACGTTGTTGTTATTGGATAGCCGTGACATATTGCTAATGGAAGCAGAAATTCCGGCTGGCGCAGCTCGGCAAGTTGATACGATGCTGCCATATTTGCTTGAAGATGATATTGCTCAGGATGTTGACGAGTTGCATTTTACGATTCTGAAAAAAAATGCAAACAAAGTCGACGTTGCTGCTATTGATAAAGCGTATTTATCTGAGTGGATCCAGGCTTTCACTGCGATTGGGATTGCGATAAGCAAAATTGTGCCTGACGCGCAGACATTACCATTAATGGATAATACAGTGTCAGCGGTTCAAATGGATTCGCAATGGCTGTTTAGAAAATCTCAAAATCAGTCCACTTCAATAGATGAGCAGTGGCTACCCCTCTTTATTAAATCTGATTGGTGCGCTAGTCAAAGTGAAGATCACAAAATATTAAGCTATAGCACGATACCTGATTCTGTAATCAGTAATACAGATTGGAAGCAGGCGGAACCTGAATTGGTCATGGCACTCCTTACTAAAGGCGCAATCCATTCACCAACCAATCTATTAACAGGAATGTTCAAACCTCAGTCTTCAATATTTAAGTATCTGAAAGTTTGGAGGAATGTTGCATTTGCAGCGTGTCTTTTCCTATTGATATTGACCACACAGCGCGTTCTTCAAGTCAATCAATATGAGGCTCAAGTTTCCGCTTACCGTGCTGAAAGTGAACGAATTTTCCGCACTATATTTCCAAATAAAAACAAGATCCCTACAGTCAGTTACTTAAAACGGCAAATGACAGACGAAGAGAGCGCACTCTCACGTGATAATGATGAGACTACCGTATTGGGTTGGTTAGCATCGTTACCTGAAGCGCTAAAAGGGCACACTTCCGTCGAAATAAGCAATATTCGGTATGACGCGAATCGGGGTGAGGTCCGTCTTGATGCCTCAATGAAAGACTTTCAAACCTTTGAGCAGGTAAGGACTAAATTGGCTGAAAAGTTTAACGTAACTCAAGGGCCTCTTGATAGAAAAGAGAATCGAGTGTCAGGCAGTTTCGTTTTGAGGAGAAAGTAATGAGTACTTTAAAAGAGTCCATTTTCTCTTGGTGGAGAAGTATTTCTTTAAGGGAGCAGCGTATGGTTCTCGCGTGCTCAATACTAATAATCGTAGGTGGGTTTTATTGGGGATTGATTCAACCTCTATCCGAAAGAGCGAATACGGCGAAAGTAAGAATAAATAATGAGAAAGCGTTGCTTCAATGGGTATCTGATAGTGCCGACCGAATCGTCGAACTTAGAGGGAACGGTGGGGTTTCTGTTTCGAATGAGCCGTTTAATCAGGTCATTTCCTCTTCCGCCAAAAGCTACAAAATTGAATTAATTAGAATTCAGCCACGTGATGAGATGCTACAAGTCTGGGTTAAACCCGTTGCTTTTGACCAATTCGTACATTGGCTTGCTTATTTACAACAAAAACAAGCGGTTCAGGTTGAATTTATGGAAATTTCGAACAGTGATTCTAAAGGGATCATTGAAGTGAAACGCTTGCAGTTAAAGCGGGGAGGGTAATTTGAAACGTATCATTCTTCTCGTCATTTGCTTTATATCGGTGCTGTGTATTAGTGCCTTTGTTCACATGCCAGTCTCCTTTGCTTTGAAAGCGATGCCAGAGGTGCCGAACTTAAAAATCGAGTCGCCAAGTGGCACTATTTGGGCAGGTGAAGCCCAAATAGTTCGTTGGAAGAATGACAACCTTGGTCAGGTGAATTGGCAGTTTAAACCACTAAAACTGCTTCAAGCTAAAGCCAATTACTCTCTGCGTTTTGGTCGAGGGAGCGATATAAAACTAATGGGTAAAGGCAATGTAGGTGTTGGTTTATCAGGGGTATTTGCCGATAACGTGGTTATCTCAATGCCTGCTGTAAATGTATTGCAGCGATTATCTATACCAGTGCCGATTACGGTAAAAGGAAATCTAGAGTTATCCATTAATGACTATCAGTATGCTCAACCATGGTGCCAGTCGGCAACTGGTACACTAGTGTGGGCTGGAAGTAAAATTGGGTCACCCTTAGGTGGGTTAGATTTAGGTAGCGTTATAACAGATTTACAGTGCCAAGAAAGCAAGCTAAGCGCAGTGGGTGAGCACAACAACAATCAGTTAGCGGGTTCACTGCAAGCCGAATTACAACCGAATCTACGTTATAACGTGGATGCCCGGTTTAAACCTAATGCGGAATTTCCGACGGCTATGACATCTCAGCTTAAATGGCTTGGAAGTCCTAACAACAAAGGTGAATACTCATTTACTTATGCAGGTAAACTAAACTAACCTGTAGAATAAATATTTGATGCTCATTGTTACTGCTAAAATGAATATTACCGTTAAAATTAAGTTATCGAACAGACAAGGAGCAAGGGATGGCGAAAATTCAAAAGCCGAAAATATTAGCAGTTGAGACAGCGGCTAAATCGAAGTTATTCACTATTGAATCTCTTGACCTTGAATTTTCTAATGGAGTAAAGCGCACTTATGAGCGAATGCGCCGAAGTGGTCGTGAAGCGGTCATGATGGTTCCCATTACAGAAAATGGTGACCTGTTACTTGTTAGAGAATATGCCGCAGGCACCGAAGAATATGAACTTGGTTTTCCAAAAGGGCTTGTTGATTTAGGCGAAACACCGCAAGAGGCGGCGAATCGAGAACTAAAAGAAGAAATAGGCTTGGGTGGCACTGTTTTTACACCGCTTAAAAAAGTGGTCTTAGCTCCTTCTTATTTTTCCAGTGAAATGACCCTTTTTCTAGTAGAAGGTTTATATCCTGAAACGTTAGAAGGGGACGAGCCAGAACCCTTAGAATTGGTACGTTGGCCTTTTAATCAAGCAGATGAGTTGCTATCCCATTTGGATTTTAGTGAGGCTAGAAGTATTGCCGCACTCATGCTGGCTCAACGTTACTTAGCGCAAGAAACGTCACCGAATAAGACGAACTAGGAACTGACATGGCAACCTTTGACAAAGATCTATCTCACCTAATGCCGTCGGTCATCGACGTTGCTAGAGCGGCAGGACAACTCATTTTAGATATTTATGAGAAAAAAGAGTACGAAGAATTCACCAAATCGGACTCGACGCCTGTAACCAGTGCCGACTTAGCCGCGCACAAATTCATTGAAGAGAAATTATCTGAATTAACACCTGATATCCCAGTATTATCCGAAGAAGCTGCGGATATAACACTAGAACAGCGTGCTAAATGGAATCGCTATTGGCTTGTGGACCCTCTGGATGGAACCCAAGAATTCATCGCTCGAAGTGGCGACTTTGCGACAGTTATTGCATTGATAGAAAACAATAGGCCAGTGATGGGGGTGGTTTACGGACCGGTTTCTGGTGTGACTTTTTATGCCTACGAAGGCAAGGGTGCTTGGAAGATCCCGGATATGCATGAAAGTGTTCGTATAAAAACACTTACACATGACGTTGGACAGCAAACCATTGCAATCGCAATTAGCCGCCGTCAGGATATCAATAGAATCACCAACAGAATGTCGCCGGCATGGAATTATGATCTCATTCCTCTTGGATCGGCGGCGTTAAAAGCCTGCTTGGTTGCAGAAGGTGCTGTTGATTGTTACCTAAGACTTGGGCCAACAGGAGAATGGGATACCGCTGCGACTCAGTGTATTGTTCAGGAAGCAGGGGGCAGGATATTGAGTACTAAGCTGGAACCTCTTTCTTACAATGAAAGAGAAACCTTTGAGAACCCTAATTTTATCGTGTTGGGAGATGAAAATCTGCCTTGGGATGAAATCTTACAGATGAAAGATTAACAGACATTAAAAAGGACAGCGAATCGCTGTCCTTTTTGCATTTTAGAATAGAGATTATTTCGTTATTTACCGAAGCGGTGCTACGTGTAAATGGGAAATAAACGGCAACCAGTTAGTAATATGAGTGCTCGCCGCGTGCGTGCTCTGTTGCATCGCGAACGGCAGTCAATTCACCTTCAAATTGCTGTACTAGCTCTTTCTCTATGCCTTCTTTCAGCGTTACGTCAACCATCGAACAGCCATTACAGCCGCCACCAAATTGAACTAGAGCAATTCCGTCTTCTGTGATTTCTACCAAGCTAACGTGGCCACCGTGGCCAGCAAGCTGAGGATTCACCTGCGTTTGAATTGCATATTCAAGACGTTCCATCAAAGATGCATCGTCAGAAACCTTACGCATTTTCGCGTTAGGCGCTTTCAAGGTAAGCTGCGAACCCATCTTGTCCGTTATGTAGTCGATTTCAGCATCTTCAAGAAAAGGTAAGCTTAACTCATCAACAAAGGCTGAAAAGGGCGCTAACTTCATCTCGGTATCGCTTGCTTCTACCGCTTCTGGTGGACAATAAGAGACACCACACTCTGCATTCGGTGTTCCTGGGTTAACGACAAATACACGTATATTGGTATTTTCCGGTTGCTGTTCTAGCAGTTTAGCAAAGTGTGCTTGAGCACTTTCAGTAATAATAATTGACACGACTAATACCTGACTGTTTTTGTAGGTTATTTGATTCTATTCTACTCTTGCGATTACAGGATGCCAAATGAAAATTGATACTTTGTTGTTTGCTTCAATAACGTCGAGTTATTAGGCACTATGTTCCTGTTCTGCAGATGCAATAAATATCAATTTTTTTCACTCCAACATCAAGGAGTAATTTACATAATTGTCGGACGGAACTTCCTGTGGTAACTACGTCGTCAATAATTGCGATATGTGTTTGATTAGGTAACCAATTGAGGGTAAATGCATGGGTCAGGTTTTTCGTCCTTTGTTGCTTATCTAATCCCTGTTGGCTGGGGGTAGATTTAATCCTTTTAAAGAGCGTTTGGTCGAAGGTGCTCCTTCCTTGTAAATGAGTCGTTAGGTGGTGCCCGAGAACATCACTCTGGTTGTAACCTCGATGCAGAAAACGTCGCCAATGAAGTGGCATACTCACGATGAGTGGAGCAGGGTTATCTATCCTTTTTGACAACAAATAGGTCAGATCGTAAGCGTATTGCAGTTGACCGGAATACTTTAAGTTATGGATATAGTTAGATAATGGCGCTTTATAATCACCGACACAAAAAAGCCGCTCCCAGAGTGGTGGTTCGGATAAACAAGCACCACACTTGGCAACGGGTATTAGGGTTTCTAATCCGCATTGGCAGCAACGGGGTTTGGCTATAAAAAGCAATAAACAACTCTGACACCAAATGAGATCGCCAGATTTACTGCCCTTGCTAAGACCACATAAATGGCAAATTGGGTTAGAATATTGGGTAATAATACGACGGAATTCTTTTTTCCACATAAGAATCTCGGTAGTTGGTATTTAGGGTCATCACGGGCATTGAGTTCAGGTTAAATAATAAAGAATACGCTAAGAGATAATTCATGATTGAAGTAGCAGAGAAGATGACAACTCCCGCACCTTTGTTTTGGCATAGAGAAGGAAAGGGTAAAGACTTGGTCTTAATCCATGGATGGGGAATGAATGGCGCGGTTTGGCAACAAACGGTTGAGCGACTTTCGGCGCACTTTACGGTTCATGTGGTTGATTTGCCGGGCTATGGCCACAGTTCAGAACGACATGCAGACAATATCGATAGCGCAGCTAAGATGGTTCTGGAGCATGCACCGGAGCAAGCTATTTGGGTGGGTTGGTCGTTAGGAGGGTTAATCGCTACCCATATCGCGTTAAATACACCAAATCGAGTATCGAAACTCGTCACTGTTGCCAGTTCACCTAAATTTGCCGCTGAGAAGCGCTGGAGGGGCATTAAACCTGCCGTATTGTCTACCTTTACTGAACAGCTGGTAGAAGACTTTCATCCTACCATTGAACGGTTTATGGCGTTGCAGGCAATGGGAAGCCCAACCGCAAGGCAGGATGTGAAGTTACTTAAAAAAGCGGTACTGTCACGGCCTCTTCCTACTCCAGAGTCCTTGTTGGTTGGCTTAAATATGTTGGGAAATGTAGATTTACGTGGCCAGTTGGATCAGATCAGTATGCCATTTTTGCGTTTTTATGGCCGACTTGATGGGTTAGTACCGATAAAAGTCGCGAATGATTTAGAAGAATTGTTATCAAATTCAGAGCATTACATCTTTAATCAATCCTCTCATGCTCCATTTATGACCGAACTCGATGAGTTTTGCACACAATTAATACAATTTAGTGGTAAATAATTGAACAGTTTGGCCGATAAGATATCTAACCAATTACAAATAGCGTCTTATTTACCAAGGAAGATAAGGTACCTAAGGCTCGCTGTGAAGTAATAGGTTGTATAAGAGGGAGGTTTGTTATGATTGTGTCGCCGACCAATGTGAACGTGCCACTAATCGCTCCTTCGGTCAATGTTCAAACTGAACAAGCGGCGAGAGATAACAAAGTTCGTGAACCTGTTACGCCGCCAGTAGAACTGGCAAAATCCAATGCAGAAAGGCGCATTAAAGCAGAAGATAAGCGCCGGAAACGACCTGCTTGGGACGCGTCGGACCATCCTGATTATGAACTGGACAGTGAGACAAACGCTAAGTCAGCGAAGAGTGAAGAACCCAAAGATACCTTAAGCCGGTTGTTTGAATTGCTTGCACTTCAAACCTATTCGGAGAAACAGGGGTTGGGTTACACGATTCGCTTTCGTTTGCCTAAAAAAATCATTGATGCAGCGATTACTTCAGGAAAAATGGAGCGGAGACGTACTGTGATTAAATATCACTACGGTCATGCTGTAGCACCAAACTGCCCTTCTGAAGTTATAGCGGTGCTTTGACAACTCTGAATAGAGTTATAGATTCTAGAATGCTCTAGGATCTATAACTTATTTTTCCTCCCCCGCTAACCTGTCATTATCGCCCTGCTTTCTTGAACGCGTCAGCAAACGCACTGTTACCCATTGGCTGGTTTTGAGAACCTTGGCTTTTGGGTTTGTTCTTACGTTCTGGGGATGCATTTCGATTCGTCTGGGGTTTGTTCGTCTGTCCAGGTTCGTCGGTTAGACGCATAGTCAACGCAATTCGCTTGCGCTGAACGTCAACCTCAAGCACTTTGACTTTAACAATATCACCAGCTTTAACGATTTCGCGAGGGTCAGAAACATAACGGTCGGTCAAAGCAGAGATATGGACTAAGCCATCCTGATGAACGCCAATATCGACAAATGCACCAAAGTTTGCCACGTTAGAGACCACCCCTTCAAGAATCATTCCCGGTTCAAGATCGGAGATAGCGTTAATTCCGTCGGCGAAAGTTGCGGTTTTAAATTCTGGTCTAGGGTCTCGACCCGGCTTATCAAGCTCCTTGATAATGTCGGTTACCGTAGGAACTCCGAAGGTACTGTCGGTATAGTCTATCGCATTGAGAGAGCGTAAAAATAGTGTGTCACCAATAAGGGCCTTTATTGGTTTATTATTTTTCTCTGCGACGGCTTTAACCAAAGGATAGGCTTCAGGGTGAACAGAAGACGCATCTAATGGATTTTTACCATCCATAATACGTAGGAAGCCAGCACACTGTTCAAAGGCTTTAGGCCCCAAACGAGCAACCTTTTTTAAGGTTGTTCGAGTTTCAAAGCGACCATTTTCATCTCGATATTTGACAATGTTTTCTGCAATAGTGTTAGAAAGTCCAGCAACACGAGTAAGAAGTGCTGTTGAGGCAGTATTGACGTCAACACCAACAGCGTTGACACAATCTTCTACTACGGCATTTAATCGTTTTGCCAATGCATTCTGACCAACGTCATGTTGGTATTGGCCAACGCCAATAGATTTAGGGTCAATCTTAACCAACTCAGCCAGAGGATCCTGCAAGCGTCTTGCGATAGAAACGGCACCACGTAAAGAGACGTCCATGTTAGGGAATTCGTTAGCGGCGAGCTCGGATGCGGAATACACCGATGCGCCTGCCTCACTGACAATAATATTTTGTGTACTTAAATGGGCTTTTTTTAATGTATTTACTACAAAATCATCAGTTTCGCGGGAAGCGGTACCATTTCCAATCGCAATCAGGTCGACGTTATGTTTTCTGATCAGCTTTTCAATTACATGGGCTGACTTATCGATCTGTTTGTGAGGAAATGG
>Ga0316197_10003465_pt1 | contig 11228 bp, 7 predicted proteins | sample OudBiesiAoxic_MG_FD_204939 | JGI IMG/M metagenome (GOLD analysis project Ga0316197, IMG submission 204939) | Coastal sediment microbial communities from Oude Bieten Haven, Netherlands - site A oxic | ecosystem: Environmental > Aquatic > Marine > Coastal > Sediment | place: Netherlands...
ACATGGATACCATGGCTCCCTCTCTTGCCTCGATTCATGAGATCGGCGCAGAGCTCGCTCAGGAGTGCGTCCCTATCCTCGCGCAAAGCATGCTCGGCCCTCAGCTCAACATGATCTTCAACGTGCCCAGCTACCAAGCGTGGGTGGACCGGCAGAGCCACGCGCCCGCATACCGCTACCACCGGCATTTCCTCGAGCACCTGCAAAGCAGGCACATGAAGGACCGATGGGTGCTCAAGAGCCCGGTGCACCTGCGTTCGCTGGACGCGCTGCTCACCGAGTATCCCGACGCGCGGATCATTTTCACACACCGTGACCCTGCAAAAACCGTTCCTTCGCTTGCAAGTCTCTTCTACGTCCTTCGCGGAATGGCAAGTGATTCGGTCGATCCGATCGCGCTCGGGCAACAGCAGATGCACTGGTGGGCTGATTCGCTCGATGTGGCGACCGCGGTGCGCAACAAGCACAGAGACAAGTCCGAACAGTTCATGGACATCCAGTTCGAAGAGGTGGTCGCCGACCCGGTCGCCGCTCTCGGCCGGGCCTATGAGCGGTTCAGGATTCCTTGGTCGCGCGACGTCGAGCGGCGGATGCGCTCGTTTCTTGCGAACAATCCCCGTGGAAAGCACGGTTCGCACCAGTACGAAATCGAAGACTTCGGCATGAACCTCGGCCAGATTCGCGAGCGCTTCGAGGGCTACTGCAGGGTCTACGACATCCCGCTCGTCGTCTAGAGATGGGTTTATTCGAGCGTCTGAAAGTCGCGCATCTGCTTGACCAGTTGGGAGCGGGTGCGGAAACCCATTTTTTTCATGGAGCTCCGAAGGAGCGTCGAAATACGAGACCCCGACAGGCCCAGGCGATAAGCGATCATCTTGTTGCTATGGCCGAGCACCGCATAGGACACGACCTGGCGTTCGCGTTCGCTGAGGCCCCGCGGGTCGGTGACATCCGGCGAGTTTGGGATCGCCAAGACAAAGCGCCTCCCGTCGGTATCGAACCAGTCGACCATCGACCAGCGCCCCCGGACCAAGGCCTTCCAGATTTCGAGCGCATTGTCGGGATTGGTGTTTCGCATCTTTCCGCGCGCGCGATCCACCGCGACCGCCGCGTCGCGGAGCCGCTTTGCGGTCGTTCGATTCTTTGCAGGCCCGACCGCCTCGGTGACCCGGAAGTTGCCGGCGTCGAGGATTGCCTCGGCGTCGTGCGGCAAGGCCTGTTTGCCTTCTCGCTCCGCGTCTCCATCGGCAATCCCCTGCCGCAGTCGATGTCCGGCTTCGACGTGCGCAGCGAGCATCTGCCACCGCTGCGCCTCTTGCTGCGACAGCGTCGTGACTTCTGGGAGAGGTGCGACGACCGCCACCCCGACGCCTCCCGGGTCGACCGCCGTCAAAAACAGCACGTCCTTGCAGTAGTCGACGTGCGAGATGTAGTGGGCGAGCTGCCCGGGGTCATCCTTGCAGAACTCCGACCCCGTCGTTGCGGATCCGGGGCGCAGTTGCCTGCGGAGCACTTCCGGATCGGTGGTCGACAGGGCACGCAGGTGCCGCTCGGCGAAGTCCTTGGGTCCCGACGCAACGTGCACCTCGCGGAGCTCCACCCCCCCTGCATCGGGGGGACGGCCATACTCGTGGCCCGCGACGCCTAGGCCGTTGTCGAGGATCGGTAGGCCGCGTTTCAGCAGAGTCGGAAGCCATTCCTCGTCGCTTTGCCCGAGGTCGTACGCGGCCTCGGTGAAGTCGATGATGGCCGAGGCTACGCGGTCCATGCTCGAGCCTTTGCTGGCGTGGCGCTTGTGGACACGAACCCACATTGACTTACACGCATAGTGGGATGATCGCGGAGTTCGGGGCCCCGGTCCATAAGTAATTGTTTACAGCTCGTTTAGTTGCAGTATCGGAGGTTCCTGGTCCACCTGCCGGAGGGCTCTCGACTTCAACGATCGGGAGATCCCTATTCCTGCTCGAAGGGATTCAGCAGCTCGTTGTCGTCGATTCTCCAGGCCCCCGGATCCGAAGGCTCGTGGAAGGTCGACACCTCGATCTCGCCGAGCTGGGAAACGGTGTTCTCCCAAGGGTCGACGAGCGGGTCACCCCCCAGCAGCGAGATCCAAGCCATCATCGCGAGCGCTTTCACACGGGCCGTCCTCCGATCGCTTTCAGGGTAGCGATTCGAGCGCTGAACGCCTGTGCGGAACCTCGCAGTTCGTGCGAAAAAGGGGCTCGCCTATGGTGGCGGAGCGGGCGATGGGATTCGAACCCACGACGTCGACCTTGGGAAGGTCGCACTCTACCACTGAGTTACACCCGCAAAGAGGTGGGAGAAGTAGCCCTGCTTGCGCGAGCCGTCAAGCAAGGGCTCAGCGGGCACGGAGCCCTCACCGCATCGGTCTTCTATGGCGTGTGAACCAGTGGCAGCCCGTTGGAGCCCACGGGAATGTAGACCGTCGTGTGGTTGGGCGCGCTGGCCATGCTGCGCTGGGCTTGGATGGCTTCGTGCTGAAGGTAGTTTGGAGTTAGCGTCGCGTTGATGATCTTCTGGGCCGCGGCGATGCCTTTGGCTTCTTCGACTCGAATTTCCGCATCGCGCTCCGCGATCTCCCGCTGGGTATGCTTTTCTTCGAGCAGCTGCTTTGCCGCGAGCTTCTTCTCGACCGCTTGAGAAACGACTGCTGGATAGTCGATGTTCCCAACTGCGAGTCGAACCACTTCGAACGGGGCCTTTTCGAGGTATGCGCTCAGGGCGGCTTGAATCGAGGTGGCGATATCGTCGCGCTCCGACTTGAGCTCACGGCTCGAGTACTCCTGGACGGATTGACGTACGATCGTTCGAAAAGGCTCTTTGACGAATCGCTCATACCAGTGCAGCCCGCCGAACGCCTCCACGACCGACCGAACCTCGCCCTTCCGGACCTTCATTACCGCATGGACATCGAACGCTACGTTGAGGTCGTCCTTGACGAGGATGCTGAACTGCTCGGTATAGGTGGTGGGACGCGTGTCGATGTTGATGCTTCGGTTTCGGAACGCGCTGATGCCATAGTTCCCTGGGCCCTGCACGACGCCACGAAAACCGCCCTCGCCGATCATTCGCGGTTCCTCGAAGACGTAGCCTTCATGGCCGGCTGGTGCATGCGGGTTCGTACAGGCGACGAGTCCGACTGTGGCTGCCGTCAGGACGCTGAGGCCGAACGCGAGAGTGATGATGATGCGGCGCATGACTGCCTCCTTCATTGCTTTGGTTTTAGATTCTTATATCATAAAGCATAACATTATATATAAAAGCATATATTTGTAGTTTCGTATACTTTGGTGTACAAGGTTACGAATCCGGAGGGACGCATGACCGACGAGTTTCGACGCATCAGCTTGATGATCCGCGAGGATCAGCACGTTCGGCTTCTGGAGCTCGGGGTGAACATGAGTGGGCTCGTGCGCAGCCTAATCGACGATCACCTGAGCGAATCGAAGATCACACTCGCCGTCTCCGAAGAGACGTCGCGCCTCTACCAACAGATCGTCTCACATTCGGGCAGCACGGACGCCGATATCGAGCCGTACCTGCGTGCGGCGCTCAAACGAATGCTCAAAGATCGGATCGCCCAAATGGAAAAGCTCCACCGCTCGATCAAATAGAGACGCTCTATGAGATTCTGGCTTTGCTTCATCTTGGGATTCGCTGCGTTTGCGGCAGTCGCAGTTGCCCAGGATCTGGTGGCGCCCGAGGTGAAGTCGCTCCCCGGCATCGAGGTGCCGGCCGGCGTGGAGACGCCGGAGTCAGGCCTGGTTCGGGTCACGGTACGGATCGATGCGGACGGGAAGGGAGTCGTCGAGAAATGCTACGCTAGCCGTGCGCTCTGCGATCTCGCGATCGAGGCGATCGAGCAGGCGGAGTTCGAGCCCGCGACTCGCGACGAAACGCCCATACCGTCGGAGATCACCGTCGAGCTTCGCGTCAGGAAACCTGTCGCCGGGGAAGTCCCCGAAGGGGCTTCTACAGAAACTTTGCTCGAACCCGAGAAGGTCGAAGTCGAAAAGGAGTTGGTCTTCTCCGAAACCGCCGAGGTGGACGCGCGTGTGCAGGTGCCGATCAGGCTGGAGCTGGATGGAGTCCGGAGTATCCCGGGGACCTTTGGCGAGCCGTTTCGAATTCTCGAGATGATGCCGGGCACCGTACCGGTCGCCAACGGTCAACCCTACGTTTACGTTCGTGGCGCCCCGCCGTCGGGGACGGTCTATCTTTACGACGACATTCCGGTTCCTTTGCTTTTTCACTCCGCCCTTGGCCCCGCGACGCTGCACTCGGGTCTCATCGGCGGGATCGAGCTCTACTCCGGCGCGGCGCCCGCTCGCTACGGACGGAACACCGGTGGGGTGGTGGCTGGGACGGCTCGCGGAATCCCACGCGATAGAGTCCATGGGGAAGCCGAGCTTCGCGCGATCGACTTTTCTGGCTTGCTCAACGTTCCGATGCCCAAAGAGGGGTCGATGACGTTTGCGGGCCAGTACGGCTTTCCGAACCTCTTGCTCGGCGCGATCGGTGTCGATGCCGACGTAAACTACTGGGACTACCAGTACCGCACCGGCGTTGCGATGAGCTCCCGATCGCGCTTTGAGATGGTCGCATTCGGCGGGAGGGACAATTCCGTCTTTGACGCTAGCAACTCGGAAGAACGGCTCGGCTTCGACCTCCAGTTTCATCGGGCCGAAGCCCGCCTCATCGGAAAGCTCGAGAAATGGGACTTCGTCGGAACGATGCTCTACGGATACGATTTCTCCAATGTGGAAGATGCTTCGCTCAGCGCGGTCTCCAACGCTGGCGCGAACATTCATCGGTTTGGGCCGAGGTTCTGGGCGACCTATGTTGCCCCCAAAGTGCAGTTCCGGGTCGGTGGTGACCTAGAGGGCCTCTTCGGTCCGGCCGATTGCACCGAAACCGCAGAACCGGGCGAGCTGCCGACGATCCCGAGCGTATCGACGCCATGCGACCGAAAATTTGCGCAGCAAGATCGAAGAGTCATCGCTGGCGCGTTCGTCGATGCAAATCTTTCGCTGGTCCCATGGTTGGATCTTTCGCTCGGCGTCCGCGCGGATATGTGGAGCACCGGTGGCTTCCGGAACGCCGCGGTCAATCCACGCGCTCGGGCGACGTTTCACGCGTATGAAATTGCGGACATTTTCGTTGGATGGGGGCTTGGCGCCAGGCCCGCGACCTTTGCGATTCCGCTCCCGGGGCTTGGTGACGTGCCGCTGGAGGCCGGTCTCCAGTACGCCAACCAAACCGAGGGCGGAGTCCGCTTTTACCTTCCGCACGACCTCACGTTCGAAACCCGGGGCTACCTCAATGTCTATCGGGACCTTCGCTTCGTGGACATCTTCACCAATCCGCAGATCACGGCCGGCACGCCCCGGAATCTCATCCCAGCCGGTACGATCGACGATTCCGCGGACGGAAAGAGCTACGGCCTGGAAGTCCTGTTTCAACGTCCATTCGAGGTCGGATTTTCCACCTTGGTGAGCTACACGCTTGGCTTCAGCGACCTCACGGCTACCGCAGCGTTGCTCGACGGAAGCACACAGTCATTCGACTACACGCCGTCCTACGACGTTCGCCACGTCATGAACGGTGTGCTCGCGTGGCGGGCCAAGTTTGGTCTCATGATCAGTGCGCGCGTGTTTGCAAGGTCGGGCCGAGCCGAAGGTTGGCTCTGGCTGGATTCAGCGGGCGCGGTGCAGCAGTATGTCCAGCGCGTCCCCTGGTTCGTGCGGCTCGACGCGAAGATCGCCTACGAATGGGCCAAGCCAGGCCGACGCATGCGCATAGCGCTCGAGTGGATCAACATCACCCAAGCGCGCGACGCCCAGGAGATCGACTCGACGGACATGACCGCGTCTCCGCAGTGTCAGTGGCGTGTCGGAGTCCCGGACAGGCCGTGCCCGATCCGGTTCACCACTGCGATTTGGTTCCCAAACCTCTCGTTTCGCGCGGTGTTCTGAGACCGCTCAACGCTCTGCTGCACCGATGCCGGACCAATGCCCGGTGTCAAGAGCGCCGGCGGCCGGTTTCACGTCGACCAAGAAGCCGGTGAGGTTAGCCATGCCTGAGACCCGCTCGAGCTTATCGGGGCCGTCGGCGGCGAGCAGGTTGACGTTGACGCCGGTCGTCTTGCTCGCCACGCTCATCTTGCTGTCCTGATGACCCCAGCCGTGCGGCAGAGCCACCGAACCGGGCATCAGCTCCGAGAGAAGCTTCACCGGAATCCGAACCGCTCCGGTTTCGGTCGACACGTCGGCGAGGTCGCCCTCGGAGAGCCCCGCGCGAGCCGCGTCCTCTGGGTGCATGTACAAATGATTCGTCCCGCGTTGTTTCGAAACGAACTCGTCGATGTTGTGGGTCCACGAGTTGTGCGTGGTGATGGCCCGCTTCGTGATGAGCTTGAGCTTGTCCTTGGTGTCGAGCTCGAGCTGAAAATCGGCTTCGAGCTTCTGCGCCTGGGTCACGAACACCTCGGGCGCCAGGTGCACCTTCTGATCGTCGTGAATGACACGCTTTCCGAGGAAGCTGCCCGGGTCGTGCTGGGGACGTAGGCGCCCATGTTTTTCCTTCAAGAGCTTCTTGAAGCTGCCTTGTTTCGTCGCGCGAAGCAGACCCGAGAGCAGAAGCTCTTGCGGGATCGCAGGCTGCTTTCCCCGTTTGCCGATCGAGCTCAGTGCTTTGGCGGCTTCGAAGGTTCGCTGCGCAGCCGCGGAGCCCCACAAATTGACCCCGCTTGCTTTGGCGATGTCGACGTAGATGCTAGCCTCGTCGCGCTGCTCCCCTTGAGGGGGAATGACGGCGCGCGTCGCCTGCAGATAAGGCTTCATCTGAAGCCCAAGCATCAGCGGGAAGACAAAGGGAAGATCCGGCCTCTGGAAGGGCGAGGTGCAGGGAAGGACGTGGGTCGCGACCGATGCCGTTTCGCTCGGCTGAATGTCTAGAACGACGAGCAGCTCCAACTCTTTGAAGGCATCGCGAAGGCGCTCTGAGTTCGCCATGGTGATCAAGGGATTGCCGCCGGTGACGAAAAGCGCTTTGATCTGCCGGTCACCGGGCGTGAGGATTTCATCGGCGAGGATTCCGCCCGGCATCGAATCGTTGACCGACTGGAACTGACCGATGCGGCTCTTTTTTTCGCTCAAGAGCACGCCGGTCTTCTTGCCGAACGCCGCAAAATCGATGACGCCGGTGCTGACGAGAGTGCCCCCCTTGCGGTCCAGGTTGCCCGAGATCGCATTGATGCATTCCTGCAACCAGAACGCGAGCGAGCCGTTCGTGCCCATGTTGACCCCGGTCGAGCAGTAGAGTGCTGCACCGTCGGCTTCACGGTAGACGCGCACCATTTCGCGCAGCGTATCGGCCGGAATACGCGTGACTTCGGCGGTGCGCTCGGGAGGCCAGGCTTCCGCGACGCGGCAAAGGTCGTCGAAGCCTGTCATGTATTCGTCGATGCGCGATCGATCGACTTCGGCCGTCGCCAGGAACTCGTTCAAAAATGACAAATAGAAGAAGACGTCGGTGTTCGGACGGATGAACACGTGCTCACCGGCGACCTTCGCCGTCTCGGTGCGGCGCGGATCGACGATGAAAATCTTGGCGCCTCGGGACTCGATCTCTTTGAGACGCCGAATCGGGTTGGACACCTGAAGGAAGCTCCACTTCGAGATGGCCGGATTCGCGCCGACGATGATCAGGCAGTCCAGGTTCTCGAGGTCTGGGAACGGTTGGGTGAATGGGAACCCGTAGACTTCGCGTGCGACCGAGAACTTGTTTGCGCAATCCTGTGTGGCCGATGAAAACATGCTGGCCGAGCCTACGCCCTGCATGAAGCCCTGCGCGAAGACCGGGTGCAGCACGCCGAAGCCGGCCGCCGTGCCCACGTACATTGCAATGCTGTCACTGCCGTGATTGTCGATCAGCTCGCGCACCTTGGAGCCAATACTGCCGAGCACCTCGTCCCAGCTCACGCGCTGAAGCTCACCGTCAATTCGCTGCATCGGGTAAAGCAGCCGGTCGGGCGTGTCGTACATCCGATGCTGCTTCAGCCCCTTGAGGCATCCGTATCCTCGCGTTGCCACGTGGTCGTCGTCGGGCTTGATGTCGACGACCCGGTCGCCCTCCACCGTGACTTCGAGCCCACAAAGGGCCTCGCAAATCCGGCAAAACGTTTGAACTGTCTCGGCCATGATCAACCGAGTCTATAGGGCCTAGTCTTGGTGGATCAACTCGTCGAAGGCCCGATTGACGTCGTCCATCGATTCTAGGAGCAAATCGTCGCCTGAGCTCTCGCGTGGGCCGCCAAGACGCTGCAAACGCTGACTGACCTCTCGATATCGCGGCTCCCGTTGGAAAGAGTACTGGTAGTGCAAACGCGCCTGATCGGTCAGGCCACTGGCTTCGCAGGCCATGCCGAGCTCGTAGTGCAAGCCTACCGATTCGGCCTCCGTCATCTCCGGGCTTTCGAGCCCCGATTGGAACGCTTCGATTGCATCGCGGGGTTGACCTTCTTCCATGTAGATGAGGCCGATCATCGTCCAGCAAAGGCAGCGTCGCCGAGGATCGGACATGGCAACTTGGAATTCGCGGCGCGCGTCGGCGTGCAGGCCCATCTCTTTGTAGGCGATCCCGAGATCGAAGTGCGTGTCGCTGTCGTCCTCGGCCACCTGCTCGGCAACGCCCGCCTTGAATTGCTCGAAGACGGTTTCGACGTCGATCATTTCCGAGCCGTCGTCGAGCGGAGCAATCTCTGCAACCTCGGCAAGCTCCTCGGCGAGCTTCTCCGCGAAGTCGAAGCCTTCGTCGCCCGGTTCCAGCTCCTCGTATTCGAGCTCCATCTCGGGAGCGTCCGATATCGGCCGGGCTGGTGCCGACGGTTGAACAATCGGCTGTGCGACGGCCGAAACGCCGGAAGAAGCAGCCGCTAGCGTGTCGATTTCCCGCGCTTTGTCCAGCACCAGTGGATGGTCGGGAAGCGTCAATTGAAGCTCGCTTACAATCGCGCGCGCCTGCGAAAACAAGCCGTCGACCAGATACGAATCGGCGAGCTCCAGCGTCTGCTCCATCAGGCTCGGGGCAAGCGCGCCGGTGGCTGGAGCGACCTGGGTGCTCACTAGCGGAAGCGCTAGGAACTCCGAATAGCTCATCGGAGCGGCGTTTCGCATCGGGATTACACGCCCATCGCTTGGCGTGCGCGGCGCCGAGGGTACCGAAGGATAGGAGCCCCCCAGGCCGGTCGGCTCTTCGGAAAGCGCCGGCAACGAACCCGTCACGGTGCTCCCTTCTTCGATGTCCTCGTCGACGTACAGAATGCCCGAGGTGCCGGTCAAGCTCGAAGCGTCACTGAGGCCGGTCGCGTCGCTCACGCTCGACACTGCGTTCAGGCTGATCGACCTGCCGCTCAGCTGTGCGGCCGAAACCGAGCGGGACGGGCTCGACGGCTGACGCACCGCGCCCGAAGGAATGAAGTGTTGGCCCGACGCAGACGCTGTTTTTTGAAGGGCTGCGTGTGCCTCTTTGTCGTTTGGATTCAGTTGGAGGATGTGGTGCAATGCGCTCATGCGCTCCTGTGGCCGATGCGCCTCGCGGTGAATGCGTGCGATTTCACGATAAACGCTGATGGCCTTGTCGGTCTGCGACAGCATCAGGAAGGCCTCTGCGAGCAGCGAAAGGGTCGATACGTCACGCGGGTCCGCTTTGAAGCAAATTTGCAGCTTCGCGAGCGCGCGCTTGGGATCGCGACGTTCGATGTATGTCTCGGCGAGCTCCCTTGCGACTTGGACATCGTTGCTGCGGTGGTAAAGCAGCCGCTCGGCGACTTTGAGATAGTCCTCGAGGCGGCCTTGCTCTTTCAACAGCAACGCGCCTTGCTCGAATTCCTGTGCGGCGTCTTGGGTCCGCCCGGCTCGGGAGAGGGCCTCCGCGTACTTGATGCGAACTGGAATGTGCTCGGGATCAATCTCGACGATCTTGCCCAGCATCACCAAGGCTTGTTCGGTGTCCCCTGCGCGCATGAAGGCGTTCGACACATCCTCGAAAACGCTCATGGCATCGCTCACCAATTGGAGCTGCTCATACATTTCGCCGAGCCGGACCTGCGCGTCGAGTCGCGACGGGTCGAGCTTCAGAATCTGCTTGTAGACCGCGATGGCTTTCAGAAAAAAACCTTGCGCCGCGTAGTGGGTCGCGACGATCTCGTACGTCTCGATCGCGGTGCCGCGGTTGCCGGCGCGCACGTGCAGGTCCCCGATCTTCAACAAGGACCGAACGTCGCGCTTGTCGGCCGCCACCAGTTTTTGATACTGGGCAATTGCCTTGTCGTACTGGCCACGCGACTGGTACTTCCGCGCCGCGTCCAAGACCTTATTCCTGTTGATAGCCAAAGCCCCTGCTAAGCCCCCGTGCGTTCAGTACACCCACACAAGTCTACTAATGCCGCACGGGGGCGGTCAACATGCGCTCGGTATACAGCTCATCCAGGAATTTCGTGGAGATCCGGCCTTCCTCGAAGGCGGGGTGCTCGAGAATCCTCTTGTGAAGTGGAATGTTGGTCCGAATGCCTCCGATGAGCGTCTCGCTCAGCGCTCGCCGCATCTTTGCGATGGCCTGCACACGTGTCGGTGCATGTACGATGAGCTTAGCGATCAAAGGGTCATAGTGCGGCGGTACGCGCCCGCCTCCATAGATGCCGCTATCGACGCGCACGCCGGTTCCGCCGGCCATGTGAAGCTCGGTGATGACGCCCGGCGACGGTGCGAAGGTGTCGGGGTCTTCCGCATTGATTCGGCATTCGATCGCATGTCCGCGCGGGGTGAGGGGTTCAGCCGGGAGCTCCAAAGGTCGCCCCTCAGCGATGCGAATCTGCTCGCCGATCAGGTCGATGCCCATGACGAGCTCGGTCACCGGATGCTCGACTTGGATTCGCGGGTTCATTTCGAGGAACGTCAGCTCGCCGCGTTCGTCGAGCAGAAACTCGAGCGTCCCGGCGGACAGGTAGCCGGCCTCGGCCATCGCTCGGCGGACGGTGGCCGACATGTCCCTGCGCATCTCATCGGTCAGCGCGACGCTTGGGGCCTCTTCTAGAATCTTCTGATGGCGCCGTTGGATCGAGCACTCGCGCTCGCCCAAGACATGGATGTTGCCCTGTTTGTCCCCGAGGATTTGAAACTCGATGTGTCTCGGCCGCTCCAGGAACT
>Ga0316197_10003467_pt1 | contig 11225 bp, 14 predicted proteins | sample OudBiesiAoxic_MG_FD_204939 | JGI IMG/M metagenome (GOLD analysis project Ga0316197, IMG submission 204939) | Coastal sediment microbial communities from Oude Bieten Haven, Netherlands - site A oxic | ecosystem: Environmental > Aquatic > Marine > Coastal > Sediment | place: Netherlands...
TCCGCAACGCGGTGAATATCGTGGCGGTTACAAAAAGAAAAAACGTAGCAGCTTTCTTGATGACATCTTCGACTTTTAGCGCTGCTCGGTGACAGATTTGCCATCTTTGGATTTGGAAACCCGCCAGGGGTTACCGGATGCTTTGCGCGTACTGGTGGAAGCCTATCCGCGTGAAGCTTGGGAAACGCACGCGAATTTCGGGCAGTTGGTTCAATTCTGGATGCAGCGGCACATGATGTTTCGGCAATTGGTCGGTATCTTGCGCGACGATGCGGCCCGCCTTTCTGATGGCGTCATTGCATTCGAAGACTATGCACCGCGCTTGTCCCATTATGCGGGAACGTTGCTGAACGAACTGCACGGTCATCACCAAATCGAGGACCAGCATTATTTCCCCCAGTTGGTGACCTTGGATGCTCGTGTAGAGCGTGGCTTTGACCTGCTGGAGGCCGACCACGAAGCGATGGATGGGGTGCTCCATACTATGGCCAGCTCTGCCAATGCGGTTTTGCAAGGCGGCGAGATCGGGCGATTTGATGATCGGCTTAGTCGTTTTGGCAGTTTGCTCGAAAGGCACCTCACAGACGAAGAAGAGATCGTCGTGCCGGTTATCCTGCACACTGGTTTTCGCGGCTAAACGCCAGGTTCAGCCCGGCACACCCGAAAGGCGGCGACAGGCTGTTCTGCGCCGTCCAGCGTAAAGCTTACGGCAATATCACCCAGCAAGGCCGTCGCCTTATCGTTAAACTGCAAACCATTCAGCACATTCCCAAAGCCACGATCCGCGACACTAAGCGTCCGGCCATCGCGGCTTAGCGCATGCCTGTCCGTGGAAATGGTCAGCCCTTCAGGCCCATCGAAACGCATAGCGAAGACCGGTGCGCCGGGCCAGACATCGTTTTGCCGGACGCTCAGCGTATAAAGAGGCTGCGTCGGGTCATATGTCAGCTCAATTTCCGCTTCAGCCGTCTGATGCTTTAACACGCACGGCAGACCGGGCGTGAATTCCCAAGCGTAAGCGGGGCTGGCGGACAAAAAGAGGCACAAAAGATATCGCATGCCCAAAGGATAGGCTGACACCGACCGCTGGCCACAAAAAAACGCGCGGGAAGGATGCTTCCGCGCGCGTTTCCAGATTTTTACAGGTTTATCCGCTCGTCTGTTTTTCGTTACATTCGCGCGCGAGTGCAATGGCTTTCTTGGTACCGGTCAGGTCAACCACGAACGCGTATTCCTTTTCGGGAAAGACGACCATTTCGTATTGCTGCTCGATGTCTTTGACAAACTGTGGGCTGTCGCTCAGCACATAGCCGCCCGAATACCCTGCTGTGATGTTGCCGCGCATACCTGTGACTTCGCCCAGATAGATGTTTTCACCGATCAGGATCGCAACAGCTTCGGTGTCACCTGCTTTGATATCGGTTTCACCTTTGGTGAAAACGCCCAGATAGCCGATGCTGCGGTCTTCGGTCAGACCCATTTGGACGACGTTTTCAGCGCTATCTATGGCTTCGATCAGGCAGGATTTCTTTTCCTGATCTGCATAAACGTTCCAGCCTTCGATTTCGCCGTATTTGGTGAACGTATCTGCGAATGCTGCGGGGGCCATCAGGCACGCGAGAGTGGCGGCTGCTGAGAAGGCACGAATAGGTGTCATGGGTTACTCCTGCTGTGATTTGATATTGCAGCAGAGTACCGTTTGCACCGCCCACAGCAAGGCTTAGATTGACCGATGCTGCAGTTTTACGGGGCGATCTCGATTTCCCCGAGCACCTCGACGCCGTCGGCTGTTGCACGGATCACGATGATCTCGCCCGAGGACGGAAAAACACCCGTCAATGCGGTAATGTTCACTTGATGGGTAACCATCATCAGGGTGCCGTCGTTGCTGCTGAGGATGCCCTGTGTGGCGGTTGTTTGCGCGTCCCCTGTAGATCGGTCCTGAAAGAATGAATTGAGCGCGGGTGCGTCGCGCACGGGGCCCACGTCCAGCAAGGTCGCGGTATCGCGACACCGGCACCATTGCGAGGTCAGAACCCTGCCAAATGTAAAACCACGCTCTCGAAGGGCCGCGCCGATGGCTCGTGCCTGATCGCGTCCGCGGTCGTCCAGATTGCGTTGCGTCGCACAGTCTGTGACGTCAAAACCGGCCGGATCACCCCCGCCGGGTGCCAATGCGTGGCGCATGATGGCAACGGCACCGGGTTCGCGCAACGCGTCCCAGTCGTTTGCGAGGACGGGCAGGGCGAATAGGGTTAACAGCAGGGTCAGGAATACTCTCATGACCCGCGATGTAGGGCGCGGTGGTTATTGTCCAGCCTTGGCGGCCAGATCGTCAGGCATCAGTTTGTACGCTTTGCCAAAGCCACCATTCAAAAGGGCGGTGTGGATGTCAAAACGCACAAGGCGGAAATCACCGAAGTCGATGTAGAGTTTCGCCTTGGGGCGCAGGCTGAGGTAGTGCGCGCGCAAGCTCGGGTGCTCGGCACTATCGCGCGCAATAAAGCGCGCCTTGGCCTGCAAAGTGATGCGCGGATGGGTCAGAGGGTCGCCCTTATCTGCGGGCTCACCCACCAAAAGCGAACAGGTCGGGTTGGCGTGCAGCGCCGCGGTGTGGCTGGACAAGTCAGAGATGAGCGATAGCGGCGCGCCGTTCGGTGTGGTGGCAAAAGCGACGCGCGTCACCGTAGGCTGACCGCCTTCAAGTACGGCGAGCGCGGCATAAGTGGCGCCGTTTATAAGGTCTCGCGCCAGAGCGCGCGCCTCAGCATCAACAGGTCGGAACGGGTCGCGTTTGGTCATGGTGGCAACTCTGCGGTCAAGCGTTGGGTGTGGCAAGAGGGTAAGGCGCCGCGCCCTTCGTCAATTTCTGCTATACTGGTCTCAAGCTATGAGGAGACAGCCATGCCCAGAATCGACGCCGCCAATGACACCCAGACCGTCATCACCACTTTTGAATGCTCCCCTGGTACCTGCGCCGATCTGCTCGACGCGCTCAAATCGGCCTATGCCGAGTTCATCTCGCAGCAGACGGGCTTCATCGCCGCCGGCCTGCACGTGAACGACGCCCAGACCCGCATCGCCAATTATTCCCAATGGCAGCGGCGCGAGGATTTTCAGGCCATGCTGCGCAGCGAGGAGATGCGCAAACGCAACCGCGAGATCGCGGGCATGTGCACGCGGTTTGAGCCGGTGATGTACGATGTCGCGGCGGTGTTTTGATCTGACCTTGCCGCGTAGCTCCATGGCTTTGCTCTGCAAAGCCAGCGCCCGACCTCTTCACTTTGCGCAGGAGAATATTGTTTGCGCATCGTTGCGTCCATTGCTCGAAGCCGAGTTTACAATAAGGACGCCGCTGTTTCTGGAAAGTTGGGCCATTTCGATCGTAACAATCTCATCAGTCAGAGTGCTCTCTATCTCGAAATTTGAGAGTTTTTGGTACGTTGCGTTGCACGCAGGAATTCCGTCTATTTCTCCGTTACTAAGCATGCGAGTACCAACACGTAGTCTTTCATCTCGATCCAATGGCAAACCCATTTCCTTTACTCGCTTTAAGCATTCAATGTCTCGCACTTCGACTATTGCGCGAAACATTGAGAGAGTGTTGCCATGGTTTGCTACTACTTCGAAATCAATTCCAAAAGCCGACCAGTTTCCGAAGTCGACTTTTTGATCTTTGATCGTCAGAGGAACAACACTCTGTAAAAGCCGCGCGAGTCCTGTTTCTCCAGCTTCATCCAATTTGGTTTGTTCGATGCAAGCATATACATTTTGGTTTTGTGAAAAACCTAAACTGGGCGTTATCCCTATGATAAACGCTGCTGCACTCAAAGAGATCGTTTGCCGCATTTCTACCGCCCCCGCTTCCGCTTCACGCCACCACGCATACCGCCTCTCCCCATCGTACTCCGGCCTGACGCTTTTTGCGCGTCGTCCACGGCTTTCTCCACCGCGTATTGCCGCGCCATGGGGTCGTCGGCGATGGCCAGATCGACCGCTTCCAACCGTTTAACCTCGTCGCGCAGGCGGGCGGCTTCTTCGAACTCCAAGTTCTCGGCGGCTTTGCGCATGTCGGTGCGCAGCCCGTCCAGCACGGCCTGCAGGTTGCCACCGGCCAGCGGGTTGTCGATTTTCGCAGTCACGCGGCTTTGGTCCGTGTCGCCTTTGTAGAGACCGGCCAGAATGTCCTCGACGTTCTTTTTGACGGTGGTCGGCGTGATGCCGTGTTCCTCATTGTAGGCGACCTGTTTGGCGCGGCGGCGGTTGGTTTCGCCAATGGCACGCTCCATCGAGCCGGTGATGCGGTCGGCGTACATGATGACACGCCCTTCGGCATTTCGCGCCGCACGGCCTGTGGTCTGGATCAGCGACGTCTCGGACCGCAGGAAGCCTTCCTTGTCGGCGTCCAGAATGGCGACCAGCCCGCATTCGGGAATGTCCAAGCCTTCGCGCAGCAGGTTGATGCCGATCAGCACGTCAAAGGCCCCGAGCCGCAGGTCGCGCAGAATCTCGATCCGTTCGATCGTATCAATGTCGCTGTGCATGTAGCGCACGCGGATGCCCTGTTCGTGCATATATTCGGTCAGATCTTCAGCCATCCGTTTGGTAAGCGTCGTGACGAGTGTGCGGTATCCATCAGCGGCCACTTTGCGCACTTCGTCCAGCAGATCATCGACCTGCATCTCGACGGGGCGGATTTCAATTTCGGGGTCAATCAGACCGGTGGGCCGGATGATCTGTTCGGTGAACACACCGCCGGTCTGTTCAATTTCCCACGCGGCGGGTGTGGCCGAGACAAATACCGATTGCGGGCGCATTGCGTCCCATTCCTCAAACTTGAGGGGGCGGTTATCCATACACGACGGCAGGCGGAACCCATGTTCGGCTAGCGTGAACTTGCGGCGGTAGTCGCCCTTGTACATGCCGCCGATCTGAGGAACCGATACGTGGGATTCATCCGCAAAGACGATGGCATTGTCAGGAATAAATTCGAACAGGGTGGGGGGCGGCTCACCCGGTGCGCGGCCCGTCAGATAACGCGAATAGTTTTCAATCCCGTTACACACGCCCGTGGCCTCCAGCATTTCAAGATCAAAATTGGTACGTTGCTCTAACCGCTGCGCTTCAAGCAGTTTGCCATCGCCCACAAGCTGGTCCAACCGCGTGCGCAACTCTTTCTTGATCCCGATAATCGCCTGTTGCATCGTAGGTTTCGGCGTGACGTAGTGGCTGTTGGCATAGACCCTGATTTGGTCAAAAGACCCTGTCTTTTCGCCAGTCAGCGGATCAAATTCCGTGATGCTTTCCAGCTCTTCACCAAAGAACGACAGCTTCCATGCGCGATCCTCAAGGTGGGCGGGGAAAATTTCGAGACTGTCGCCGCGCACGCGGAAAGACCCACGCTGAAAGGCCTGATCGTTGCGGCGGTATTGCTGGGCAACCAGATCGGCCATGACCTGCCGTTGATCGTACATCTGTCCGGTTTTGAGGTCTTGCGTCATCGCGCCGTAGGTTTCGACCGATCCGATCCCGTAGATGCACGACACAGAGGCTACGATAATCACATCGTCGCGTTCCAAAAGCGCCCTGGTCGCGGAATGGCGCATCCGGTCAATCTGTTCGTTGATCTGACTTTCTTTTTCGATGAAGGTGTCAGAGCGTGCAACGTATGCCTCAGGCTGGTAATAGTCATAGTAGCTTACAAAATACTCGACCGCGTTTTCAGGAAAAAAGCCTTTGAACTCGCCATAGAGTTGGGCTGCCAGCGTCTTATTCGGTGCGAGAATAATGGCGGGGCGTTGGGTTTCTTCGATCACCTTGGCCATCGTGAAGGTCTTACCTGTGCCCGTCGCCCCCAACAGAACCTGATCGCGTTCACCATCGCGCACGCCCGCAGACAGCTCGGCAATCGCCGTTGGCTGATCGCCCGCCGGTTCAAATTCGGTTGCAAGTTTGAAAGCCTTTCCGCCCTCCAGCTTGGGGCGGTTGCGCACATCCGGCGCAGGATTGGCCATGATCTCGGGAGCGTCCGAGGAATCGGTTTGGGCGTAGGGCATATCGGGGACTCACTTTCACCTTAAAAGATGCCGTTTATACCGATGGGTTCAAGGGGGAAGGGTCGATTTGTTCTATGATCTGGCTGTCGCAAAACAAGGTTCCTTCGCATGACCAAAAAATCAGACCTGAATTCATCCAGTCTGCGTGTTTCAGGAACGGTCTTGAACAATGGCTGTAAAACCGGATGACGGCTTTGCGTCTGGTCTGGTGGCGGCGCACAGCGGTGTGACGGATGATGTGCCGGTATTTGCCCTGACAGATGGTGCCATTATCGCCTTGGCGCGGGCACCCGCTTTTGACGCTGCGGTGAAATGGCGTCTTGCCCCTGTGCATGAAATCCATGATAAACTCATTCAAACGAGCCGGAGCCTCATCATGCGTGCACGCATCTATCAGCCAGCAAGAACCGCGATGTCTTCGGGCATGGCCAAGACACATAAGTGGGTGCTTGAATTCGCGCCCGCGTCGCCGCGTGAAGTTGATCCTTTGATGGGATGGACGTCTTCTGATGATACGCAAGCTCAGGTGCAGTTGCGGTTTGACACAAAAGAAGCCGCTGTCGAGTATGCCCGCGAGAACGGCATCGACGCAGATGTGCAAGAGCCAAAGAAGCGCCGAGCCAATATCCGCCCCGGCGGATACGGCGAGAATTTCGCGACAGGCCGCAGAGGTGCCTGGACGCACTAATGACGCGACTTGTAAGGGTGCAGGCAGACGCGCCGGACGTCGCATTGCTGCTTGGACGACACTTTGATCTGATGCGATCACAAAGCCCGCCGGAAAGCTGCCACGTCTTACCTGCTGCATCGTTAAATGCGCCTGACGTCGTTCTTTTCGCTTTGCGCGACAATGCATGCGCTGTGGCGATTGGGGCATTGAAAATCACCGGTGATCAAGCGGAACTGAAATCGATGCATACAGCACAAGAGGCACGAGGGCGCGGTCTGGCACGCGTACTCTTGCGCGGTTTGGCGGATTATGCACGGAGTGCGGAAATTACCCGGTTGAACCTTGAAACGGGCTCAGGCTCCGAACATGCACCTGCGCGCAAGCTTTATGCATCCGAAGGCTTCACAGAATGCCCGCCTTTTGGCGATTATGCAGCGGACCCGCTCAGCTTGTTTATGACTCGTGCGATCTGACACTTGCACCGGCTCGAAGGCTGCGGCATGAGTAGGGCAGCGGTCCCTTAGCTCAACTGGATAGAGCAGCTGACTTCTAATCAGCAGGTTGAGGGTTCGAGTCCTTCAGGGATCGCCACTCTTTCAATGTCTTGTACGAAGCGTATTGGCCGACTTGGCCAGGCAGGCAAGCTCAGGGTAAGCGTTTGCGACTACATTTTTGTTGAATTTGCGTTTTGGTCGCGCCAGCTTGGACACGCTTTGCTGAAGGACAGCACGCGGTGGCACCTGAACTCGGGACACGTGCCGCCATTCGTTCCTTCGCAATTTTTATCCTATGATGAAGACATTCGATGGTAGGTGCAAAGAACTGCTAGCTACCAGTTTGAAAGGTATCGAAAGTGACAAAACGCCGGACCTCTACAATCCGTTTTATGGTGGCCGGCTTAAAACAATAGGCTAATGACTTCTCCGCGGTCGTTGCGCCTTTGAAAAAGCAGTGGCCCTTGCAGGGAAAACCAGCGCCTTGGCCATGGTCGTTCACTTTTCCGCTCTTGAAAAATAAGGGGGATGCAGGTGAAGCGGGGAAATACGCGCAGATCTTATATCAATCATGGAAAGTCAAAAACGTTAGAGGCCGGTTGGAGAGACTGTTCAACAAGAGTTCAGATGTAGACGCGATCGATGCAGCCGTAGAGGCTGTTTTCGACCGTACCGGACTTCAATTTGTGTCTGACAATTAAGCCTTCACTCTGGTTGATCCGGTTCCGATAATACTTATGATCCAGTACCCTGATCCGGGCCGTTCAAATGTAGAATCCGTTCCTGTTCCTTTCTGTTGATTGGGTTGCGGTCAAGGCCTGCTGAGTGGAGCCTTTGCAGAGGTCAAGCGAGGCGGGCCAGGGGGCACGGTTCAGACTGGCAAAGAGGGTACTGCGGGTAGATCCGAAAGTAGTCTTCAATAGTTCTGGTGCAGATTGGTTGACGCTGTTGGCCTAAATGACTGCCATTTAGCAGTGCAGAACAAGTCCTGGTATCATCGCAATCGCGATCTCACCTGTCGCTGGAATTTTATCGTTGCATTGCGATTGCAAGAACGACTCGTTCCCGCCTTTCGCGACCGATACTGCACTATTCATCAATGGGAACTATGGGCCCAAGACGGTCATCTGAATGGTTTGTCCAGGTGACTGTTAAGCGTTTTTGAGCGGTCTATCGGCACGCAGTATGCGGACTTTTGGCATCTTATGGCCGCTGCGCGCGACAGCGGGCGCGGACCAAAATTCCAGCTATGACCGAGTTTCGGACAAACCCGCGACAGCTTCGCGGAATTTCAGCAAATGAAGACAGGCTGAGCATCTTATGAATACACAAAACCGTGCATCAATATGTCTCGTTCAAAGAAGTTCCGGTGCAATGGCTCCGGCGAACACAGCAAGCTCACCACAGCGTTATGAAGGCAGTCCAACCGGTAAAAAGAGCCAAGGGGAATAACACACGCGATATTCGGTCCAGGTTTCGCGCTTGTGAGATTTTGCCATTCAAATGCAACAACCCTGCCCATAATGCTTCGGTGATGCTCAAAAAAACCAGCAAAATTGCCCAAACTATCATTGCGTCTAGGGCAGTAAGGTAACCAAGAGCGGGCAGTGTGTTTCCAATAGCGAGGTTGAACGCGACAATCGTCAACATCGACGTTGCGCCTAAACCAATCTGGAACTCAAAACGATCTGGGGGAACCCAAAAGACAGACCATGACATTGCCACTACCAGAACCATGGGCAACAACACGCGGAAGATGAAGTAACTGGCTTGTCGCTCAGCTTCGATACGCAATGTCAAAACACTTAGGTCCAATCCAACCTGGCGCACATTTCGGACTTCGGTGAACAGATTGACTGCGCCGATCGTCCATCCTTCGATGCGTCGGGGCCATGCTGTTTCAGCGTGGCCCTGATATGGCGTTTCTGCCGGACATGGCCACGTCTTCTGTGCAGATGCCTGAAGGACGCGCCTTTTATGCACAACGCCACGAAGTCACGATCGCCGAATGGAACCGGTGTGCCGCCGATGGCGTTTGCGAATTGACCTTGCGCGCCCGACCCGATCAGAAAGAGGCAACGACACCGGCCACGGGGCTTAGCTATATAGACGTGCAACAGTACGTCGTGTGGATCAACAAAAAGGCCCGCCACGACTTTCGCCTCCCTACAGCCGAAGAATGGAACGCAATGGCTGCGCCGGTGCTTCCGGATGCGCCTGATCCGTTGTTCACTGATCCGTCCCTGACCTGGGCTTCCAGTTATCTAACCGAAGGTCTGGCTCCGCGTACGCTAAAGCCGCAAGGCAGTTTCTCGACGTCTCCCGAGGGGATCGTCGATCTGGATGGAAGCGTCTGGGAATGGACAATGGAATGCTACGACGGAAATTCAAACGGGACCGATCTGTCCCGTTGTCCGGCCTTCTTCGTTGGTGGAGAACATGTCGCCGCGATGTCCTACCTTGTGCGCGACCCGGCCCGGGGCGGGTGCGCTGTTGGCACTCCTCCTGCACATTTGGGGATGCGTCTCGTAACGGACACACCGATTTAGGCCAAAGAATGCAATGTATTGTGACTATGCAACATCAGACCGGCGGATTTTTCCAGTATATTCCCGCCGCCTTGCTGGGGCTGAGGTAATGCGTCACGCAGCCGAACGGGTCCAATCCGGTCACTGACACCCGACGCAAAGTGATTGCCACCCGCGACACAGTTGCCGCTCAGAAGAACAAGATTGCACCCTCGCACTTTGCTGTCGATGGCAAGATTGAAAGAGATAAGATCTCTGGGCGTGATCAGGAGTTCGAGCCATGCGCGCATGGCCCAAGCTTGCTTTGACCGCATCTGACCGGCAGGCTGCGCCTTGTTCCAGTCCGGACGACGTGCTGCGCCAACGGGAGGCTGGTGTTGGACATCTTGGTGGTGCCATCCTTCCCCTTCTGCCGCAAACACCTGCACCGTGCTGACGGCAGCAGTCTAATGTCTAAGTAAGCGTTGTCGAAACTTGATAACGCGACAGGACAACATCCAGGCAAAACGCCCAGAGTGGGGCGCGCGATGTCCAAGTTGTCTGGTTTTGGCAATTGAAAGCCCCGTAGTCAAAACCGGCCAAGTGGCTGTCTAAGCCAGTGCGTCGATAATTCACTAGGTTTTTCTTTTCAAAATTGGTGGATACGGTATCCTTTTTGCAAGACGCTGGAACTGGCTGAAAAAAGACTGTTTGCACCTACAGAAATGATCATCTCTCATTCTCACCGCTTCTGTTTCATTAAGACAAGAAAAACTGCAGGCACTTCGATCGAGGTGGCACTGGCGCCATTGTTGTCGGCAGAAGACTGGATTTCGCCTTTGGAAGAACTTGGTGCCAGCGGAAACATCCAAGCGCGACCGTTTACGCGGGAGTTGCGCAAGCGCATTGATGGTGTTCGACCAAGAAACCCTCATTTGCCGGTTTCCATCATTGACGACTATTTCGCCAATGACACTGAAGACTACTTCAGGTTTTGTGTAGAAAGAAATCCTTGGGACAAGGCCGTATCTGCGTTCTTTTGGCTCACCAAACGCCGAGGTCCTTATAAAGGCGATACGGTGCAAGAACAGTTTCTGCGCTTTGCTGCTGGCCCGCGCCTGGCAAGCTTTAGTGATTTTGACATGTACTCGGCTGATGGCGAAGTTTCCGTAAACGCTGTCCTTCAGTTCGATAACCTACGTGAGGAACTGTGCGATCTGGCGGACAAAGGGCTGATCCCGAAAATCGATATCCAGCACACCCGAATGAAATCTACCCAACGCCCGGAAAGCTCCAGAAAGCTGCATGACTTCTATGGTGATGGTTTCGATAACGAAGCTAGTTTTCTTGTAAGGCACACTTTTAGCCGCGAAATTGGTCATTTCGGGTACAGACCATTCTGCGACATGCCCATACCTCCGGACGCTCAGGCCTAACATGCGCCATGGCTGTGCTACCCTGAAGGTATAAAGCATAAAGCGCGGTATAAGATGACGCC
>Ga0316197_10003468_pt1 | contig 11225 bp, 8 predicted proteins | sample OudBiesiAoxic_MG_FD_204939 | JGI IMG/M metagenome (GOLD analysis project Ga0316197, IMG submission 204939) | Coastal sediment microbial communities from Oude Bieten Haven, Netherlands - site A oxic | ecosystem: Environmental > Aquatic > Marine > Coastal > Sediment | place: Netherlands...
CCTTTTTTCCAAACAGATCATGTCGCTTGGTAAAATCGATCTTTCCTACCAGGTTAACCTCTTCCAAATCTCTCCAGATTCGCAGTGGGCTGCCTGCAGAACTCGGACTTAGAAAGTACTCTCCTGTGTCTGATTCAAATTCGAAAGGCGCAACCCTTATATCCTTGTCATTGATCTTTGAAAGGGTTGGTGATAGTTTCCACTCAATGTTCCAGGATCCGTCATCATTCGAATGCTTTCCGTTCAATAAGATGTTGGTAATTTGACTTTGGGTATACTCCAAGTTGTCCTTAAAAATTGTTACCGCGTCAGAGAATAGAATCTCCTGGCGCAAATATCCTGCAGTAGAAACTCCATTCTGGATATGCAGACCTGATAGCTTGTACTTGCTTTTGTCTGTCTTGAAAGTAATTCCTGCCAATACGTTCCAAAGCACATTATTCTTCGCCAGGTCACCATTCTGGAGTTTATCGGGATCCATCTCGTTGATAGATTTATCAGCAAACTTCCTCCAGTTCCCGTTTTTAAAATCTTCGTAGTAAATATAATCGTTGCGATAGGAACCTGCGAACTGGTAACCCAATTTGTTTCCGCCTTTGCCAACATCATATAAGTTCCCCGCCGTAAGACCAAAATTGGTGTTCATGAAACTCGTCTCCCTCTTGGCCTTCATTTCCGGGTTGAATTGAGAGGTCCAATAAGACGTCGCCGGATTCTGGGCCGATGGAGGAGGTATTGCTATATTCTTTGGAATCGGATTAGACCGCAAACCACCGTCAAATCCCAAAAGCTCAGAATTGCTTCGTCCCGAACCCAGGTAGTTGCTGTTGAAGTGCATATTAGGGTTGTATTCTGCACCCACAGAGACGCTGTATTCTTCTTTGTTAGGAAAATCTCTGGTTATAATATTTACCACACCTCCGGTAAAATCAGCTGGATAGTCAGCTGTAAATGATTTTACAACTTGTATATTGTCTAATATATTTGTCGGGAAAATATCCATTTGAATTGTATTTCTGTCAGGATCTAATCCCGGAATATCAATCCCATTCAATATGGATTTGGTATAACGGTCACCTAAACCTCTTACATAAACGTATTTACCCCCCTGAACAGAAACCCCAGGTACACTTTTAACGGCACTTGCTGAATTACTTGCTCCAATCTTGCTAAAGGTTTGTGCTGAAATTCCGTCAAGTAGATTTATTGATTTTTTCTGTACGTTAAGTATGGATTCTTCCGTGTTTTCTGCTGTAGTAGCTCTTACAACAACTTCTTCCAATTCATTGGACAAAGGGCCGATACTTGAATTCAAAGTGGTAGTTTCACCTGCTCTTATTTCAACTCCAGAAATTTCCATGGTTTCATAACCAATAAAAGAAAACGACAAGGTATAGACCCCTTCATCAAGTCTAATACTATAATTTCCTTCAAAATCGGTGGTTGTACCGCCTCCTGTTTCCTTAACTATGACATTGGCAAAAGGAAGTATATCATTATATTCCTTATCCATTATTTTACCCGATAGTTCACCAGATTGTGAATAGATCACATTGCTTAACAATGCAAATACGATCAGGTATAAAAATTGATTCTTCATTGCTTCTTTCTTATCTATTTAGTATAAAAATTGCTCATCTTCTAAGAGATGAGCAATTGAAATGTTTTGATATTTTGTTTTGTTAGAATGCTCCTTTCCCTTTCGCGTAGGTCCAGTTAAAATCTCCAAGGTTCGCCCCAACTGTATTAGCACCCAAATTAACCTGAGTTGTCCAATTGGCCGCTCTTGTTGTAAAATCCGGGTTCAAAATAATTTTGTCTTCTGTAGGAACGTCGTTGTCATCCGTTGCAACTTTTTCTACAAAGATGTTGTTGTCAAATCCGACTACCTCCCAATTGGAAAAGCTCAATTTGCCGTCCAAAAAGTTCTGAGAAACTCCATTGTTGTCCAACTCTACGTCTGAATTGTCCTTGAATCCGTAGGCGTAAACATTGTTGCCTGCTCCCATAGCCATGCTTCTGTGGTCAGCGTACTCTCCTCCTGGTGTATCCAAATTTCCTATAAGAGTAATATTGTTTAAGGTATACTCGCCTTCAAGCGATCCTTCAGGTCCATCAATCTCCAATGCATGATCTGAGTTGTTGCCTAGAATTACTACTGAATTACTCACGGTGCCGCTATAGGCCTGGTCGATATCTAATCCGTCATCTCCCTGAGCCCAAACTAACAAGTTTTGAGTGTTTACAGTTCCACCAAAGAATTCAACTCCGTCATCTACATTTGCTACAACTTCAACATTGTTGATCACTGTGCCTGATCCAACCGCTCCTAAAGTCAATCCATTGATCTCATTTCCTTCTCCGATCAAAGCTCCACCATGACGGATGGAGACAAATTCAAAAACTCCTGAGTTATCCTCCGGATCTTCTCCTCCGTAAAGTCCGAAAGTATCTCCTGCAGGAATCCCTTCGATCTGTACTTCTTTTACATCTCCTCTGAAGGAACCTGGAGCATATCCCAGGATCAAAACGCCACCCCAAAGACCTTGATCTTCCTCACTTAGATTCGTTCCCGCTTTCTGACCCACTTCAATATTGTCTTGAATTGAAGTGAAAATGATTGGGGTATCTGCTGTTCCTTCAGCCATGATCTTACCCCCCCGGGCTATAATTAGTGCCGAAGCCAAAGAACCCGTTCCTTTTTCTCCTTTAATAATTGTTCCCGGTTCTATGGTAAGGGTAACTCCTTCGTCAACTACTACTTTTCCTGCCAGAATATAAATGTTGTTATTTGTCCATGTTTCGTCGGCTGTTATCATTCCAACCTTGGTAACAGAGCCGGTACAAGGCGCACAATTAGTGCCTCCACAGTCTATTCCTTCCTCGTCACCATTCTTTATTCCGTCATCACAGGTGGCACAAGGAGTACAGCTTCCGCCGCAATCGACACCCGTTTCGTCACCGTCTCTTAATCCATTAAAACATGACGCTCCGCCAGAATTAGTATCATCAGAACAGCTTGCCATTGAAACAATAAGCGTGGCTAATAGTAAACTTGATAGAATTAATTTTTTCATTTTTTAGTTTTGATTTATTATGATTTAGTTTTACATGGCAAAAGTCAATATCTTATGTTACAGGAATGTTAAGAACCCTTTAATAGTCCGTGAAAAAATAGTGAGCTCACCGTTACCATATTAAGTTATTGTTAACTCGACTTATGGCGCTGAAAATTGATTAATTTTGCAGCTTAACCTTAAAGAAGATCTCATGGAGAATGAATCAATAAAGATTCTGTTAGTTGATGATGAACCCGATATTCTTGAAATAGTTGGGTATCATTTAAAGAGGGAAGGCTACCAGGTTTTCAAAGCATCAAAGGGCACTGAAGCAGTTATTAATGCAAAAGTTGTTCAGCCTCATTTGATTCTATTGGATATTATGATGCCTGAGATGGACGGAATCGAAGCCTGTGAGAAAATCAGGGCCATCGAGGGCCAGGAAAACGTGCTGATCGCATTTTTTACGGCCAGAGGAGAAGATTATTCGCAGGTAGCAGGATTTGAGGCCGGAGCTGATGATTATATTACTAAACCTGTTAAACCAAAAGTTCTGGTAAGTAAGGTAAAGGGACTTTTGAGAAGGTTAAAAACAAAAGAGGAGCAAATGGAAGACGTCATGTCTTTCGAGGGTATTACCATTAATAAAGACCAATATTTCGTTGAAATAGACGGAAAAGAAATTACTTTACCACGAAAAGAATTTGAGCTATTGTCCCTTTTGGCCAGTGTTCCAAACAAAGTCTTCAATAGAGAATACATTCTAAAAACTGTTTGGGGCCAAGACGTTATTGTTGGAGGCAGAACTATTGATGTACACATCAGAAAACTAAGAGAAAAAATCGGGGATGATTTCATAAAAACTATTAAAGGAGTCGGTTATAAATTTGTGGTTTAAATATTTCTTCTCGTATATTTGAGGATGAAATTAACCTTACTCCAAAGGCAATCTCTAAAAACTGCCCTGATCGTTGCACTTTTTTTAACGATTGCTGTTTTTATATTCGTTTCTTTTCTCAAAATTTCTGCATTAAACCTCGCCATCTTATTTTTGCTGTGTATAATTTTCGTTTTAGTGGTTTTTAACCATCATATGAAAACATTCATGTCTCGTCAAATTAAGCGCGTTTATGAATCAAACCTCTTTAAGAATGAATCCTATTTAAAGGACGATCTTGATTATGTTGACCTTGAAGCATTCATTGAAAAGATAAAAGATTTTGCGGAGCATAAGCACAAGGAGATAGATCAACTTCATAATAGAGAAGATTTTAGAAGAGATTTTATAGGAGATGTTTCACATGAGCTTAAAACTCCTTTATTCACAGCTCAGGGTTACCTTTTAACCGTACTGGATGACTCAATTGACGATCCTGCATTAAGGCGAAAATATTTAGAAAGAACCAATAAAAGTATAGAGAGGCTGACTTATATTGTTAAAGATCTGGACATGATCTCTAAATTAGAATCCGGGATGAAACTCAATCAGGGTAGCTTCAATATACTCAAAACCATTGCTGAGGTATTCGAAATATTGGAGATGAAAGCCAATAAAAAAAATATTAACCTTGATTTCTACGAACCTTATGCATTTCCTGTTTTGGTAATGGCTGACAAGGAGAAAATTGAGCAGGTACTCATTAATCTGATTTCAAATTCGATTAATTACGGTAAAGTAAATGGTTCAATCATTGTTAAGATTAAGCATCATTCCGATAATTTGATATTGATTAGTATTATAGATGATGGTGTCGGAATCAATGATAAACACTTGCCCCGATTATTCGAAAGGTTTTATAGAATTGATAAAAGCCGATCCAGGGATCAGGGAGGCTCAGGTTTAGGTCTGGCTATTGTAAAACACATTCTTGAAGCTCATGACCAAGAGATCTTTGTTGACAGCGAACCAGGTAAGGGTTCGACATTTTCCTTTACCCTAAACAAAGTTATCTAGCTGAAATTCTTGTCTTTATGTCCTGTACCAACACAATATTTTAGACTTTCCAATGTTAAGTTATTGTAAACTTTTTGTTTCTAAAAGGTTAACTACTTAACTTTACGGTACTAAATATTAAAAATCAGGAATTATGAAAAAATTTATAACCACGCTAGCCCTATTTATTTTCATGGTGAATTTGTCTTTTTCACAGGCCGTTGAACCGACCTTTGAAAAGCAGGGCGATCTTGTAAAAGCCACATATTATTATGATACCGGAAGCATTAAGGAAGTGGGATTCTTTAAAGATAATAAACTACACAATCAGTGGATCTCATACAATGAGCAAGGAAAAATAAAAGTTGTTGCCGTTTATAATAAAGGTAAAAAAGATGGGAAATGGTATTTAGTAGGAGAAGAAACCGTTAAAGAGGTAACTTATAAATCAAATGAAATAGTAAAAGTTGAAGAGGTCCAGGAACTGGAATTTTCTTTTATTTAATCACTATTTCTATTTAAAAACATCAAAAAGCGACTCGTTCAGGTTGGTTTTTGATGTTTTTTTATGCTCAAAACCTGAATAAATCCCTGATGCGCTTAGTTGTTTAAAGCTGAATTCATTTTGTTGAATATAATTAGCAATTCCCATATGCTTTAATCTTTCCGCCAGATACTCTTGTTCAAATTGACCGGGAGTAGGCACAAAAAAGGCCTTTGCCTCAAGAGCCTCCAAATCCATAATGCTGCTGTATCCCGAACGTGACACTACTAGTTTACTTCTCAGTATCGTTTCTTCCAGTTCCTTTCCCAGCATGAAGTTCACAACTTTTAGCTTTCCCGCTTCACTGGTCTGTTGTGCCTCTTCTATAATTCCTTTAACAAGTACGGAATTCCCTTCGAACAACTTAAGTTCCCTCCTTAACATTTCCTCAAATAATCCCCTCTGTGGTTCCGGCCCGCTCAATACAGCCAAAATATCAATGTCCTTATTTGCTTTTGTCTTAGCAAACCTGCTTAAGGGTCCCAGATATTTTACCGGGATTGAAAAATTACTTCTTTTTGACAAATCACCTGCCAACCGGCCCTCATCATCATAATCCGGGATCCAGCATTCGTCAAACTTACCTATGATTTTTTTATGTAGGCCCGTTGTTAAAAGACTTGTGCTTCCGGAGAGAACATTGATCTGGTGGGTAATATAAACAGATGGTACATTTTTGGAGCGTACACCAAAACGATTATCCGAAATAATTCCTTCTATTCCTTCTTTTTTAATAATCTCTTCAACAACTTTTCTCTCTTTAGAGACCGCTTTTAAAATTTTTGGAGTTTGCCAAAGCAGCTTATATTTCAACCTTCTTCCTCTTTTTGCATATTCAACTGCATATTTAGGTAGTTCATAATACTTTAACAAAGGGAACTCCTTTTTAAGAAATTCCAGAGCCGCCCCATCACTCGCCAAAATCGGTTCAAAATTATTGAATAAAAGGGCTCTGATTAATGGAATACATCGGGCTGCATGGCCCAGGCCCCAATTTAAAGGAGCAACGAGAATCTTTTTATGTTTACTTCCGTCGGGCAAATTGCTTCATTAATGCGCAGAAAAGAACAAAAGAACGATTAAAGATCAAATCCTATATCTTTTCTAAAATTCATTTTGTCGAACTTGATTTTTTCGATATTGCCATAGGAAGTTTCTAGGGCTTTTCTAAAATCTTCTCCGAAGGAAGTGACTGCCAGAACACGCCCCCCATTAGTGAGTACCTTGTTATCTTCCAACTTTGTTCCTGCATGAAAAACGATTGAATCTGTGACGTTTTCCAGTCCCGTAATTTCCTTGCCTTTTTCATAGGCCTCCGGATAACCTCCAGAGACCAGCATGACCGTTGTAGCCGATCTTTTATCCAGATCCAGCACGAACGAATCCAGTTTTTTCTCAGCAGTTGCTATAAAAAGATCAACCAAATCAGATTTAATTCTGGGAATGACAACCTCGGTTTCGGGATCACCCATTCTCACATTATATTCAATCACAAAGGGTTCATTGTTAACCCGGATTAATCCGATAAATATAAAGCCTATGTACGATATTTTATCTTTTTTAAGGCCTTCAATAGTAGGGATAATCACTCTTTCTTCAACTTTATCCAAAAACACTTTGTCAGCAAATGGAACCGGAGAAATGGCTCCCATCCCACCTGTATTCAGGCCTTTATCTCCCTCTCCAATCCGCTTATAATCTTTTGCATTAGGTAAAATAACATAATTTTCACTATCGGTCAATACAAAAGAGCTCATCTCGATCCCATCTAAAAACTCTTCTATGACAACTTTGGAACTGGCATCGCCAAACTTTTCCTGGGCGAGCATTTCTTCCAGTTCTTTTTTAGCCTCGTCAAGATCATTTAAGATCAAAACGCCTTTACCTGCTGCCAAACCATCTGCTTTCAACACATAAGGGGCCTTCAAAGATTCGAGAAACTCAAAGCCCTCATTTAAGGTATCCACGGTAAAGCTTTGGTATTGAGCGGTTGGAATATGGTGTCGATACATAAATTCTTTGGCAAATTCCTTACTCCCCTCTAATTGTGCCGCATACTTTTCGGGTCCAATAACCGGAATTTGCTTCAACTCCTCATCTGCAAGGAAAAAATCATGGATTCCCTGCACTAAAGGGTCTTCCGGGCCAACAATAACCATTTTTATATGATGCTTCTTTACTGCCTCTTTCACTTTATCAAAATCAACAGGATCTATAGGTAAGTTTTTTCCGAATTCTACGGTTCCTGCATTACCCGGGGCAATATAAAGCTGTCCGCATTTCTCACTCTGTGCTAATTTCCAGGCCAGTGCACATTCCCTTCCTCCAGAACCTAAAATAAGTATATTCATGTATCCAATATTTATGTCCGTAAAAATACTTTAAAAAAATATATTACCGAGGAATATGGGTTATAAAAGAGGATGCGAAAAGTAAACTAAAGAAGTTTAGAATATTTGTTCCAATATTTTTTGAGTAATCACATAAGTTGGTCTAACCCCGGATGAGCCCAGTCCTCCTGAAGCGAGTGTACTTCCCGTTTTCAAGGGATTATCTGAAGCGTAATAGGCATATCTGACCTTGACGTCATCTTTAATGTTTCCCCTAATCTTTGACGCTGATTGAATGGCTTTCTGATAATGTGCTCCCTCCATTTCCAAACCTATCACTTTCCACGTAGAGTTATAAAAAAACTCAAGCAGGTCCCGGTTTTGAAGTGATGTCCCTAAAACGGTAACCATAGAACCCTCAAAAACGCCAAGACCATTATCGTGAAGATCCGAGGCGCTTAATTCATTTTTAAAGGGATAATTATCTGCCGTACCCTCGAAAATATGGGAATTTGGAATCATGATGTCTCCTTTTCCTCCCGATAAAATACCGGCCTTTCCCATAATAGAAACGGATTCAACGTTCATATGCACCTTCTCACCAGAATCGAGCTCATAAGGCTTAAGCAATTCATCCATCGTTTCGTAAGCCTGCTCTCCAAAAGCATAATCCATAACAATGAGGACCGGCAACTCTTTTTTAGAATTATTGATCTGATATATCGTCTTATCAAGATCGATCATTTTTGTGTCAATGATCTGAACATCGATATTCGCCCCTGTAGCGTCTTTAATAAACGTCAGACCTTTTTTTGCCGCACCTTTTTTAATAATTTTCCGAAGCTCCTTATTCTCATCATTTCCAATCAATTCGAAAAGTGATATGCCCTCATTATTACTTGCCTCCTTCTTGAGCAGCATAGGGCCGTAAATAGAATTCATCACACTGTGCATATTTGCACTAATGATATGAATGGGTCTCTTTAGCAGGTCTCTCTTATATAATGCATTCTTTATATTCATTGCCCACATCTCACCATAAATATGATGCCCGATACGCTCTCTTAATATTGGGCTAAACGCTATTTCATGCTTCTTGTCCTGTAAAATTTCATTTATGGCAAGTTTGCCCATCCAATAAATAACCTGAAAAAAACGATTCGGCTGACTCGCCGTGGAAAAATCCATATCCGCTTGCTTAATTTCTTCGAAACTCCTTCCCAAAAAAGTAGATAAATGAGCTAAAAGCACTTCTCTTTCATTATTGAGAACCTTCTTGTTGGTCAATACAACTTCTTCCAAACTCTTCCATTCTCGAAGTGTTTTTCCTTTTTCATTGATCAAAACCTTTTTGGCAATTTTATTGGCTTCAATAAACATAAAGGTCAGATGGGTCAGAATATCGTATACATCTGATCTTCCTCTTGTAATCTCTATATTCATCTGATCCTTGTCTATCCTGTAGCAATTTCTTCTTCGTTTTGCAGGAATTATTTTTTTAAAATGGGATTCCTCCAAGCCTTCGTCTGCCGTCAGATTGATATAGCGACATTCGGCAATACCATCTGGTAATCTGTCTATCACATACAACAGACCATCGAGTTCAGTAATTTCTTCACCCATTGAACCATAAATTTCAGGCTGAAGTACCAAAAGCTCATTGATCAAAGCGTTACCGGAAACACCCATGGGTTTATAAAACCCCCGAATAAATAAATGCCGCATCGTTATATAAATTCTTTCGATGGCATTAGTTGAAATCTGGGCCCTATTGTGTTTAATTGCTCTCATTACTTAATAAGCTTCGATATTGATTTTCATTTTCAAGTACGGATATAGCCTCTTTAATAAAAGGGCTATAAACGATATGGTTCTGATATTCTCCTTTTTTATGATAATATCGGTTGATGATCTCATCGCTTAATAGCTCCTTGATCGTTTGTCTGTTTTTATCCAGTTCTTCCAGTTTTTGTTCTTCAAGCTGCCTGGTCAATTCATTATAAGAAGCGTGAATTCCTTCTGATAAATTTTCCTTTTCAGATAAATTATAGGCCGCTTCAAACTTATTCTCTGACTTGGTTCTGAAATTATTCTCTCCATCGCCTAAGAATGAAATAAACGCATCATATTGAGCGTCTTCAAATACAAATTCTTCCGGGCTGGCCACGCTGGTATTTTGGTAATAGAATTTTGATGCAAAATTAAAAATGGCATCCGATTTCAACAAGGCCTCCGTTGATTTTGTAATGGCAGGCTTACTAATAACTACATCCGGAGCGATTCCACCCCCATCATATACCGTTCGCCCATTTTTCGTTTTAAAAGCATTCCGGTTCTTCTGATCAAACTTAGGAATATCATCCCCGTCTCTATGCGTGTAATCCAATTCCTGAATATTTCTTCCACTGGGGGTATAATATTTTGAAATGGTTAATTTCAACTTGGTTCCGTAAGTAAGGTTTCGATAACGCTGAACCAGGCCTTTTCCAAAAGATCTTTCTCCAAGAATTACTGCCCTGTCAAGATCCTGTAATGATCCTGCCACAATTTCTGAAGCTGAAGCCGATTTTCCATCGATGAGAACAACAATAGGCATATCAAGATCAATGGGTTCATATTTAGTTTTATACACTTCACTCCATTTCTTTAGTTTTGCCTTAGTGCTCACGACTACCTCATTTTTTGGCACAAAGAAATTTGTGATGTTGATGGCTTCATTTAGCAAACCTCCTGGATTTCCTCTAAGATCCAATATCAATTTATTCATTCCCTGGTCTTTAAGATCTACAAAGGCGGACTTTACCGAAGAAGAGGCCTTATTATTGAACTTGTTGAAGGCGATATATCCAATTTCTGACGTAACCATCTGAAAATGTGGAACCGGGTCGACAATTATTTTCTCTCTTTTAACCTCAAAATTTAGCATCTCACCCTGACGTTTTACGATCAACATTACGCTGCTGCCAGGAACTCCTTTCAGCAAAGAAGTAATCTGATCACTATTGAAATCTGATACATATACATCATCGATCTTGATGACCTCATCTCCCACTTTAATACCTACCTCCTCAGCCGAATAACCTTCATAAACCTCTGCGATTACAAGTTTGCTGTCATAATAACGGGATTCGGCACCTATGCCGCTATATTCTCCTGACGAATTGATCTTTACTTCCTCCACGCCTTGTTCATCATAGTATCGCGTATAGGGATCCAGTTCATCGAGCATTTCGTGAATGGCTTTCTCGGTTAATTCAGCTGGATTGATTTCGTCAATATAGTACAGGTTGAGTTCCTTAAACAGGGTCGTATAAATTTCAACCTGTTTCGCTACTTCAAAAAAATCTGATTTAAATGCA
>Ga0316197_10003469_pt1:5000-11224 | contig 11224 bp, 13 predicted proteins | sample OudBiesiAoxic_MG_FD_204939 | JGI IMG/M metagenome (GOLD analysis project Ga0316197, IMG submission 204939) | Coastal sediment microbial communities from Oude Bieten Haven, Netherlands - site A oxic | ecosystem: Environmental > Aquatic > Marine > Coastal > Sediment | place...
GAGCGTACGGGCTCTGTAGAGACCAGCTCTGTCTCAACGGCGGAGTATAGGCCGAACGCTAGAGCGCCATCCATTTTCAGGGCTGGTTGCTTCGGCAGGTGAGTTGTTACACACTCCTTAGCGGATTCCGACTTCCATGGCCACCGTCCTGCTGTCTGGAGCAACCGACACCCTTCGTGGGATCAGATTTGCGTTCCGTCGGGCGCCTTACCTCCGCGTTTGGTTCATCCCACATCGCCAGTTCTGCTTACCAAAAGTGGCCCACTGGGTACTTCTTCGATCCAAATAATGTCTGGGCTTCATTCGAGCAAGCCAGACTTCTCACCCAATTTAAAGTTTGAGAATAGGTTGAGGTCATTTCGGCCCCAAGGCCTCTAATCATTCGCTTTACCGGATGAGACTCGTCATCTGTGACACTGAGCACCAGCTATCCTAAGGGAAACTTCGGGGGGAACCAGCTACTAGATGGTTCGATTAGTCTTTCGCCCCTATACCCAGGTTCGACGATCGATTTGCACGTCAGAATCGAAACGGACTTCCACCAGAGTTTCCTCTGGCTTCATCCTCTCCAGGCATAGTTCACCATCTTTCGGGTCCCAACGTATGCGCTCACGGTGCGCCTCTCCAGCATAAGTGGATGAGACGCCCCCGGAGTGCGGCCCGGTCATCTCTTTCGGAGCAGGAACCGGGCATCCTCCGTCAGCTCCCATGCGGAAGCCTTCACCTTCATTTCGCCTATAGGTCTCGTAACACCCAATGACTCGCGCACATGTTAAACTCCTTGGTCCGTGTTTCAAGACGGGTCAAATGGAACAAGGCACAATCGCCACACCGGGAATAAAAGTGAGAGAGTTCCCCCCAACGAAGGGAGGTCCCACGCCCAAAGGCTTATTCCGGCTCACAGAATATCAACTGCAGTCGACAGCCGCGTCGGGCACCAGCACGTTGACCGCCATGAGACGCAAGCGCCACATGAGACAGCCAACTCCGCACCGGGCCCCGGACTGGCCATCAACTCGCTGTGGCGGCGAGAGGGAAGAGTCACGGCGCGTGACGCCACATTTGCCCAAATCGGGTGCGACTCCCCCGAGGGGGAAACGTCAGCCCGCCCAGGAAAGCAGCGCCTCGCACTTAGAGTGCCCCAAACCCACGGCCTGTCCCATTTGTTTACCTCCGAACAATTTCACGCACTATTGAACTCTCTCTTCAAAGTTCTTTTCAACTTTCCCTCACGGTACTTGTTCGCTATCGGTCTCGCATGCATATTTAGCCTTGGATGGGGTTTACCACCCGTTTAGAGTTGCACTCACAAGCAACTCGACTCCAGAGAGACGTCAACTCGCCGAACCGTACACCACACGGGCCTATCACCCTCTACGGGAAGGGGCCGCGTTCCAACGGACTTGGGTATACCGGAACAAGCGAGAAAATGACGCTCCCAAACACCACATTCCGAAGCGCTGTGGAGCGCACGGTTCGGTGCTGGGCTGATCCCCGTTCGCTCGCCGTTACTAGGGGAATCCTCTTTAGTTTCTTTTCCTCCGCTAAATGATATGCTTAAATTTGGCGGGTAGCCTCGCCTGATCTGAGGTCCAGAAGAGGATAGAGAAGGGTGCGCCTCTCACTCTCTTACCTCTGACATGTAGTCTTTAGAGCGGGGACTCGAATGCGGACCTCGTCGCTCGGCAGTCTACGTGCCAGCCAGAGGGGAGAGAGAGAGAACACACTCGTTCTTTCTTTCTTTCTTTTTTTCATGCACCCGTTCCATGACAAGAGAGGGGCGCGTGATGCGCCGCCGCCTCGCCCCGGGGCACGCCAAGCTCTCGTGGAAATTCAGCTTCGCTCTGGGAGACACCAGCTCTATAGCGCTTGGCCAGGTGAGACCCAATACGCATGGACAGTATTAAAATACCGCACACACGATCAAGCTTGTTGCAATCATCAGACCCTCAGACAGACGTGGCCCTGCCAAATAAATGACAGGGCCGCAATATGCGTTCGACATGTATCGGTTTCTGGAGCCCTGCAATTCGCCGTATTTCACGCAGTTAGCAGCGTTCTTCATCGCAATGCGAGCCAAGTGATCCATTGTTCGGAGTTGTACGTCAACGTTTTGCTCATTTTCGCAAGGAATGCAAGAGTGGTTCAAAGAGTATTTGAATCGAAACAAATCCCAATAATGGCGAATGAGGCACCGCTGCTCTCCTACGCATAGGAGAGTGCGCGTGGTCTCACCGCCGGGACCAGGCCGACGGCCGGGCGGTCCTCCATCTCGACGAATGCACTCGTTCGAACAGTCCATCCGCCCGCGAATCCGCGGTGGGAGAGAGACGGAAAACTCTTTGAGAAAAATCACCGTCAACGGTAGTGATCCTTCCGCAGGTTCACCTACGGAAACCTTGTTACGACTTTTACTTCCTCTAAAGGATTCAGTTTGATTTTCTTTCCGGATAAAGCAAATGCCGAAGCGCCTGCAATACCCAGTCCAAATATCTCACTAAATCATTCAATCGGTAGTAGCGACGGGCGGTGTGTACAAAGAGCAGGGACGTAATCAGCGCGAGCTGATGACTCACGCTTACTGGGAATTCCTCGTTCATGAGAAACAATTGCAAGCCTCAATCCCTAGCACGAAGAGAATTCAGCGGGTTTCCCGGACTTTTCAGCCTAGGATGAACACGATGATCCCTTCAGTGTAGCGCGTGTGCGGCCCAGAACATCTAAGGGCATCACAGACCTGTTATTGCCCCATTTCATGTAGCTATTTCGTATAGCCAGTTGTCCCTCTAAGAAGACAGCACGGACGAAAGGATCCGCGGTCTAGTAAGCAGGCCGGGGTCTCGTTCGTTATCGGAATTAACCAGACAAATCACTCCACCAACTAAGAACGGCCATGCACCACCACCCACCAAATCAAGAAAGAGCTGTCAATCTGTCAATCCTTCTGGTGTCCGGGCCTGGTGAGGTTTCCCGTGTTGAGTCAAATTAAGCCACAGGCTCCACTCCTGGTGGTGCTCTTCCGTCAATTCCTTTAAGTTCCAGCTTTGCAACCATACTTCCCCCGGAACTCAAAAACTTTGGTTTCCCGGAAGCTGCCCGCCGAGTCATTGGAATTAACAACGGCGGATCGCCAGTCGGCATCGTTTATGGTCAGAACTAGGGCGGTATCTGATCGCCTTCGAACCTCTGACTTTCGTTCTTGATTAATGAAAACATTCTTGGCAAATGCTTTCGCAGTAGTCTGTCTTGCGACGATCTAAGAATTTCACCTCTAACGTCGCAATACAAATGCCCCCGTCCGTCCCTATTAATCATTACCTCGAGTTCCGGAAACCAACAAAATAGAACCGAGGCCCTATTCCATCATTCCATGCACGACTATTCAGGCGGCGGCCTGCTTTGAGCACTCTAATTTTTTCAAAGTAAACGTACCACTCTCCCACCACACTCAGTGAAGAGCATGATGAGAAATGCGGCGGAATGTCCGATTCAAACAGTATCACCAGACGGTGAACCGCTCGATCGAGACTGAGATCCAACTACGAGCTTTTTAAACGCAGCAACTTTAATATACGCTATTGGAGCTGGAATTACCGCGGCTGCTGGCACCAGACTTGCCCTCCAATAGATCCTCGTTAAAGGATTTGAAGTGTACTCATTCCAATTACGAAGCCTCGGATGAGTCTCGTATTGTTATTTTTCGTCACTACCTCCCCGAGCCGGGAGTGGGTAATTTACGTGCCTGCTGCCTTCCTTAGATGTGGTAGCCGTTTCTCGTGCTCCCTCTCCGGTATCGAACCCTGATTCTCCGTCACCCGTTACCACCTTGGTTGTCCATTAAACAACCAACAAGTTGATAAGGCAGACATTTGAAAGATACGTCGTCGGCACGGAGACCGTACGATCCGCACAAAGTTATTCAGAATCACCAGTTTGTCGTTGACCGGAGCCAACGATTGGTTTTGGTCTAATAAAAACACACCTTCCCGGAGGTCGGCGTTGCAATGCATGTATTAGCTCTAGAATTACCAGGGTTATCCAAGTGTAACCGAAGATCCAAGGAACCATAGCTGATATAATGAGCCATTCGCGGTCTCACCTTATTCCGGCATGGACTTAGACCTGCATGGCTTAATCTTTGAGACAAGCATATGACTACTGGCAGGATCAACCAGATAGCATTCTTTTTTCCCGCACAGGGCGCTCACTCGTGCGAAATCACTCTTCCGCCACCGAGCAGCGTTCTTCCCCGGCCATTGCGTGTGACCAGACGCGCGGACGCGCCCGCCACTCAATCTCTCTCAACTGCCACACGATTCCGCTTCGAATTCGATAGACTACGCGCCTCGGAAGGGCCGCGTCTCTTTCAACACTGCACACGCTCACAGAGCTCTCCACTCGAATAAACAGAGTCTGAGGTACCAGGGAATATTACTGGTGAAACGTACGCACCCTCCCGCGAACACACCGCTGGGAAGGACTTCGCACGGGACCTCAAAAGCCTTGACGACAACAATATTATATACGATTTCTCTGATGCCCTTGCGCAGAGTCTCTCTTCTCTCACACAGAGGACCAGACCCTCGCTCCAACGAGAGAAAAACAGCCCCGCCATTCAACTCCTCTCTCCCTCCTCTGGGCTATCGGGCGGGACTCTCTCGCCACTGCAACAGAGACGCCCGCCGCCCGCCCCTCGGGACTCTTTTTCCCTTTTTCCTTCTCCTCTCCCCCATGATAGAGTCAAATGCAATGCATTTGAGTCGCAAGTCATACCGATTATTACAAGACCACTCTCTGCCCAAAGAATCGTGCCCCGTTGAGATATTCGTGCCAAGTTCTGTACTCAAAGGCCGACACTGTTTTTTCCCCGTCCCCGGGTTCGACTCCCGACCAAGGCGTTGGTCTCTCCCGGGCACGCGGTACGCGCCAGCAGTTCTCCCGGACAGGAGGAACGAGAAGGGCAACAAGTTGAAGTAGATGGCGAAACGGAAAAAACAATATGGGGAAAGAGGGAGAGGGAAAACCCGGCCCTCACCGTCCCCGGGTTCGAGTCCCGACCAAGACGTTAGCGCCAGGCAGGGGTCCGGGGAAGCGTGTCACAACGAAAAGTCCGAGACGTTGTTGCTGTATTCTTAGTACCGTAGAGTTATTAGCCCGACGCTCTCCAGCGAAGAATTTTGGCCACCTCAGAGGCTGAGCAAATCCCCCCCCCCCCCAGGATATCTTAGTAACGATTTTTAGTTTTTAGTCGCCCGCGTTCGAGAAGGGAGAAAGAATTAAAGTCCTTCATCTGTGCCCCGCTCTGTAGGGATCTAACGCATTGGTGGGTGCCAACTACGGTATACATTATACTGAAGAGGATTTTACAATACATGCACACACCACGTCCGTGTTGTCCAGAATAGATAGTATATACCTCACTAGAGTATAGCAGTAGTAGTTTTTTCTCAAATATTTGCAAAGAGTTTGATGGCTCTGAAAAGAGCCGTTTGCTGAGTGTCGAACCGGAATTTAGGCTCGCTCGCCACGAATGCGACGGGCAAGCTGAATATCCTTGGGCATGATGGTCACACGCTTGGCGTGGATGGCGCAAAGGTTCGTGTCCTCAAAGAGACCGACCAGGTAGGCCTCAGACGCCTCCTGGAGCGCCATAATGGCAGAGCCCTGGAAGCGGAGGTCGGTCTTGAAGTCCTGGGCGATCTCGCGGACGAGGCGCTGGAAGGGGAGCTTGCGGATCAGCAGCTCCGTGCTCTTCTGGTAGCGACGGATTTCACGCAGCGCCACAGTTCCGGGGCGATAACGGTGGGGCTTCTTGACTCCACCGGTCGCCGGGGCGGACTTGCGGGCCGCCTTGGTGGCCAGTTGCTTCCGAGGGGCTTTACCCCCAGTAGATTTGCGAGCAGTTTGCTTGGTTCGAGCCATCGTGAGAGAGAGACACGTCCGTCCGCGGCGAGAGAGGGCGAGAGAATGAGGACCTCGGCCAACGCCAACGGAAAATCCAGGGGGCGGCGCCAAACGCGCGCGTCCCGGCAGCCATGATGGACCGGAGAGCACGTTTTTCAGTTTTTCCCATTTTACTCCTCCAAATGACCTTATTCCAGATATGCCACTATACTAGCCTTGTAGATCAAGACACGGGCAAGGTTCTGGTACCATTAGATTTTGAAAATAACGGAGAGATTTGGAGTAATTCACGCTCAAAGTGCCTCTCGACCAGTTTTCAA
>Ga0316197_10003471_pt1 | contig 11221 bp, 6 predicted proteins | sample OudBiesiAoxic_MG_FD_204939 | JGI IMG/M metagenome (GOLD analysis project Ga0316197, IMG submission 204939) | Coastal sediment microbial communities from Oude Bieten Haven, Netherlands - site A oxic | ecosystem: Environmental > Aquatic > Marine > Coastal > Sediment | place: Netherlands...
GTACTTGCGGTACGTTGAGCACCCCAAGGTGAGAAAACACTTCTGGGTAGGATGCATCGTCGGCCGCAGTCGACAGCTGGTGAGAAGAGCGGGCTAGCTGTTGAAAACTACAGCAAGTCCTGCAGGCTGCTGCAGATGCCCGGCCGCGGCAGAACATTGGTGAGATCTTCGAACGAAGATTCTTGTCTATCGTGTTTTTTTGTCGCGCTCGGAGGGTAGGGCACAGTCGGCCAGGGTGAGGTGTGAAGGATAGAACTGCTCGAACTCTTGAATGACCTTGTGGGGCGCTGTCGGCCATGGAGGATTGTGGATCGAGAGGGCCACGCGGTATGCTCGAATTGCTGACTTTTGGGAGGCAATCATGAAAGAACGGCGTTCCAAGACCGATCGACGCAAAGGGAGAGACCGACGTAGCGGTGTGGATCGACGTCGAATCGACGGCGGCACGGGGCCGAATGGCGAAGATCGTCGAAAAAACAAAGACCGCCGTGTCGCAGAGAGACGGAGCGGCACCGATCGTCGCCAAGATGGGGAGTCCAAGGAGGAGAGCTAGCCTCCGGGCAGGTGCTGGTCAGGGCGCCGACTGTAAGAATTTCCGGCGTCGCCGGCCCGCCGAAGCGTCACTCTCGCAACCCTGCCGTCCTCTGTCCGTCGGAACAAAATCTCCAGGCTTTCGCGTGGCAGAACACTCCGGTGTGATGGGTACGAAGCCTACGACTGCTGCAGCTCCTCGGCGATCATCTCGACCTCGGTCCAGACGCGGAGCAGGTTTTCGCCGCAAATCTTTCGGATGTCCTGTTCAGTGCGGCCGCGGCGCAGCAGCTCCTCGACGAGGTTCGGATATGTAGAGACATCCTCGAGACCGGTCGGAGCCGAGGAGATACCGTCGAAATCCGATCCGATTCCGACATGATCGATGCCTGCCAATTCAATGACGTGTTCGATGTGGTCCACAACGTCGCTGACACTCGTCGCGACCTTCGGGTTTTCCTCATAGTAAAGGGCCATCCGGTCGTGGAACTCCGGGCTGTTCATGGCGACACCGTTCTCCTTCATGAACCGGCGCATGGTCGCCCAGACTTCCGTCGACTGTTTCTGGGCGGCCTCTGAGAGGAAGCCAGGCGCGTAGGCGATCTGGATGACTCCACCTTTCTCGGCCAGCATGGTGATCATCTCGTCGGTCATGTTGCGTTCGAACCCCGGGGTGAAGTGGCGGCAGCACGAATGGGACGCGATGATCGGCGCCTTCGAGAGCTCGATCGCCTGGAAAAAGGTTTCGTCGGTGACGTGCGAGATGTCGACCATGATTCCAAGCCGGTTCATTTCGGCAACGACATCGCGGCCGAACGGGCTGAGGCCGTTCGAGAGCCGGTTTGTCGAGTAGGAGGAATCACAAATGAGATTGGGCTCGGAGTGGGAGAGCGTGATGTAGCGAACGCCGCGGTCGTAGAAGTGTTGCACGGCCGACAGGTCATCCTCGATTGCGGCGCCGTTTTCTATGCCCATCGGCAGGGCGAAGACCCCTTCGGCGAAGAGGACACGTACATCGTCGGGCGAACGGGCGATCGCAAATAACTTTGGTTCCTGTGCGGCGATATCTTCAACCAAATCGATGAGCTCGTCCGCCAAATCCTGCGCCCCGCCGGTCTTCTGCAACCTTGCCGGCACGTAGATCGACATGAAGGCGGCATTGAGTCCACCCTCCCTGGCTCGCACGAGGTCAAAATGGCCGTCCTCGGTGCGAACAGTGACATCGTCCGGCTTTTCCTGCAGCCGGTAGGGGAGATCGATATGAGTGTCAACGATCAATATCTCTTCAGAAAGGCGTACTGCCTCTGCGCGAATATCGCGAATATCGGTTCCAGGGGACGCATCTTTCTGGTTCTGCTGGCACCCGAGAGTGGTCATGACGATCAACAGCAGAGCTGCCAAAAAACTACTTTTCGAATTCATGGGCCTTCCTCCGCCGTGGGAGTGTACTCCCCCCAGCTGAAAACCGGAATCGCCGTAGGTGAGTATCGTGGGGTGCTAGGATATGGCGTCCGGGAGGTAATCTGGAAATCAGGTTCACTCGATGTGCACGGCGGTTCGTTCAATTCGGGTTGGTGGTCACTCTGGTGACGTCTGGCGCAATCAAGGCACAGGCGGCGCAACCGGTACAGACCGACGGCAAAGGGCGGCCGCTGTATCAGGCTGGCGTGGTGGCTGTGAAGCTCAAATCGGAGACAGCGCCGGTTGTGGCCAAGGCCCTGCCACTTCGGTTCGGCATCTCCTCGCTCGATGAGGTCTCCGAAGCGCTCGGTGTACAACGGGTGGAGCCGATGTTTCGATCGCAGTTCAGCAAAAAACGGCCCGATCTGCCGGATATCTCCCGCATCTATCGCATCACCATTGCTGATGGGGTGGACGTACGGCGGGCCGCGATGCTATTCGACAGTGACCCGTTGGTCGAATATGCGGAACCGATTCCGTTCAACTACCTCCACGAAACGCCCAACGACCCCCTCTTCGATGTGCAGTGGTTCCTCGACTCGATCGAAGCGGAGGGTGCGTGGGATGTGCACAAAGGAGAGGATGGCGCCGAGGTGGTGGTTGGCATTTCGGACACCGGAGTGGCGTGGAGACACGAAGACCTGGTTGACAACATCCTCCAGAACCTTGGTGAAGACGCGGACGGTGACGGCAGAGTGATCGAACAGTCAGGAGATACCTGGATCTTCGATCCTGACGACGTGAACGGCTTTGACGACGACGGGAATGGCTACTCGGATGATTTTGTGGGTTGGAACTTTTTCGACGACGACGAGGCGGAGGACAACGATCCTGACGACCCCGATAGTCACGGCACCCACGTGGCTGGTCTCGCCGTAGCAAGGACTGACAACGGCGTCGGGGTATCGAGTGTCAGCTGGAATGTGAAGATCTTACCAACCTCGGCATCCAACACCGAGTCCGAAGGAATTGATCGAGGCTACAGTTGCGTCGTATACCTGGCGGAGAATGGTGCTGACGTCATCAACATGAGCTGGGGCAACGACACGACTTCACAGGCTGCGCAGGATGTTATGGATTACGCAACGGGTCTCGGTAGCCTGCTGGTTTCGTCGGCCGGCAACGATAACGTGGCGGATCCTAACTATCCCAGTGCCCTTCCCGGCGTGATCAGTATTGCCTCAGTCGGCAGATCCGATCGCCTGGCCACCTACTCGAACTACGGTCTCAGCATTGACATCACCTCGCCTGGCGGCGCTGGTATCAACGGTATGCGCAGCACGACTCCACCGAACAACTACGGAAATAAAGATGGAACTTCGATGGCCTCCCCCGTGGCGGCCGGGTTGTTCGCGCTCGTCAAGTCATTGCACCCGTCGTGGTCCAATGAACAGCTCATTGAGCAGGTTCTGGGAACCGCCGACTCGATCGATGATCTCAACGCCAGCAAAGTCGGTTTGATTGGAGAGGGTCGTATCAACGCTTTTCGCGCACTCACGGACCAACCGGCGGCCGACGTGCCAGAGCTGCGTCTCGAAGTCCTGGGAATCGAGGTCGTTGATGACAGCGGCGACGGTTCTCTGGAGGCCGGGGAGGGCGCGGAGATCGTCGTCACTCTGAGGAATTACAGCCAGCTCGCGAGCAGTTCGGCGGTCACCCTGACCATGCAAACCGAATCGCCCTACGTTCAGGTGATCGACAACAGCATGGCTGTCGGTGTCACAACCGATATGAAGTTAGAGCTGCCGGAAAGATTTTCGATTCAAGTTGTACCGGAAGCTCCGCCCGGGACAATCCCCCTCTCCCTCGTGGCCGAAGCTTCCGACGCCTCGGTGTCACCCCACAGCGAGCTCGATCTCGAGGTCCTGGTAGCCGGCGGCGGTCTCCTGGTGTGGGAGGGTACCGAGGCAGCCCCGACGTTTAGCGGTCAATATCTCCGTGACGAGTTAGTCTCCCGCGGATTTGACGTGACATATGTCGCCGGAGATTTTCCCCCGGGCCTGGTCGGGTTCAACGGTGTCTTTCTTTCGTTTGGCAACGCCGGGCTCGACCCGGACGGGCCACCGTATTCCGCTCGTCTCGACGAGATCTGGAAGGTGGATGCGATCAAGAACTACCTTGAGTGGGGCGGCCGCCTTTTCCTCGAAGGCAGCGACACCCTTGGCTATGATATTTACGAGATCGTCGATCGGCCGGATCTGTTGCCCCTCTTCGGTCTCGAGGGAGGAGTCGACGGCGACGAGGAACACTCCCTCACCAGCCTCGATGGCCATGCCGGTGCACTGACCGAGGGCATGCAGTTCACCGAGACTGGCCAGAACCCGACGGCGTGGATCGACATCTTCACCCCGTCGACCGGTGCCGCAGCCTTTACCGAATCCGACTACGGGGTGGTCGCAGTCCAACATGAGGGCCGGTACCGACAGCGCACCTTCTGCTTTTCTTACACATTTGCCGAGCTGACCGATGACTCGACCACTCGAGCGGACCTCCTTGACGCGATGATCGAGTTCTTCGATTTCGACTCGGCGGGTGGACGGCAGATGGTCCGTCGCAGTGGCCGGCGTGTCCTGCCGGCAGCGGCCAGGAAAAACCTCGTGCGCGCAACTTCGGTGGATTGACGCCACGCGACGTTTGACGATCTGCCGGACCTGGAGTCTGAAATGAAGGCAGCCATGTTCGAGGAGTTTGGCGGGCCGCTGATCGTGTCAAACGTGGACGATCCAACCAACGATGCGAATGGCGTAATCATCAGCGTCGAGGCGAGCGGGATCTGCCGTAGCGATTGGCATGGCTGGCTGGGTCACGATCCCGATATCCGTAATCTTCCGCACGTGCCGGGTCACGAGTTGGCCGGGACAGTCGAGGAAGCCGGGAACCGGGTCACCCGTTGGAAGAAAGGCGATCGCGTAACTGTGCCGTTTGTATGCGCTTGCGGGACCTGCCCGGAGTGCCATTCCGGAAATCACCAGATCTGTGACCATCAAACCCAGCCCGGATTCACCCACTGGGGGTCCTTCGCCCAATACGTCGCGATCCATCACGCCGATGTCAATCTAGTCCGTCTCCCGGAGGAAATGAGCTTTGTAACTGCAGCCAGTCTCGGGTGTCGGTTCGCGACTTCGTACCGAGCTGTGGTCGCCCAGGGCGATGTGACATCCGGCATGTGGGTTGTCGTCCACGGCTGCGGGGGTGTCGGATTGTCGGCGGTCATGATCGCCGCCTCATTGGGTGCTCGGGTCATTGCGGTGGATATCGAGGCGGCAGTTCTGAAGCTCGCTCAAGGTGTTGGTGCGACAGCTGTGATCGATGGGCGTGAAAATGACGCTGTGGTCGACCAGATCCACGCTCTCACTGGTCGCGGTGCCGACGTTTCGATTGATGCTCTCGGCAGTGCGATCACAAGTTCGAACTCCATCCTCTGTCTCCGAAAACGGGGGCGTCACGTTCAGGTCGGGCTGCTCGCCGGGGATGACCACCGGCCGCGAATACCCATGGAGCACGTCATCGGCAAGGAGCTCGAAATCGTCGGCAGCCACGGCCTGCAAGCACACCGCTATGAAGAAATGCTCGGGCTGATATCGACGGGACAGCTCGAGCCGCAGCGGTTGATCGGCAAGACAGTTCCTCTTGAGGAGGCGCCGCGAGAACTCCCGGGCATGACTGATTTCGGTCCCGTTGGCATTACTGTGATCGACCGGTTTTAAATTTTATAGCCGCGCCATCAGCGCCGCATAGATCTCGATGCCCAACCAGAGGTTCCTGATCCTGAGATTTTCGTTGGGTGCGTGCTGGTTATTGTCGTGATTGGCAATCGGGACGACCACGATCGGTGGGGCGTTGAGGATCTCCGAAAAAAGGTAGAGGGGCAGGCTCCCGCCGAGGCTCGGCGTGAGGACAACGGGACCGTCTACAGCTTCGTCCACGATCCGTGCTATCGCCTTTGATATTGGCAGGTCCATGTCGGTCGCGAGGGCGGGGTAACCCATTTTCCACTCGAGACTCACGACCCTGGCATGTTCTCGTCGCACGGCTTCGTCGGGCTCTTCGTGGACGATGTGAAAACCTTGCGCGCGGATGTGGCGTTCGGTGGCTGCTCGAACGGTCTCCGGTGTGACATCCGGCACGAGTCGGAAGCCGATAACCGCCTTCGCCTGAGGCGGAATGGCGTTCTTGGCCTTTGCCCCGATTTGTCCGACCGAGAAGCCCAGCAGATTGACCGCCGGGCGGGCGATCCGTTCGGCGAGGGGGCTTGGCTCACCTTCAGTCCAGGCGAGAGCGAGGTCCCGCTTGAGCTTTTCGTCTACCGATGGGGCGTCCTGGATCGCGGCGGCGGCAGTTTTCCCGAGTGGCCGGACGAGCTCGTCGATGCCGTCGATCAGCAGGTTCCCATCAACGTCGCGCATCGATGTGACCAGCCGTGCCAACGCCATCCCGGGGTCGGGCGCCCAGTTGCCGTAGTGTCCGGAGTGCAGACCGACTGCCGGACCGTACGCTGTGATATGTACCGAGGTCACACCACGGACGCCAAAGACGACCTGAGGCAGGCGGGTCTGATGCATCGGCCCGTCGCAGAACACCCACAGATCTGCAGCCAGAAGATCGACATGTGAGCGCAGGACCTCGGGGAGGTGCGGCGAGCTTCTTTCTTCTTCGCCGTCGAGCAGGAGCTTGATGTTGATGCCGGGTTCGATCCCTGCCGCATCGAGCGCGTCGAGAGCAGTCAGGAGAGCAATGATCGACACCTTGTCGTCCGAGGTCGAGCGACCGTAGAGACGCCAATCGGGGTTGATCGGCACCTTCAGTTCATTGAACGGCACATCCTCGCCGCCTGCTTCCAGGCGCCCCGTCCGGACCACGACCTCAAACGGGTCGCTCGACCACAACTCGGGCACGACCGCCTGCCCGTCGTAATGTGCGTAGAAGACAACCGTGAGTTTGGCGTCGTCGCTCAGGCGTTGCCCGTAAACGACTGGAGGTCCACCTTCCGTCCTGAGCAATCTGACTCCGAACCGGCGTGACTCGAGCATCGTTGTCAGGTGCTCTGCGTTGCGTTCCATATCGTCGAGATTGGTTGCGGTATTTGGCAGGGTCACCAGGGTGGCAAGCTCGCTCAAAATCTCGACCTCGTTCTGCGATCGAAAGGCGCGAACCGCTTCGAGTACTTCCTCTCCGGTGTTTTCTCCGGCGATTGCGAACGTTGCGCACAGAACCAGGATCGAAGCCAACGCGCCCAATTGTCGATATCTCATGCTGACCCTTCCCACGGATTTCTTGATGTCGTCTGAGGATGGTAAAGGACCCCGAGTTCTGGGGTCAGACTATATCAACCACCGAGGACGGCTGTCTCGGTGTCAGGATCCGCGCGCGGCTTGAGCTTCGCAAGCCCGAAATCGAGGATTTTGAGGTATCCGTCTCGAGTCACGAAGATATTTGACGGCTTGGGGTCACGATGCACGATTTCAGCTTCATGAGCTGCAGCCAATCTTGAGGCAATCTGCATCGATATTTCGACGACCCGTTCGGGCGGCAGGCCCTTCCGGAAGCCTCGCGATTTCACTTGAGTGCTCACCGAAGAGATCGCTCACAGTATGGGTCTGCGCAGGATTGTTCGTAAGGTCGTCAAAGATCTTTTTGTCGAAACACGAAAACGGTGGTGATTCTCGGTTTCAGTGCCCGGCGATCCGACATGATGGAGGGCCTACAATCCGAACCCGAAGCGCCCGAACGGCGCGGTCTTCCGCCGGGGCGCCGAATTCGACACCATTTTCCTTTGTAAATACTTGACAATTGCGAATCGAGAATCGAGACTAGTGTTCATCAATAGACCACTCCGATGACGCACCGGAAGAAAACTCGCCCTCGCGGGAACCCGTCAGGGCGGTAACCTGAGGGAGGTGGCACAATGTACAGAGAACCAAACAACGGTCAATTCTTTGACAATCACACAACTCGAATGCGGCGATGGAGGAACCACGCGACGGCTGCAGCCGTTATTGTCGCGATTCTCCTCATAGCGAACCCAGGAGTCGCGCAGACGGAGCAGAAAAGATGGTGTTTCGGATCCAAGGTCCGGCTCGACATGGTCGACGCCAACCCTTGGGTCGTCAATATCCAGCAGGCGAACGGATGGCAGATAACGGCGTCGATGACGATTCCCGATTGTCACCTTCTCGGGATCGGAACCCCATCTGTACCGCCGGTATTCCCATTCGTAGATGACACCGGCTATTTCGTCTTCGATAATCCCGACCAGTGTCCGTCGTTCCTGGCGTTTACCAATCAGCTCCTGGTGTACGAGGATTACTATTGTCGCAGCCCTTCAGTCGAGACCTATGCCGGGTGCGTTCCACCGTACTGGCCAGACGATTCTGCGTGGCCGTCCGGGCTCCCTCCTTGCCGGCCCGAAGAGCCCGTTGAAGACGCAATAGCCTGGTTCCAGGACCTCCAGGATTCTGGTCTGGCCTGGCCGAAGGACGAGACCTGGGTCGAGATTACGCCGGGTCTCAGCTCTCCAGATGTGATTCCCCCTGTCTGCGTGGTTGGCGACTGTCCCGAGGAAGAGTATGGGCCGCTCATCTGGAACCTTGGCAGCGAATGGCAGATAGTTGAAACTGGACCGGATCTGGGTTCAACGACCGACGACGTCCGTTACGGGAGCTGGTCGCGAATGCCGGGTCTGGTCGTCCTGGCCGACCACGGTCCTGGGGTGTGGACCACGCCTCCGGGTGAATATGACACCGAGCCGGCAGCCGACTTCTTCGACCTGCCGAGCCCGCGAAAAGCCAGGAACCTGGCCGGGCTTTTCGGCTCTGCTGCCTACTCACTCAAGGGAGGCTTCAACCGGACATCCCTCATGGCTCATCTCAACGTGCCAACGGGCCTGTTTACGCCGATCGTGCTGGTAGACAATGTGATCACCAACCCGATCGAAGTAGGAGGAGTTCTGTGCGACGTGGGCGATGGACTCTACCGAATGGATGGCGGGCCGCTCACCTGCAGACCGGGTGGCTTTTCCAATCATGACGGTATCCTGAACGAAACCAGAGTGACCGTTCGTGTGTTCATGGTCGATGGTGTCGCACCTGACGTCCTCGAGGACCAGGACAACGACGGTGACGTGGACATCCGCGATGCCCGTTACATGGGCTTGAATACTCTGTCCAACCAGCAGACCTTCCGGTTTTACCAGTACCACGAAGATGTTTGTGGGCCCTATTTTGATTTCGACGGCAATGGTGAAGCGGCCACGTGTGTCCTACCTGCGCGACCAGGTACCATCACGCGCCCACCAAGATAAGCCGCAGTCTCGATTATCTTTGAATGCGCCGGCGGCCCCTAACTGGGGTCGCCGGCCAGCTTCTTTGCCGCCTCGAGATCCGGGAGGCCTCGGTCTGCCGACCGCCAGTCGCTGAGGAACTCACGTGCCTCGTTGGCCGCCTTGTCGGGCCGTTCCATGGCCTGCCACACTTGCGCCAACACCAGTCTGGCGCGAACCCGATCGAGCTCGAGATCGAGACGAGGATCAAATGGGTTCCCCGGCTCAGAAGCCTGGCGGGCCGCGGCCATCGCCTCGGGCAACCGCCCGGCCGAGAGAAAGGCGTGTGCCAGACCGAGGCGGTAGATCGAGTACTGGTAGCCACCGGCGGCAACCGCCCACGACAGGCGTTCGATTGCCTCCTCTGCGCGGCCTTCCGCCAGCGCCGCCATGCCCTCGAGGTACGCCGCGACTTTCTCCTCCGTGCGGTCAGGGTCCTCGGGTGGCAGCGCACCGGCAGCCGCAGAAGCCGCCGTTTTCAGAACACTTTCGAGGTCGCCACTCTGCAGCTCCAGCAGGCCGCGGGTGAAAAGATAGCGGGTCGGCACTCCGGGTGAGCGGTCGATGGCGCGATCGATCAACCGCCGCGCTGCGCGCGAGTCGCCAAGCTCGGCGTAACAGCTTCCGCGCACCGAAAGGGCCATGGCTTCACGCACCTGCTCGGCCTCGAGCTCCGGTTCGAGAGTAGCCAGAACATCTTGAGCCTCGGAGAAACGCCCCCGGCACCGCAAGACAGACGCCAGCTCGAAGGCGGCGTCGAGGCGGTGCTTCGGAGACGCCAGCGGATCCTCGACGAGTAGCCGCAGGCGGGTTTCGGCATCACCGTACCGTCCCTGCAAGGCGTCAACCAGCGCGAGGTTGACGGTAGCAACGTGAAAGTTCGAATCGCTGATAAGAGCTGTTCGATACTCCTCGGCGGCGAGTTCGAGCTCGCCCTGCGCGCGATAGGCGTCGCCGAGGGAGGTGTGCCCGTTGGCACTGCCGGGTTCGAGTTCGACGTATCGCTGGAGCTCGGTCACCGCGCCGGTAAAATCGCCCTTGGCAAGGTGCGCGTAGCCGAGCATGCTGCGCACCACGCTGTCGTTCGGGTCGAGGCGGGCCAGCATCTCGAGTTGTTCGATCTCCTCATCGTAGCGACCGCTGTCATGCAGGACTCCGGCCAACATATGACGGGCATCGGCGTCGTACGGGTAGGCTTCGACCAACGCCCGATACTCGGCAACCGCCTCATCCAGCCGCGACTCGAAATCGGCCTGAGCAGCACGCACATAGCGAGCCTCGCGATCGCTGAGCCGTCCCACGTCCGCCGCCGCCCGCCGAATCTCCGTCAATGCTTCTTCCCGCCGCCCGGTGGCGATGAAGACCCATGCCAGGCGGTAACGCGCCATCGTAAAATCTGGTGCCAGTGCGATGGCCTCGGTGAAACCCTTTTCAGCTTCGTCGTAGTGCCAGTTCGCCCACGCCGTGAGGCCGCTCAGGTAGGCGCGATAGGCGTCGGGGCTGTCGACGACGAAGTCGGCGGAAAACACATTGACCGTATCCTCCGGTGGTAGACCAAGTCCCTTCCGCGCCTCGGCGGCAATCTCGTCGACACAACCGAGCAGCGAATCCGGTGTCAATCCGTCAACCCGTCGAGCCGAAACGCTGCGGCCCGTCGCCGTTTCGAGAATTCGGGTCGCTACCGTGACACCAGTCGAGCTGGGCATGATCTCGCCGGTGATCAGCGTGTCCATTCCGGCGGAAGAGGCCGCAGCCAGCAGCTCCTGTTCGTTATTACTTGCACTTTGAAGCTGCTCCACTTTCGCGCCCGATACAACGTGCAACATCCTCGAGCCGGCGAGTGCGTCGCTGACCAGGCGTGCGATGCCGTCGCCGTACCAATCGTACTTCGACTGACCGGTACGATTGGCG
>Ga0316197_10003472_pt1 | contig 11220 bp, 11 predicted proteins | sample OudBiesiAoxic_MG_FD_204939 | JGI IMG/M metagenome (GOLD analysis project Ga0316197, IMG submission 204939) | Coastal sediment microbial communities from Oude Bieten Haven, Netherlands - site A oxic | ecosystem: Environmental > Aquatic > Marine > Coastal > Sediment | place: Netherlands...
GCCGAGCTTCGATCACGGTCGATCAGGCCCGCCGTGTGGTGTCTCAAGCAACCCGCGCGCCGTTCGAGTCCGACCGCAAGGTCTTCCTGCTCGAAGAGGGCGGGATGATGAACGACGAGGCTGCCAACGCCCTCCTCAAGACACTCGAAGAGCCGACGCCGGCAACCGTGTTCGTGATCGTTACCGAGACCGAGGACGACCTGCCCGATACCGTGGCCAGCCGGTGCCGGACCGTCGTTCTTGGGCGCGTTCCGGAATCGGAGGTTGCCGACGGGATCGGCGCGCTCGGCATCGAGAGCGAGCAGGCCATCGAGGCGGCACGCATTGCGGGCGGCCGGCCCGGTCTTGCGCTTGCGCTTGCGACCGAACCCCAGGTCGCCGACTACCGGCGGCTCTGGCTCAGCATCCCGATGCGGCTCGGGGAGCATCCGGGGGATGCCTTTCGGCTCGCCGACGAGACCATGGCAGCTGCCGAGCCCCTCCTCGCCGCCCTGAGGCAACGCCAAGAGGAAGAACGGGGCGCGCTTGGTGACGATGCTTCGAAGGCGATGAAGGATCGCCAGACTCGAGAGCTGAAGCGAGCGACCGACGCCCTCTACGTGACCGGTTTGGAGATTCTTGCCTCGTTCTATCGCGATGTTGCCGCCGCCCAATTCGGCAGCCCGGTCCGGAATACCGATGTGCCGATCGCGGCTTTGTCGTCCACGACGCCGAAGCGGGCGGTCTCGAGTGCCGAGCGGATCCTCGTGGCGATCGAGGCACTCGGAACCAACCAGCGTCCCCAGCTTGCCTTTGCGAACCTCTTCGCCGAGCTCGCCGTCGATGCCTGATTTCCGGTACGTCCCGTCGACGCTCGCCACACGATTCCTCAACGTGCCCCTGCGCATTCTGGCCCGCAACATGCTCGATTTCGAGGTCGCCGGTACCGAGCACATCCCGAAGACCGGGCCACTCGTGGTCGCAGCGAACCATCTTTCTCATCTCGATCCACCGTTGGTCGTCAACGCCCTTGGACGGCTCGTCCGCTTCATCGCCGTTGACGAATTGTTTGGCAACCACCTGGCGTTCGACGTGGTCACGAGCTTCTTCGGGGCCATTCCGACTGACCGTGACGGCGTGCCGCTCAGAGCTCTCGAGGAGACGGTGGACCATCTGCAAGCCGGCGGAACCGCCGGCGTCTTCCCAGAAGGGCGACGGGTTGCCTACTGGGGAGAGACCGCGCCAAGACGAGGCGCAGCGTGGCTCGCCTGGATGAGCGGAGCGCCGGTTCTCCCGATCGCCATCCACGGGACTGAGCGCACGCTCGGTCAGAGCGAACGCGGGCTGCGTCGCACGGCGGTCAAGATGTGGATAGAGAAGCCGATTGCCTGGTACGAATACGCCGATCGGATTGATCCTCTGGGCGCGATGACGGATGCTTGGTTCGAAGCGCTCGACGCCCGCCTCGCTCCCTGGTGGCCCCATCGAAAGGCTCCGTAGCGCTCGGCCGACCGGGCGGCAAGGGTGTCGGTGCGTTGCCGATCACTCTGCCGAAGGTTCGAGGAAGTCGCTGACCTCCTCGGCGGACGGGATGCCCAAGCGTCCCCCGAAACGCGTGCACTTCAGCGCCGCGGCGGCTGATGCTCGTTGGATGACTTCTTCGATTGGCCGTCGCTCTGCGAGGGCGAGAGCGAAGGCTCCGTGGAAGACGTCGCCGGCGCCAAGCGTGTCGGCGACCTCCACGTCGAACGCCGGTGCCCTGCCGATTTCATCGTTGCCGTCGAGCCATACGACGCCGGCCGCGCCGACGGTGACGGCGATCCACGACGCCGTCCGCCGGCGAACGTACAGCAAGCCAGAAACGGGATCGTCCTCACCACTGGTCGCCGCGAGCGCCGGCGCGGAGAAGATGATGTGTGTCGGAGCGGTGAGGGCTTGATCAATCGCAACGGGACACGCGTGGTCGAAGTCGAGGATCCCAGGAATCCCAAGATCCCGAGCTACGTTCATGGCCGAGAGGGCACCGCCAGGCCAGAGCAGGTCACCAAGTACGGCGTCGGCTCCGAAGACGTCGTCGGCGGTTATGCGACCCTCGGCTGCGAACAGTCGCGGATCCGAGTAGTTGACGATCGTCCGCTCGCCGTCGGGCTCGACGGCGATCGTTGAGATGGGAGATGAAGCGGATGAGATCTTTCGGACTCTGCTTGCATCCACGCCCCAAGCAGCGAAATCCTCGAGGATCAAACTCGCGACCGAGTCGTCTCCGAGGCACCCGATGAACCTGGCGTCGCCGTTGAGTCGAGCGATCGTTGCAGCGGCATTGGCCGCTGGTCCGCCCCCAGTCAGGGTCATCGAATCGGCGAACGTCTTCTGCCCTCGGCTTGGACTGGATCCAACCCCGAAGACAACGTCGAGCACGGCAAGTCCAACGCAGGTGACCGACGTCATCGCACAGCACACTCCGGCGATGTGTGAGCGGTCGCCTCGGCTGTTTCCGGGCCCGGCGCGGTAGTGTGCCGGTAGATCACCATGGCGCGCATCCTACCGAGCTTCGCCCGGAGATCGACCGTCCCTCGCTGGGCCACTGAACGCAGCGACGACGTACTCCCTGCCGCTGCGGTCGGTGTCGGAACGCCGTCCGACTGCGGTAGGGCCCGGAGACTCTGGCGTGGGCAATCCGGCGCCGCGTACGGTGCGAGTATGAGAACACGCATCTTCGTCCTAGCGCTCCTGGTGCTCGCAGGGTGCACATCGTCCGGCGATTCCGAGGACGGCTCTGCCGCCGACGAGACCACGACCATCGCTTCCACGGTCCCGACGACGGTTCCCGCAACGACCAGCACCTCGACAACGTCGACGACCGTGGCGACGACGACCACGGCTCCGACCACCACCACGATGGCGGCGCCCACAACCACCAGCACGGCCGCCACGACGACAACCAACGGTGGTCCCTATTTGGTTGGCACACCGGAGCTCTATCCACTCGCACCGCTGCCGGGGAGTGACGGAGCCGCCGGCTCCGGGTGCGCCCCCGGCGCAGGAGCGTTGCCGGATGGAGTGTGGTTCGGTTACGTGCTTGCGAAGTCTGCCGCCGCGATCGACTTCGATCTGAGCTGCTTCTTCTTCGGAGACATCGCCTACGACGAAGGCGCGTTGGACGGCGAAGAGGTCAACAACGACTACTACGTCCGCAACGCCAACCCGACGCTGCGGACGATTTCGATCGATCCTGCCGTGACCGTGTACGAAATCGAAGCCGGTTCGACGGGATACCTCGACATGCCGTTCTCAGCCTGGCCCGTCGACCCGTCCGCATACCTGGCCTGTCCCTCGAATTGGTGCGGAGTCTGGCTGTTCATCAACGGCGGCAACGTCACGGAGATCCTCGAGCAATACGTGCCGTAAGGTTCGGTCTCCGGGAACTCTGGCGGCGCCAAAGACGTCATATGAGTACTGCACCCGAGCACTAGGTTTCTCTTGATGTCGCGACGCGCCGTACTGATCAGCACCGTTCTTGCCCTGGCAATGGTGGTGGGGATCCCCGCTTCGGCCCTCGGCCCGCCCCCCGAGCAGCTGCCCGACGGCGATACGCGCCCTGTGGTCTTGGCTGCTGACCTCGTGGAGCCACAGGCCCACAATGCGCTGCTCGAGGCGGACCTGCGTATCGACGCAGAAGACAATCTGGGAATCGACCACTACGAGTATCGCTGGAACGGCGCTGTTCCCGGAGAGATCTTCGAGACCTCTATCGTGAAGCCAACCGTCTCCTACGAATCGACGATCCCGGAGACTCCCTACCGCCTCGAGGTGCGGGCAGTGGACATCCACGGTTGGGAATCCGGATGGTCCGAGGTCTGGTCGGGAGTGACCCCGCCCGCTCCCATGATCGTTGTGGCCGGCGACTCGATCGCCTCCGGCTACACCAAGCAATGGTTCACCGGCGATGCGACCTGCCGGGATGCGGACTATTCCTTCGGCAGCACCGTGCACGCCGTCGTCTCCGCAGCCCTTCCGGCGGTATGGGCGCCAGGGTATGTGAACACGGCGTTCCCGGGTGCCGGCGTCAGATCCGTTCTCGACGGCGGGTCCGACTCATGCTCGGATACCCATCCGAGTCAGATCGAGGACATCGCCCGGTACACCGAGCCGGGAAGCTGGAACATCGTCGTGATGACTGCCGGCATCAATTCCACGAACTGGGTCGATGTGGTGAAGGAACTCACGAAGGACACGGCCTTTTCGTTCACGAGGGCGGGTGACAAGCTGGCATGCGAGGTCGCGGTCACCGAGCGGTGGAATCTGGTCGATCGGCGGAGCGACATCACCGAATCCACCGCGGCGATCGTCGACGCGCTCGCAAGCCAGACGAACGCTTCCGTGTACTGGGCGAGCTACTTCGCGATCGACGGCTCGACGATCGCGCCGGGATGGTCGCCTATCGGACCGGAGTGTGCGGACGAGATGGCGTACGCGCTGGGAGAGCTCCACGGGGCGATTCGTGCCGGCCTCGACTCGAGCGTGACCTGGGTCGATGTTGCCGATCAGCATTTGCAGACGCAGGGATGGGCCGGCTGGCCGCACCCGAGTCGCGATGGTCATCAAGCCATCGGTCGGGCTGTGGCTGCATCCATCTTCGATTAGCACTCCGCCGCAGCCCCGGCCGGGGAAGGGGGCAACGCGGAGACCCCGGAGCGACAACGAGGTCGGCTCGATCGCTGTACGGCGAGGACATGGGCGCTGGAACGATGAAGCCGCGCTCCGCCCCCTCGCTCCTACGCGCTGCTTGCGCCTTGGTTCGGAAGGCGCGGGACGAGCCAGCCCAGGAACGCATCCTGGCTCCTGGTCTGCAGGGTCAGCTTGCCGGGCCCCGTCAGGTCGACCACCAGGCCCTCTCCGCTCAGCAGCGTGCTCTTCCAGCCACCAACCTTGCGCACATCGAACCCAATGCTCTCCGTGAAGGTCACCAAGTGGCCCGTGTCGACCGTGAACTTCTCTCCGGGGCCGAGCACCACCTCTTCAATGGCACCGTAGGCGGCGATCAACAGGTTCCCAGTGCCGGACACTCGGAGCATGACGGCGCCCTCTTTGGCGAAGAACGTCTTTGCTCCACTCCACTTGGTCTCGATTTCCAGTGTTGGACTGGATGCGATGAATCCCCCCGACTGCACCATGATCTGCTCGCCGCGCAACTCCATCACCTGCATGTCGCCCGGCAGAGCCGGTGCAAGCCGAATCGTGCCACCGACGGCCGGGGCCTTGAACGTGTTCATGAAGAAACTCTCGCCGCCGAGTGTCGAGCGTGCGATCGACTTCAAGAACCCGCCCCGAGCCTTGGTCTCCAATTCGAAGCCGTCGGTCATGGCAACCATGGCACCACCCTCAGCAACGATCTCCTCGCCGGGGTCGAGCGTCACCTTCGCAATCGCGTAGGACGGGCGATCGTCGATCTGCACCTGCATGAGCACTGCTCCTCGTTCGACGGCGTACCAGCGACTATTCGGCGAACGGCCGCATCTCGTTCAGAGCATATCGCAGCGAGTCGAGGGCTCTCTCGGCCCGGTGGAGCCGTTGCGCGCCGAACCGTACGCGGGACGGGGAGAGCAATCAGCATGCCCTTGACGCGGACGGAGACCCGGCGAGGGCTCGCTTGGAGCCGGAGATCGGATTCGAACCGACGACCTACGCATTACGAGTGCGTTGCTCTACCGGACTGAGCTACCCCGGCGGGGGAGCCGGAATCCTAGCGGGGTTTCCACTCATTTCGGCTCGCCCGTAGGATGGCGCGCACAACGAGGGAGGACCGTGGCGGATCAGGCCGATTTCGAGCGGGACGCGATGCAATACGCGCCGCAGCTCTACTCAGCCGCGCTCCGCATGACCCGGAATCCGGCGGACGCCGAAGACGTCGTCCAAGAAACCTTCCTCAAGGCATACCGCGCCTACGACTCGTACACCGCAGGCACCAATCTCAAAGCCTGGTTGTATCGAATCCTCACCAATACCTACATCAACAAGTACCGCAAGCAGCAGCGCCGTCCCTCCGAGGTGGAGCTCGGAGAACTCCAGGATCTCTACCTCTACAAGCGTCTCGGCGAGGCCTCGGGAGCGACGCAGAGCGCTGAGGCCGACATGCTCGACACCTTCGTGGACACGGATATCATCGAGGCGCTGGAGGACTTGCCCGAGACGTTTCGGCTACCGGTGTTGCTCGCCGATGTGGACGGCTTCTCGTACAAGGAGATTGCCGAGATGCTCGACATCCCGATCGGAACCGTCATGTCTCGATTGCATCGGGGAAGAAAGGCGCTTCAGAAGCGGTTGTGGGACGTAGCACAGGAACACGGCATCACAGGGGACGGACCATGAGCGGCTGCGACCACGCAATCGAGTACGTGTACCAGTACCTCGATGAAGAGGCTTCGTTCTTCACCAGGTCAAGGATCAGTGTTCATTTGAGGCGGTGCCCACCCTGCATGGATGCCTTCGAATTCGAATCGCGCCTCAAAGACGTCATTCGCGAGCGCGGCAAGTCGGATCCTCCTCCGGAACTTTTCGACACCCTCCGAGCGTTGATACAAGAGGAACGAGAGAGCACCGAGTCGGGTATCTGATTTCGCCCGGCTCGATTGGAGGAAGTCACCATGAACGACGCCGTACTCCGGGGCCGTCGCCTCGACGGAGGGGCACGCGCTCCGAAGACGTACTCGACGGAGCGCAAGTGCGCCCACAAGGAATGCGAGACCAAGCTCTCGCAGTACAACCGCCGGGAATGGTGCTTCGCCCATGCCCCCACGAAGTACCCCCGCCTTCGCGGACGCGTTGTCAAGGCCGAAGCCTGATCGCAGATTCTCGACGATGAAGCTCCCCGACCGGGGCGCTTCATGGTCGCCACGCCGTCGTCTATCCTCGCCCCATGACGCGATCACTCCGTGCACTCATCGCCGCGCTGCTTCTCGGCCTCATCGTTGCGCTGCCGGCCGTCGCGCTGGGTCAAGAGGAGGAGAGCGAAGGCGCCGAACCGGAGCTGATCTCGGTCGACAGCGGAGCTGCCGTCGAGATACCGCCCGCCGAAGTCGTCGAGGCGACACCACCCTGGACCCAGCGGTTCTTGATCCCCACCATCGTGGCGCTCACCGTCGTCGTGATCGGCGGCGTGATCGTCTACTACGTCGTCGGAATCAAGGGCCGCTACACCGTCGCTGCCGAGTAGCTGCCCGAAATCGCTGTTCAGCTTCGGGGTTTGGGGCGTTTGCGCCTGCGTTTTCGGGACAAATGACCCTACGACGGTGCGCTGTGCGCCCGCAACCTACCGACGGACCGGATCCGACCGTTGGGAGGGCTCATGGAAGACGTACTGCTCGCGCGTTGGCAATTCGGTATCACGACGGTGTACCACTGGCTCTTCGTACCGATCACCCTGGGCATCACCTGGATGGTTGCCATAATGGAGACCGCGTGGGTCCGCACGAAGAAGCCCGAGTATCTGCGCATGACGAAGTTCTGGGGCAAGCTGATGCTGATCAACTTCGCCATCGGCGTCGTCACCGGGATCGTGCAGGAATTCCAGTTTGGGATGAACTGGTCGACGTACTCCCGATTCGTCGGCGACATCTTCGGTGCGCCGCTCGCGATTGAAGCACTGTTGGCGTTCTTCATAGAGTCGACGTTCCTTGGCCTATGGATCTTCGGATGGAAGAAGCTCAGCCCGAAAGTCCACCTCGCGACGATCTGGATGGTGGCCTTCGGAACGATGGCGTCGGCCTTCTTCATCCTGCTCGCTAATTCGTGGATGCAATACCCCACGGGGTACATACTCAACCCGGTCACTGGTCGTGCCGAGATGCAGAGCTTCAGTGAGATCCTCACCAGCAAGGTTCTCTGGTCCCACTTCCCACACACGATCTTCGTCGGATTTGCCACGGCAAGCGCGGTGATCCTGGGCGTTGCCGCATGGCACCTCGCCAGGAAGCGGCACGTGGTGATCATGCGAAAGTCGGCGGCATTCGCCGGTGTGGTCCTGCTCGTCGCGACCCTCGGCGTCGCCCTCACGGGCCACTACCAAGGCCAGGTCATGGTAGAAGTCCAGCCCATGAAGATGGCGTCTGCTGAAGCCCTCTGGGACACCGAGCAACCGGCATCGTTTTCCCTGTTCGCTGTCGGCGACAAGGAAAACAACCGCAACGCGATCAACCTCTCGCTCCCCAGGGCGTTGAGCTTGCTCTCGTGCAACAACCTCGACTGTGAGGTGCAGGGCATCAACGACCTCCAGGCCGCGTCGGTGGCTGAATTCGGCGACGGTGACTACATCCCGAATCTGTTCGTCACGTACTGGTCGTTCCGGATCATGATCGGAATGGGGATGCTGATGATCCTCATTGGTGGCCTTGCCGTGTGGTTCCACGTCCGGGGCACGCTGACCCGGGAGAAGGGGTTCCTCAAGCTCGCCCTCTGGATCGGCATCCCGGCTGCGTTCGTCGCAAACGCCATGGGATGGATTTTCACCGAGATGGGTCGGCAGCCGTGGATTGCCTACGGGTTGCTCAAGACCGAGGTCTCGAACTCGCCGACGGTCCCCGGCGCATGGATCATCATCACGCTCATCGGATACACGCTGATCTACCTGGCGCTCGCTCTTGCAGCGGGCTACCTGTTCGTCAAGTACGCCAAGGCCGGACCGGGTGAAGAAGAAACCGCCGAAGACGTCGCCGCGTCGATGGTGTATTAGGGGAGGCTGACCATGGAACAAGGAATCTGGAACTTGGAAACCCTCTGGTTTGTGCTCATCGCCGTGCTCTGGATTGGGTTTTTCTTCCTCGAGGGATTCGACTTCGGCGTCGGGATCCTGCTTCCATTCATCGGGAAGGATGACACGGACCGACGGGTCATGATCAACACGATCGGCCCGACCTGGGACGCGAACGAGGTTTGGCTGTTGACGGCCGGAGGCGCGACCTTCGCCGCATTCCCCGAGTGGTACGCGACCATGTTCAGCGGTTTCTATCTGCCCCTGTTCCTCATTCTGTTCGCACTCATCTTCCGGGGGGTCGCGTTTGAGTACCGGAGCAAGGACAAGCTGCCGCAATGGCGTACCACATGGGACTGGCTGATCTTCGTGGGCAGCCTCCTTCCGGCGTTGCTCTTCGGCGTGGCATTCGGCAACCTTGTGCGCGGACTCGAGATCGATGCTGCCGGCGAGTATGTCGGAGGCTTCTGGGCCCTGTTGAACCCGTTCTCGTTGGCAATGGGCGTCGCTTCGGTAGTGCTGTTCACCCTGCATGGTGCGATCTTCCTGGCGCTGAAGGCGAGCGGCGATGTCCGCGACCGGGCGGCGGCGCTCTCCAAGCCGCTCGCGATCGCAGCCACCGCCGTGATGGCAATCAGCATGATCTGGACCTACCTGACCAGCGATTCCGGATTCGTTCCGGGGATGCTGCCGATTCTTGCGATTGGGCTGCTCGGTGTCGTGATCTGGCTGACCCGCGAGGGCATGTTCGGATGGGCGTTTGCCTGCACCGGCCTCACGATCGTTGCTGTCGTTGCAGGGATCTTCGTCGGCATGTACCCGAACGTGATGACGTCGACCATCAATCCGGATTACAGCCTCACGGTGTTCAACGCATCATCGACGACGATGACGCTGCAGATCATGACGGTCGTGGCGCTCATATTCGTTCCGATCGTGCTTGTCTACCAGTCATGGAGCTACTGGGTGTTCCGCGAGCGCGTCGGTCGTGAGGATGTCACAGCGTCTACAACCTGATGTCGTAGCGGGGGAAGCAGATCGGGTCGGCCCGATCGATCGGCGCCTCTTCGCGGTAGCAGAAGGAGTGCGCCGGTATCTGGTGGTGACCGTCGTCCTGGGCCTCGCCTCGGCCGTCGCCGTGCTCGGCGGCGCTGTGGTGCTCGCCCGGACGATCGATCGGATCTTCCTGGCCGGTGCGACCGCTGCCGATGTCGGAGGTTCGCTGCTGGCGCTGGCTGCGATATACGCCTGTCGCGGTGTGCTCGAATGGGGGCGCACCGTTTCCGCGCACCGAGCTGCGGCCGACGTCAAACGCACGCTGCGTGAGCAGGTCATGCGGGCCGTACTTGGCCAGACCGCGACCGGTCACTCGGCTGGAAGCGGCGAATTGGCACTCGTTGCGTCGTCCGGCATCGACGCTCTCGACTCCTACTTCTCACGGTATCTTCCGCAGATCGTCCTCGGCGCCCTGATCCCGTTGCTGTCGATCGCCTGGGTGTTGACCGTGGATCCCATCACTGCGGTGATCATCATCGTCACCGTTCCGCTCATTCCGGTGTTCATGATGCTGATCGGCAACTACTCCGACCGCGCCACCCGCGAGCGTTGGAGCACGCTCCGTCGGTTGGGTGACGCACTTGTTGAGACCCTGCGGGGCTTGATGACACTCCAGGTGTACCAGTCCGGAGGGGGGCGGTTCGACCGAATCCAGCGGCTCTCGGATGAGTACCGCAAGCAGACGATGGCGACGCTGCGCGTAGCGTTCTTGTCGGCGTTCGTGCTCGAACTCGTGGCGACTCTTTCGGTTGCCGTGATCGCTGTGGCCGTTGGTCTGCGGGTCGTCAACGGCAGCCTGGCCTTTGCACCTGCTCTGGCGATCCTCATTCTGGCTCCCGAGGTCTACGCGCCGCTGCGCAAGGCCGGATCCGAATTCCACGCCGCCATGGACGGCATGGAGGCCTCCCGCTCGGCGTTTGCCGTGCTCGAAACACCGCTCGAAGCAGCGAACGTGGTCCCGCGCCCGGCCCCAGAGCCCGTCGTGGGATCGGCACAGTGCGAGTTTTCCGGCGTCGTCTACCGCTATCCGGCGCCTGAAACCGAGCCGAGCGCGATGGTGCTCGACGTCGTCGACCTGCGCATCGAATCGGGGGAGCACCTCGCAATCGTCGGTCCTTCCGGCGCAGGCAAGTCCACGCTCATTCACCTGATTCTCGGATTCGATTCCCCGAGCGGAGGCCGGGTCTCGATCCGGGGGGTGTCGCTCGATGAGGTGGATCTTGCGTCATGGCGAGCGCGGGTCGGATGGGTTCAGCAGGACCCGTTTCTGATCTCCGGGACCGTTCTCGACAACGTGCGGCTTGGCGCGTCCGGTGCGAAACGGAGCGACGTCTCCTCGGCACTCGAACTCGTGGGAGCCGGCAACCTCACCAAGCGTCTCGATGAGGCGATTGGGGAGCGCGGCGTCGGTCTGAGCCGCGGCGAGCGTCGCATGGTTT
>Ga0316197_10003473_pt1 | contig 11217 bp, 8 predicted proteins | sample OudBiesiAoxic_MG_FD_204939 | JGI IMG/M metagenome (GOLD analysis project Ga0316197, IMG submission 204939) | Coastal sediment microbial communities from Oude Bieten Haven, Netherlands - site A oxic | ecosystem: Environmental > Aquatic > Marine > Coastal > Sediment | place: Netherlands...
TGATCGGCGCGATTCCGGCGGTATTCCTCGGCTACTTCTTCATCTATCCGGTGCTGACGATCCTGTACACCGGACTGGTCCCCGACGGACAGATCGCCACGTCGGCATTCTCTGAGGCCCTGACGAGTTCAACCGTCCGGGGCATCGCCTGGTTCACGTTGTGGCAGGCACTGCTTTCGACGCTCCTCACCGTGGCGATCGGGCTGCCGGTCGCGTACGTGTTCGCGAGATATCGATTCCCCGGCCGATCACTGCTTCGCTCCCTGACCCTGGTGCCATTCGTTCTGCCCACCATCGTCGTCGGGGTCGCATTCCTCGCCGTTCTCGGGCCAGGAAGCCCGTTCGGCGTGAACCTGCGCGGCACGATATGGGCGATCCTCATCGCCCATGTGTTCTACAACCTGGCCATCGTGATTCGCGGCGTCGGAGCATTCTGGGAACAGGTTGATCCGCACCTCGAAGATGCAGCTCGCATCCTCGGAGCCGGGCGGATCCGCGTGTTCCGCACCATCACGCTTCCCCTGCTCCGACCGGCCATTCTGTCGAGCGCGGCGCTCGTGTTCCTCTTCTCGTTCACATCGTTCGGGGTGATCCTCGTGCTCGGCGACCTCCGGCATACGACCCTCGAAGTTGAGATCTGGCGCCAGGCAACGGCCTTCCTGCGCCTCGATCTCGCCGCGGCGCTCGCCGTGCTGCAACTCATCGGCGTGACGGTGCTCCTCGTCCTCTACGGCAAGGCCAGAAACCGGCGAGCAGCCGAACTCACGCTGCGTCCGCCAAGCGAGGTCGCCCGTGCTCCTCGAACGACGGGCGAGTGGGCCATCGTGGTTTCCACGCTCTGCATGCTGGCGACCATTGTTGTCACGCCGCTCGCCGTCTTGATCTGGAGGTCACTGTCAACACCGGATGGACTTGGTTTTTCCAACTACGCGCACCTGTTCAACCCCCCGAGGGCCACTGCGGTGTTCGTGTCGCCGACGGACGCAATCGCCAACACCCTGCAGTTCGCCGTTCCTGCCGTGTTGATCGCAAGCGGCATCGGACTCCTGGCGGCCACCGTCATCGTATCGGCGAGCGGGCGCAGCGGCCGCATCTTCGACACGGTCCTCATGCTTCCCCTCGGAACGTCCGCCGTCACCATCGGGTTCGGCTTCCTCGTGGCACTCGACCAACCGATCGACCTTCGCGCCTCGATCCTTCTCATCCCGGTCGCCCATGCACTCGTGGCGATTCCGTTCGTCGTACGCAGCACGGTGCCCGTGATGGAATCGATTCAACACCGCTTGCGCGAGGCCGCGGCCGTGCTCGGCGCGTCGCCGCGCCGAGCGTGGCGAGAGGTCGATTTGCCGCTCATCACGCGCGCACTCGCCGTCGCGGCGATGTTCGCGTTCGCGATCTCCGTTGGTGAATTCGGCGCTACGTCGTTCATCGCACGCCCGGCGACGGCCACCATCCCCGTCGCCATCTTCCGCCTCCTGGGCCGCCCCGGTACGTTTGGGGAAGCAATGGCGATGTCGGTGATACTCATGGCCATCGTCGCCGTCGCCGCCCTTGGGATCGAAGCGGTTCGCGGCACTCGATCGGGTGGCGTCTGATGCTCGATGTGTCCGATCTCACCGTGCGGTTCGGCTCGACGACCGCGGTCGATGGAGCCAGCCTGGAGGTCGAGGATCGGACGATCCACGCCCTCATGGGCCCGTCCGGTTCCGGGAAATCGACCATGCTGCGGGCCATCGCTGGACTCGAGCCTCCAACGTCCGGCAGCATCGCATGGGATGGGCAGCCACTGGTGGACGTCCCACCGCACCGGCGCGGATTCGGGCTGATGTTCCAGGACTACGCCTTGTTCCCGCACCGCACCGTGGCGGGAAACGTCGCCTTTGGCCTCCAGATGCAGGGTCTCAACGCCGAAGCCGTCCGCACACGCGTGACCGAGATGCTCGACCTGGTTGGCCTTCCCGGCTCCGAGAACCGCAGCATCGGCACGCTGTCCGGAGGAGAACAGCAGCGTATTGCGTTGGCCCGCACGCTGGCGCCGGATCCGCGCCTCATACTCCTGGATGAGCCGCTCGGAGCCCTCGACCGCTCCCTCCGAGAGCACCTCTTGATCGAGATGCGCTCGATCTTCACGGCCGTCCATGCGACCGTTCTCTACGTGACCCACGACCGCGAAGAGGCGTTCACGATCGCCGACCAGGTTGCCATCATTCGCGACGGACGTATCGTCGCCGACGAGACACCCGAAGAGCTCTGGCACCAGCCACCCGACGGCTGGACCGCCCGCTTCATCGGCCTCGAGAATCTGCTCCCGGCATCCAGCCTCTCCTCACTCGGGTTGGAGCCTCCATCGGCCGACGTGACGACCGGAGTTGTCCCACCCGAGTCCATCGTTCTCACAGCCACGGGAGGACGAGCCGCAACCGTGGCAGGAGCGCATTTCCGCGGTGGCGTGTACCGAATCGAGCTTGGCCTCGAGGACGGCCACCAACTCGTTGCCTGGTCACCCAAGCGCCTCCACCCTGAATCGACGGCCCGATTCGACATCGACGCCGAACGAATCAGCTGGTTCGACGACTGATCAGTCGAGTAGATCCGCCGTCACCACGACCCGCCCGAAGTCGGCTCCGAGCGTGAGCGCCGTGTAGCGAGCGATCTCACGCGCGCGATACACCTGATGGTTCGCTCCCACGATGTCGAACGTGTGGGTTGCGTCGAGGACAAACAGCATCTCGAATCCGAGATCGCTGCCGTCACGGGCGGTGGTCTCGCAGCACATGTTCGTTTGGATTCCGCAGACTGCGATCCCGGTGATGTCGTGTTCGGTCAACCACGCCGCCAGATCAGGTGTCCCCTTGAAAGCGGAGTGGACGGACTTGCCAACCAGCAGGTCAGGCTCGCCGGTGACCACATCCTTGAACGCGTTTCCGGGTGTACCGTGCGCCAGCGGGGACCCCGGCGTCGTCGAGTCGTGGCGTACGAAGACGATCGGCCAGTTGTGGTCCCGCCACGCGCCGATCAGTCGGGCAACGTTGGCTTCACACTCGGGGTTGTTGCGTTCACCCCAGACGCCTTGGTCGTCGAATCCCTTCTGGACGTCTACAACGATGAGTGCGGTGCTCCCGCTCCAATCGGTCATGAGTAGAACATCGGTCCGAGTTTCGCGAACTCATCGCGGGACGAGATCGGCACGATGTAGCCGTCCTCGATCCGCACATCGTCGACGTGCTCGGCCACGTCTTCAATGGTGAGTGGCCCATCACGATCCGGGTGTTTGAAGTACCCCTCGCACAACGCCGTGAAGACCCGGCTGACCGAACCTCCGCCGACGGACCAGAGCTCGCCGCTGTACCGGTTCTCGTCCGAAGCGAGGTAGGCAACGGCTGGAGCGACCGAGTCGGCGTCGAACCGATCGGCCATATCCCCAAGGATCTCCTCGGTCATTCGCGTGTGGGCAATTGGCGCAACGGCGTTCACGAGCACGTCGTATTTGGCACCCTCGAGCTTCAGTGCGTTCATGAACCCGACAAGTCCGGCCTTGGCGGCTGCGTAGTTCGTCTGGCCGAAGTTGCCGAACACGCCCGCTCCCGACGACGCAAAGATGATCCGCCCGTATTGCTGCGCCTTCATCAGTCGGAACGCCGGCATCGTGACGTAGAACGCCCCCTCCAGGTGAACAGACAGAACGGCTCGGAGATCGTCAACCTCCATCTTCGCCAACGTGCGGTCGCGCAGGATTCCAGCATTGGAGATGAGGATGTCGACCCGCCCGAACTCCTCCTCAGCGCGCGCAATGATCGCCGCGCCACCTTCGGGGTCCGCAACAGAGCTGTACTCAGCGACCGCCGTTCCACCGGTCGAGCGAATCGCCTCCACGACGGAATCCGCCGCGCTCGCATCAGCCCCCTGGCCGTTCACCGAACCACCGAGATCGTTGACGACCACCGACGCCCCGCGCGACCCCAAGAGAAGGGCATACTCGCGCCCCAATCCTCCGCCGGCACCCGTGATCACCGCAACGCGGTCCTGGAAATCGATCATCCTGCCTGCTCCTCGCCGTTTGGTGTGTCGAACGATAGCGAGCACCGGTGCCGGAGACTCCCGTCAACGCGGCGGCAACCATGCCCTAGCGTCGAATCGTGCGATCTGAGGCAGCAAAGCTCGTTCGCAGCGGGGCCGCGAGGTCACCCCGATCGACAACCGCTACCTCGTCGAGGTCGAGCCACGAAGCCATCGTGTGGAGTTCGGTCACAAGCGCCGGAGCGACCCGTGCGGGCTCGGGGCCGGATTCGATGTGTGCGGCCTGCACGAGGAGGCGTCTCGCCTTGCGATCTGCCTTGAGATCGACGCGAGCCACAAGCTCGCCGTCAAGCAGGAACGGCAGCACGTAGTACCCGAACTGCCGCTGATCTTTCGGAACGTAGATCTCGATCCGGTACCGGAATCCAAAGATACGTTCAACTCGATCGCGATTCCATACCAGCGAATCGAACGGACTCAGAAGGCCGGTACCCCCAGGTCGCCTTGGGAGAACGGCCTCCGGGTGAAGGTACGCGCTGTTCCGCCATCCATCGACATCGACGGGAACAACAGCCCCCTCGGCCGCGAGATCGGCGAGGATCGCGCGAGCGGTTGGGGCATGGAGCCGGTGGTAGTCGGCGAGATCCGCCGCAGTCCCGATCCCATGGTGGCGCGCAGCGTCAACAAGGAGGCGTCGATAGGCCTCGGTCGCGTCCGGCCGTGGCTGCCGCAGTGCCCACTCCGGCAGCACCCGGTCCGGCAGGTCGTAGATGCGCCCGAAGGAACGGCTGCGGTATGCCGTAACCTCGCCCTTGGCGAACAGCCATTCGAGTGCGTGTTTGCCAGGGGCGTACCCCCACCAGGGCCCGCCGCGTTCTCCGGGATCCTCGAGATCCGACACCGTGGTCGGGCCGCGAGCGGCGACCTGCTGCAAGACACCTTCGATATACCCAGGCCGCTCGTCGAGGAGGCGACGAACACTCCCCCACGGCTTCATCTCGTTCATCCGGAAGCCGAACGTGGAATACAGGCCCGCCGGGATCAGCGAGGCTTCGTGTCCCCAATACTCGAACAGCTCTCCCGAGCCAGCGGTCCACCGGTCGAATGCCGATCGATCGTACGGGCCGAGGCGGGAGAACACTGGGAGGTAGTGGGACCGCTCGAGGACGTTCACCGAGTCCAATTGGATGAGCCCAACTCGTTCGAGCACCCGCCGGAAATGCCGGACATCGACGCGACCCTTCGGACGCGGCGTCGCGAAACCTTGGGCTGCAAGTGCGATCCTTCGCGCCTGATCGGCCGTGAGCCGTCGTTGTTTCATCGTGTAGGGTCCTCCGCCATAGCTACGCTACCGATCCATGGTTCGAACTCTGCGCGCAGCAATCAGGACGATCGTCCTCATCCCGCTCTTCTTCTTCTATACGTTGTCGCAAGCGGCCTACGTGATCTGGATCGGGAAGCGCAATCGTGACTCGCCGAAGATCGAGCAGACGATCCAGCGATGGGCCGGGAACTTCATGAAGATCCCGCCGATCGTGATGACGGTCGAGGGCGCAGGACACATCGACCCCGACCGCCGCTATGTGGTTGTGGCGAATCACACGTCGAACTTCGACATTCCCGTGCTGTTCCGAGCGATCCCAACCCCCATCCGGTTCCTCGCAAAGAAGGAGCTCTACAAGATCCCGATCCTCGGACCCGGCATGGACACTGCGGGAATCGTCAAGGTTGACCGCGGCGGAGCGATATCAACCAGGCAGGCGATCAACGATGCAGCAAAAGAGACGTATCGCCGCGGATACTCGCTGATGGTCTTCGCAGAAGGAACTCGGAGCCGGACCGGAGATATGGCGGCGTTTCACAAGGGCGCAGTCCGCCTCGCGATCGACAACGGTGCCGATCTCCTGCCGGTGGTCATCTCCGGAACGTTCGACATCAACCCGCCTGGATCGTGGTTCGTGTACCCGGGTCGTGTGATCGTCACGATCCTCGATCCCGTCGATACGACCGACTACACGTTCCGGGACATCACCCCGCTGACGAACGAGCTGCACGACCGGATGTTCGCAACCTACGACGAGAAACGGAACGCACACTCCTGACGCCGCGCTATCAGTCATAGATCCCCGTCAGCCAGGTTGCTCCACCCCTGATCTCGCAGAGGAACGCACCAGCCGAAGTCACGATCTGATACTGATCACCCGGCTCCTCACCTTTCCACCAGCGTCCAACCCGCCTCCAGGGACCGGCCCACGACCGGACCGTCACCCACCGGCTCCCCAGCCGCACCCGAGTCGGCATTCCTCCATCCCACTCGATGTGAAACGGCTGAGGTGCGGGGGGCACAAGCGCCGGTGAAGGACCAGGGATCCGCCCCGGCCATGGGGCGTCAGGGTCTCGCCGAGAGACCGGTGGTTCACCCCACCGGTGCCAGGCAACCCGGTCGCCGTACTCACGGCCCCCCTGTGGGTGCGCCTGGAGCAGTTCATCCCTGCCGAGGATCGCCTGTGTTTCAGTGAACGCGCGAACGGTCTCTGCCGCCGCTCGTGCATCTTCCCCAAGTGCGAGCTGTCGCCCCGCCCCCGAGAGATTCGCCGGCTCGATCCGAAGAGCGACCAAGCCGCCGCGTATCCCCGCCCCGACCCCGTCAACCCAGGCACGGAGCTGCCATCGCACCCGATCAGCGATCGCTCGGTCATCCAGCGGATCGGCGCTCAACCACGTTCGTGATCGAACCGTCCCGTCGGCAGCTTCTGCTTCCACCACAATCCGAAACGGAGCCGCCCCAAACGAGGCAAGGGCTTCAACGAGCCGGCCGGCCATCGCCCGAGCAACGAACGCTGCCTGCTCGAGGTCTTCGAGCGGGGGCGAGAACCGCTCCGAGACGGTGAGATCGATGGGGAGATCGCGCGGGTTCAGATCACGGTCCCTGCCGGAAGCACGCCGATGGGCATCGAGACCTGCCGCCCCGAAACGGGAGGCGATGGTACCGCCGGGGAGGCGTGCAAGTTCACCGAGTGTTGTGATTCCGAGCCATTGGAACGTCGAAACAAGCTCTTCCCTGCCAACCGTCGATATGTCGAGCGATGCAAGGAATGCCTCGTCGTCTTCAACCAGGAGCATCGGTGGATCACCAGTTGCGTTGATCGACGCTTGTTTCGCAGCGAACGGGCCCTCGGCGACCCCGATCCGAAACCCGGCTCCAGCCACCCGATCAATCTCCTTGACCACCCGTTCGATGAGCGGACCCTCGCCGCCGTAGTAGCCGACAGCTCCGGCAACCGGAACGAAGACCAACCCCGGCTCTACGACCTCGACGTTCGGGATGAGGTCCTCGATGGCTGTGACAACACCCTCAAACGCAACCATCTCGGCCGAGTGGTCGCGTTCAACCGTCACGACCTGAGGGCAGATCCCCTCGGCCTCTCCTCTTCGCATTCCGCGACGAATCCCAGCAGCGAACGCTGCAGCGTTTACTGCTTCGACCCGGCCGTCGGCGCCGATCGCCTGGCCGGGATCATCCTGCGACGCTCCGGGTCTCCGCAGCGGCCACTCCGGATACCACACGCAGAGTGTTCGAGCCATCGTCCTCCATCTCAATCGTTCGGGTCATTCCCCGCATGGCCTTCCCGGAAGCCATCAGCAACGTTCTCCGCCGTTCGATCCGACCGTGTCCATCAACAGCCCCGCTCCATGAGGTCTCGCGTGCTTCGAGCGTCAGGTGAGCAACACCGGTTGGCACCGCCCGATCAAGGGGTCGCAACAGCAGAGGAGTCCCCCGGTTTCTGGCGAGCGCCGCGAGTTTCCGAATCGACGCGTCCTTTGCCCCGGTGGGGACCTCAGCCAGTACCGCCGCCGCACCATCGAGGAGCGAAGCAACGGCCTTCCCCCACCGTATGACATCCCGGCAACGGGCAATCACCAACCGGTCGGGTTCAATCCCCACTTCCCACGCGGCAAGGGGGCTCAGCCATCCACGCACATCGAGGTAGGCAACGGGACCGGCTCTGGCATGGTCGGAGAGCAAAACCAACCCCAGCCGTGTCATCCCAAGCCCAGCATCCCCGGCAAGAACCCCAACCTGGCCAGGACCGAGGAACGGGAGATCTCGTCCCCAGTCCGGGCGCTGCGCTTCGTAGTCCGTAGTCCGTAGTCCGTAGTCCGTATCCGAACCGGCGCTGAGGGCACGGCCTTGCTCGTCCCTCAGAACTGGCAACTCGCTCGCCATTTCGCCGGATTCCTCCCTCTCTCCGGCGATGCGCCGGGTACACACCCTATCGAACATATGTTCGATCCACAAGTGCGGTATCCTAAAGATGCACCAACGAAAGGAGCACGTTCGTGTCGATTGCGAAGGTGGTCGAAATCACCTCAACATCCCCCGGGAGCTTCGAGGATGCGATCCGAAAAGGGATCGCCAAGGCACAGCAGACCGTCGACAACATCCGGGGCGCCTGGATATCGGAGCAGAAGGTCGTGCTCGCCGAAGACGGGACCATCAAACACTTCCGCGTCGACATGAAACTCACGTTCGTGCTCGACGACTGAACTCCCCGTCTCAGACGCGAGAAGCCCCGGGTATCCCCCGGGGCTTCCGCCTGTTCTCGGTCGGTTCTCGCTAGGAGAGACCGTCCTCGAATTCGTCCTCGAACGACACCACGGTGCGGCCGGGTTTGGCCTCACCACCGCTGTCGTTTCCACGGTCGTTGCTGCGGTCGCGCCCACGGTCACGCTGGCCACGGTCGCGCTGGCCACGGTCACGTCCACGGTCACGGTCACGTCCACGGTCACCGCGTCCCTCGTTGCGATCCCTCGGCCGGTCGTCGCTCTTCCGATCCGAGTCGCCACCTTCGGGAGCCTCGGGAGCGTTGGCAAGGTCGAGGCTGACCTTGCCACGATCGTCGATCTCGCGAACGACAACCTCGACCTTGTCGCCGAGGGCGAGTACGTCCTCGACACGGTCGATCCGCTTCCCGCCGCCGATCTTCGAGATATGCAGCAGGCCGTCGCGGCCGGGGAGGATGTTGACGAAAGCACCGAACTTCGTGATGTTCACGACTTCGCCCTCGTATGTCTCTCCGACGTTGGCCTCCGGCGGGTAGCCGATAGCGAGGATCCGCTCCTTGGCGAGCTCCAACGACGTGGTATCGGGAGCGCCGACGCGGATGGTTCCGTCGTCTTCGATCTCGATCGTCGCACCTGTCTCCTCTTCGAGTTCGCGGATCGTCTTGCCCTTCGGCCCGATGACCTCACCGATCTTGTCCTTGGGAACAGAGATCGCTTCGATCTTCGGCGCGGTCGGAGCAAGCTCCTCGCGCGGCGCCGGTAGTACGTCCGTCATCTTGCCCAGGATGAACAGCCTGGCATCCAGCGCCTGGTTCATCGCATCGATGAGGACCTGGGCAGGAAGCGACTCGATCTTCGTGTCGAGCTGCAGAGCCGTGATCATGTCCTTGGTGCCTGCGACCTTGAAGTCCATGTCGCCCAACGCATCCTCAGCTCCGAGGATGTCCGTGAGTGTCACGAACTCACCGTCGTGGTTGATGAGACCCATGGCGATTCCGGCGACGGGCGCCCCAATCGGAACACCGGCGTCCATCAACGAGAGTGACGAACCGCAGACTGATGCCATCGACGACGATCCGTTCGACATCAGCACCTCGGAGACGAGGCGGAACGCGTAGGGGAACTGTTCGTCGTCGGGGATGACCGGAAGCAGCGCCTTCTCCGCGAGGGCACCGTGTCCAATCTCGCGCCGCTTGGGACCACGCATGAAGCCGGCTTCACCGGTGGCGAACGGTGGCATGTTGTAGTGATGCATGTAGCGCTTCGAGTCCTCGATGGAGATGGTGTCGAGCATTTGCTCCATCTTCAGCATCCCGAGTGTGGTGACATTCAGGACTTGGGTCTCGCCGCGTCGGAACAGGCCGGATCCGTGAGCTTCGGGAATCATGCCGACCTTGACGTCGATCTCGCGGATGTCGGTGACACCACGACCGTCGAGGCGCACTCCGTCTGCGACGACGCGTGATCGCATCACCTGCTTCTGGACACTCCGATAGGCCTGCGATGCCGCCCTTGCCCCCACTACGTCATCTTCGTCGAGCGCGAGCTCGGCAAGAACGGCTTCCTTCGTGGCAGCTTCGGCCTCAAGACGTTCCGTCTTGTCCGCGATCGTGCCAAGTGCTTCGAGCTTCGGCTTGGCGATCGCCGAAACGCGCTCGTACATCTCGTCGGAGTAGTCCTCGGAGATCGGCCACTCGGTGGCCGGCGCGGGGCCGATGGCTTCGAGCAACTCGAGCTGCATATGGATCAGCGTGGCAATGTAGCCCTTGGCCTCTTCGAGTCCGCGAGCAACGGTCGCCTCATCGCTTGCCTGCTGACCATCTTGGACGAGTCGATACCCGTCTTCGGTGGCTCCGGCTTCGACCATGGCAATGTCGACTTCGCCGTTGTCGTTCCGCTTGCCTGCAACAACAAGATCGAAGACGGCGCCTTCGAGCTGTTCGTAGGTCGGGAACGGAACCCATGTTCCGTCGATGAGGGCGAGCCGGACAGCGCCGATCGGTCCATCAAACGGCAGCGAGCTCAGTGTCAAGGCACCTGAGGCGCCGTTGAGTGCTGGAAGGTCGTAGGCGTTGATGAGATCGGCCGAGAGGACGGTCGCGACGACATGAGTGTCGTTGCGGTAGCCCTTCGGGAAGTTGGGCCGGAGCGGGCGGTCGATGAGACGGCACGTCAAGATGGCCTTCTCGGTCGCACGACCCTCACGGCGGAAGAACGAGCCGGGGATCTTGCCGACGGCGTACATACGCTCTTCGACGTCCACGGTCAGGGGGAAGAAGTCGGCGCCTTCACGCAGCCGCGTTGATGCGGTTGCGGTGACGAGGACCTCGGTGTCTCCGACGCGCACCGTTACGGAGCCGTCGGCTAGTTGGGCAAGTTCACCGGCGCGGAATTCGACTTCCACATCTCCGATGAGCCCACGAATGGCAGTCTCAGCCAATTGGATCTCTCCTTCGTTGAAGCGGCGACCAATTGGCAGTGGGCAGATCTCGACGGAGCCGAGAACCATCCACTGACAACTGGTACCACCGCACTGGTATGCGAGGGAGCGTCGAATACGCCGAAGGCGGCCTCGAAAGCCGCCTCCGTCTGCGCTATCGGCGCAATCCCAGTTTCGCGATGAGCGACCGGTAG
>Ga0316197_10003474_pt1 | contig 11211 bp, 8 predicted proteins | sample OudBiesiAoxic_MG_FD_204939 | JGI IMG/M metagenome (GOLD analysis project Ga0316197, IMG submission 204939) | Coastal sediment microbial communities from Oude Bieten Haven, Netherlands - site A oxic | ecosystem: Environmental > Aquatic > Marine > Coastal > Sediment | place: Netherlands...
ATAACGGTCAAGGGGAACTTGCAATGTAATGAAATGGGCGTCCTTATTAATGCTACGCTCAGAGGTATGGGCATTGCTAATATTCCGTGTGATTTAGCAAATACCTATTTACAAAGCGGAGAGCTCGCTGAAGTACTACCTGACTATTATTCTCCTGGCCATAACTTATGGGCCGTTTACCTTTCGCGTAATTATCAACAATCAGTCGTGCGTGCTTTTATAGATTTTTTAGCAACAAACTGGCAACAAGATATTCAAAAATCTACAGGAAACATCCCCTAATCTGAGAATAACAATCCCATAAACGGCATTGTTAAAATCATCACAATTGTGAATAGTTATACAAAAAATGTAAGTCACTAATCTTAAATGAAGTACGTAGCCAAATTGCAAATAATACTTATGTAAAGTCGTTTAAATACGCTGCATAGGCTTTAATTATCATTACTCGGTTGAGTAAATAAGCACAACAAGGTACATTCAGCGTTTCGATTCTGTAAAGGCTATTATTTTATGAAAGTTATCTCCTTCAATATTAACGGGCTGCGCGCGCGTCTTCATCAATTACAAGCGATTATCGATAAACATCAACCAGATGTGATTGGTTTGCAAGAAATCAAAGTACATAATGATGCCTTCCCAGTTGAAGCGGTAGAAGCGATGGGTTACCACGTTTACTTTCATGGCCAAAAAGCACATTACGGTGTTGCAATGTTATGCAAACAAAAACCAACAGCGGTGCAATATGGTTTCCCTACTGATAATGAAGATCATCAAAAACGTATGATCATGGTGACGGTAGCCGATGAAGATGGACAGCCAGTACATATTCTCAACGGTTACTTCCCACAAGGAGAAAACCAAACTCATGAAACTAAATATCCCTATAAGCGTCAGTTTTATAAAGATTTAAATACTTATTTACATGAGAATCACACTGCCGATGAGCAAGTGATAGTGATGGGTGATATTAATATATCTCCACTTGATTTAGATATTGGTATTGGTGAAGTGAATGCAAAACGCTGGTTACAAACCAAAAAATGTAGCTTCTTACCGGAAGAGCGTGAATGGTTAGCTACCTTAATGGATTTTGGGTTTACCGATACGTTCCGTTTATTACATCCAGAAGAAAATGAAAAATTTAGCTGGTTCGATTACCGCTCTCGTGGTTTTGATGACAACCGGGGGTTACGCATTGACGTGGTATTAGCAACACATTCATTAGCTGAAAAAACAGTAGAAGCAGATATTGATTATGAACTAAGAGGCATTGATAAACCTTCAGATCATGCGCCTATTTGGACTGAATTCGCTTAATCCAAATAAACCAAAAGCGTTAATTTAACGATTAACGCTTTTGCTGCTCACAAGCACTTAGATTTTCGGCCACTGCAAATGTTCACACTCATTAACTTCTGCTAATTTGGCCTGACAAGCCGGCGCTAAAAACTCCACTCCAATATCAGGTTCGACACTAAAGCGATAAACTTGTTGCTCATAAGTAAATTGAATTTGATAAGCATGTAAATAACCTCTGTCATATCGATAAGCATCTTCAGTCGCATAGATAGGATCGCCACAAATAGCACTTCCTATACTCTTCAATGCAACGCGTATTTGGTGCGTTTTACCGGTTTTAGGTTTAACAATAAATAATCGTTTACCTTCACCTAGGGCATAACTAAAAAACTGTGTGATAGCGAGGTTATCTTGGTGACGTGTCAGTTTCCACATTGAACGACGCGATTTCTCCATGCCTCCTTTAATTAGCCCCTGTGTTTTCTTAGGCTTCTTATCAGCAATAGCAAGGTAATACTTTTGAACTTGTTGTGCTTTGAATAGTTCAGACAGACCATGCGCTACCTGCGATGATTTTGCCAATAACAACAGCCCTGAAGTCATTTTATCTAAACGATGTACACTATAAAGTTTTTTACCTAAAAATTTCTCCACAGCAACAACAACGCCATATTCACCGTCTTCGCTGTGGAAATTAATGCCCGGTCGTTTATTAATAACCACAAAATGGTCATTTTCTGAAACTAATGAAAAGCATTCATTAGTGATTTCACTGTGTTCAAGCATGATTAACTCCAAGCATTAAAAAGTTGTTGATGGTTATGCATCAGATGATGATATTGACGCGGCACTGTAAGCTAAATTACTTAATAGTTGGGGCAAAATTTGTAATATTTCATCTGTCTCTGGTAATTGTTGAAAAAGATCTAATAACGTTTGATCCACGTCTTCTGCTGGTGCCAGTTTGCTTAATAGTAAAATAGTGGTTTGTAGTAAATTTTGCGCTTCTGGTTGGTCTTCAAGGCCTAACCAATGGCTATTAAACAATTCAATAGCGGCTAAAAATCCTGCTGAAAACTGCACTGCATTAACACTTAATATCTGTTCATTATCAATCCAAGTTTTACAATTTAATCCATTTAGAGGGATCGCTTGCTGATACAAGGACTGTAATTCTGCAACTAGTTTTAACACATTATTGGCAAAGTCAGCAGCTTGTTGTTGGTTCTCAAAAGTCATATCAGCTCCCTCTTGCCATAAATAACCTAACCACTGCTCGAGATCGATTAATTCAGGTAATGCTTGAACACTGCAAATAAAACCTAGTTGATAATAAGTGGGTTGCAGTTGCTGCAGTTGTTGATAGTTTTCACTATAACGAATGAAATCCATAAAAACGTTACTTTGATGATCGGGCATAGATAATCCTATCGATATAAAAAAGCCCACCCGAAGGTAGGCTTAGCCGATTATTATATACTACTGATGGCTTAGTATAATATTTTTGATAAGTCGTATAAATCTTGGCGGAATGGGCGTTGCATTGTTTGTAAACATTCAGCAATATCATGGTGAACCATTTGACCATTTTTAATACCGATACAGCGCGCGCTTTGCCCTTCTTTTAGCAATTCAACAGCGTATGACCCCATACGACTTGCTAAAATACGGTCAAAGGCCATTGGAGAACCACCACGTTGTAAATGGCCTAGAATAGTTGCACGTGTTTCACGCTTAGTTCTTTCTTGAATACGTTTTGCTAACGCATTAACGTCAGTGATATGCTCGGTAATAGCAATAATCGCATGCTTTTTACCTTTATCTTCACCGACTTTAAGTTGTCTAATCAAACTTTCTTCATCGAAGTTTTTTTCCGGAACAATCACGTACTCACTACCACCAGCAACAGCAGCCCATAGTGTTAAGTCACCACAATGACGGCCCATAATTTCAACAATTGAAATGCGATTATGTGACGAAGAAGTATCACGTAGACGGTCAACCGCTTCTACAATTGTATTTAAACACGTCATAAAACCAATAGTGTAATCAGTACCTGCAATATCGTTATCGATAGTTCCAGGAACACCAATACATGGGAAGCCCATTTCACTTAATTTTAATGCGCCCATATATGAACCATCACCACCAATCACGATCAATGCATCAATACCATACTTTTCTAATTGTTTGATCGCTTCTTTACGTACACTTTCTTCTTTGAATTCAGGGAAACGAGCAGACCCTAAAAATGTACCACCACGGTTGATAATATCTGAAACTGAATAACGATCTAATTGTTCTATTTTTCCCGCATGTAGTCCTGCATAACCATCGTAAATACCAAACACTTCAATACCGTGTGAAAGACAAGTACGTGTTACTGCTCGTATTGCAGAGTTCATACCTGGCGCATCGCCACCACTTGTTAAAACACCAATTTTTTTAATCACAATTTACCTCAACCAATTACGCTAATTGACAAATAATATAAAACTAAGTTATTACGACTTATGAATAATTTCAGTAATCATTATTGTCTATAAAATTAAAACTTTTATTATTTTAACTCAACTTATATGCAGTTTTCTATAAATAATATAGACATCAAATATCACTGCGTATTTCGAATAATTAAAATAGCTATTTTTTAATCATTGGTTTTTCATGTAAACAACCGATGACACTCTGAGTGGTAAGCATACAATAACTGTGGCTACTACAATAACAATTTTATAAAGATTCTTACTAAAAAGATGTTTGTTTATTATTTTATTAACACCTTAATTTTAGCTACAAATCTTTTTTTAAATGTTCATAAAATTGTAATATTTACAGGTTATCGTGCTTACTAACTAAAAGGAGAATAAAATGAAAAATAGAAAGAAAACATTTCGAAACAAACATATATGGTTTTCAGTTTGGAATCCAAAATCCACACAACTAAGCCCTAAATGTGATGCAGACTACCGTCCAACCCGCCAATCAAGCCGCTAAAACAAGCTAAAAAATAGTTTCATATATTATAAAAGAATCAAACCATCAAACAAAAAAGCAGGCGATTATCCTGCTTAATACCCTACACCTTAAATACTAACCCTTCATCTGAATGTTAAAGGTTAGTATATCAATAAGGTTTATATAACCACTTAACCCAGTTGGTCAGATGCAACCGCATAAGATGGATCTTCAATTACATTCATTTCAACTAATACGCCTGCTTTATTCAATAGCTTACGACAATCTTTACTTAAATGACGAATATGTAATTTTTTACCTTCTTTAGTATAACGTCCATTTAACACACTGATTGCCTCAATAGCAGAATGGTCAACAACGCGACACTCAGCAAAATCAACAATGACATGGCGCGGATCATCTTTAACATCAAACAATTCTAGGAAGTTACTAACAGATCCAAAGAATAAAGGACCATTAATACGGTAAGATTTTTCACTACCATCTTCACTTATATCAATTTTAGAATGGATATGACGAGCATGCTCCCAGGCAAATACCAGAGCAGAAACAATGACACCCACAAATACCGCAATAGCAAGGTCAGTAACAACCGTTACACCACTCACTAACACAATAACAAATGCATCTTTAATCGGCACATTACGCATCATTTTAAATGAAGCCCATTCAAAAGTACCTAATACCACAATAAACATCACCCCCACTAAAGCAGCTAGTGGCACAATTTCAATGAGACCTGAAGCAAATAAGATAAAAGCAAGCAATGCTAAAGCAGCTGTCACACCCGATAAACGACCACGACCACCGGAGTTGATATTAATCATTGATTGTCCAATCATTGCACAACCACCCATACCACCAAACAAACCATTAACCATATTAGATGCACCTTGTGCAACACACTCTTTATTAGGTCGACCACGCGTACCGGTCATCTCATCAACCACTGTTAATGTTAGTAGCGATTCAATTAAACCAACCGCCGCAAGAATCAACGCATATGGCAATATAATTTGTAGCGTTTCAAAGTTAAATGGCACAGCAGGAATAGCAAACGTTGGTAAGGAACCCGCAATGGTTGCATTTTGATCGCCCGTCATACTTTGCAGATAATCAAGTACTGTACGTGTATCTAAAGCAGGGACAAAATAAACCAATAATGTCACCACTAAAATGGCCACTAACGTAGAAGGCACCGCATTAGTCAATTTTGGTAAAAAATGAATAATAGCCATTGTTAATGCAATGAGGCCAAGCATGATGTACAGCGCTTCGCCTTGTAACCACGTTAGCCCCCCGCTTGCATCTTTTACTTTGAATTGACCCAATTGTGCTAAAAAGATAACAATCGCTAAGCCATTAACAAATCCTATCATTACAGAATGCGGTACCATACGGATAAACTTACCCAAATGAAATGCGCCAAATAAGATTTGTAATAGACCTGTTAATAACACAGCTGCAAATAAATATTGCACACCATGTTCACTCACTAATGCAACCATTACTACAGCCATTGCACCCGTTGCACCAGAAATCATACCCGGACGACCACCAAATATAGCAGTAATTAATCCCACCATAAACGCAGCGTATAAGCCTACCATTGGTTCAACACCAGCCACAAAGGCAAAGGCTACCGCTTCAGGGACCAGTGCTAATGCAACGGTTAAACCTGAAAGCACATCATTTTTAATACTGCTTTTATTAATTTGGGGGAATTCGAACACCGATTAGTTCCTTGTAAGGTCAAATATAGGGCGCGTATTATAGCGCCCATTGAAGCGAACAGCAAAACAAACAAAATTTAAGTGTCTTAACTCTCATTTTTATTAAATATTCAAGAAATATTTAAAAAATCGCCATTAACTTGTCACCTTTATAAAGCGACATGGCCTTGTTTATTACCTTGTAAATGCATATCAATATAACGCTGTTGCTTTTTTTCTTTTATAAAGCTTAAATCAACCACCACTAACCCATAGACACAATGATTAAAGTCAGGGTCAATATTAAAATCAACAAACTGCACGCCTCCTTCAGAACAAAGCTCAGTATATTGTTTATATAGTGTTGGTACACTCACACCAATATTACTCATCATGGTTTTTAACTTCATAAAATCTTTTGCGTAATTTTCGCCAGTAAAATAATTAAATAACTCGTTATCTAATTCATCGGATATTAAGTAAGCATTTCGTGCACTTGCCAAGGTACCTTGAGCAGGAAAATATAATTGATAAAAATAGACAAGATATGCATGAGCCTTCTTAGGTAGCGCTGAACTCAGCGAAACAGGCCCGAATAAATAACGGATTTCCGGATTCATCGCTAAGTAAGCGCCAATCCCCTGCCACAAATATTCCAAACTACGCTTCCCCCAATAACGAGGCTGTACAAAGCTGCGCCCTAACTCAATCCCCCGTTCAAACACAGGTTGCATATCTGCTTCATATCGAAATAACTTACTGCTATAAAGTCCCTCTACCCCTTGACTCGAGATTATTTTTGAAGTGGGCGTGAAACGATAAGCTCCTACTATTTCCAGTTGCTCTTGGTCCCACAATATCAGATGCATATAATTAAGGTCGTATTTATCTAAATCTCGCTTTTCCCCAGTACCTTCTCCAACCGATCTAAAGGTGACTTCACGGCAACGACCTAACTCTTTTAAAATCACACCGTGTTCTGGTTTCTCTAATAAATAAATACTTTTATTATCTGATGTACAGCCCAACAGCTTACATTTTTCAATAGCTTGCTTTAAATCGACTCTGGCCACAGGATGTGCAATAACCGACTCCGTTTTAAAATAACTTACTTTACCTTTGGCGACTCTGATCACTTCATTTTGTAATAAATTAACTTTAACCTTAGTGGAAAGCTTGTTTTTACCATAACTATCAAAGGGGATTAATTTCCCAATACTAACTTGAATGCTCTGCTGGTTGTGATTAAACATCTCCTGCACTAACAATAAACTAGCGAGTGGTTTATAGAACAAAGAGCATGCATAGAATGTCCAAGAATTTCGTGCTTTTATATGAACTGGTAAAATCGGTGCTTTAGCCCGTGACGCAATTTTTAAAAAACCTTTATGCCAAGTGCGATCCTTAACCCCGGTAGCAGTAAAGCGAGACACTTCCCCTGCAGGAAAAATGATCACAGCACCATCGCAACTGAGAAAATCATGGATATTTAACAGGTCTTTTTTGGCGGTATTACCAGAGAAATTATTAACCGGCAATAATAATTCATGCAATGCCTCTATTTCCATTAAGAGTTCATTGGCCACTACTTTCACATCGCTGCGCAATTTCCTGACTAAATGTAACAATGCTAATCCATCTAACGTGCCTATTGGATGATTTGCAACAATGACGACACGACCAGTGACAGGAATACGCTCAATTTGTTTATCAATAGTGGCAAAACTAAAATCAAAGTATTCTAGTGTTTTCTCTATTAGGTCAAACCCCTGTAAATTCGGATAACACTCTGCGAAGTGAATAAAGGTAGTTTCGTGGAGTAGTTTTTTACACACAGAATGTAACAATTTATGTTTAAAAGATGTTTCTTTTAATTGAGGAAAGTACTTTTTAAAAATTTGCTGGCTTGAAATCATGTTATCTACACCTCTTATGCTTTTAAACTAGGATAAGAAATGACAATGACAATTGGGTTGCAAAAATAAGATGTATTTATGACTAAAGAAAAGGAAGCGGCGATTAATTAATATTTATTTAAAGTAATTTAAAGCTGATAAACAACCATTTCACATAAAAATCAATTAATATCTGTGCTTATTGTTAATCCTGTCATTAGCGACGCTATAACACATATACGCTTAGTTTTTACAACATTTCTGAAACTAGCTGCTAGTGTTGAGCAACAGCTTCGTTATCAAACCGTCAGCAATAACCGAGCGTATATTAAACTAATAGATTGAGACTTTATAAAAAAGCTTGCATCAAAAAGTGTTAAAAATAAACTAACTTGAACTACATAGCAGCGCTTAATTAGAAAACTCTGTTTCAACCTCCCAAGCCTGTTGATGGTATTGATATAAAGCATTACTGCCTAAATAATTAATTTTGATATTTGCTTTATCTGCATAAAAATCTTTATTAAATACAAACGAACCTGTTAATAGCGGTAATGTTAACCATTTTGTTGAAACATCAATATCATTGAATACAGATAATCGTTGTAAAGGAGGCAACCCAGTTTTACTTGCAATGGTCCACCCCCACTCTCCAAATGAAGGTACATTTTGATGATATTGTTGAGTTTGGTAGCCCGCTTGCTGCAAGGTTTTTCCGATTGAAATAAAGGCAGACTTTGCATGAAATGGCGATGTAGATTGAACTACAATCGCACCATCACCATTTAATAAATGCTGTAATCGGTAATAAAAATTCACACTGTACAATTTATTTAGATCAGGATGGCTAGGATCCGGTAAATCTACAATAATCGTATCGAAGTGAGTGTTAGCAGCTAACAAGCGATCAATCGCAATAAAAGCATCATCATGAATCACTTCAACACCTGGTTGATTAAAACTATCCAGTGTTAACGACTTGATCTTGCTGCTTAAATGAGGAGGCAAAAATTGCTCAGGTTGTTTAAACAAAGCGACTAAGTTAGGGTCAAGGTCAATTAGAGTAATGTCGGTAGGTTTCCATTTTTGTACTTCTCTTAACGCCAGACCATCCCCCCCACCAATGATCAAAACACTGTCATGACGTGCAGACGCCAGCATCGCAGGGTGTACTAAAAATTCGTGATAAATATGTTCATCTAAACTCGAAAACTGTAATCGACCATTAATATAGAAATTATAAATAGGTTCATAACCACCGCCTAGAAGACGCTCAGTAAACACTAGATTCTGATAGGGTGTCTGCGTTTGATAAACCACCTTATCTAAATACAACATATTTTGCATTTGCTTTTGCCAATGCCCTCCAGTAACAAAAATTAATACAATTAAGCCCCCTAACAACACATGCCCTAGGATCAGTTTAACTTTAAAACGAAGATAACTCCTGAAGCGAACTAAAAAGATGAAACCTGCGATAAGGTTTAATGACGCAGTTAATGCTGCTGCTTGGCTGATTTCTATTTTCAGCATGAACAATACCCAGATAGCCGCCCCTATACCTGCTCCAATATAGTCGGCACCGTAAATAGTCCCTGCATTATGGGCGAGGTGATGACCGTAAACTGTCTCTCGAATACGCGCAATTAAGGGAATTTCCATACCAATTAAAAAGCCCAGAATAAATGCAAAGAGGTAAGGTAGTTGCAGGCTTATCCAACTTAGCGTTGATAGAAAATCGCCATTCACTAATACATCATTAGGTATTTGATAGGTATCAGCGATAATTTGTGGCAAGGTTTGACTAAAACCGATCACCGAAGCAATTAACAACGTTGCACTGCAACCGATCAATGCAACGATTAACTCTAATACCACAAACCCTTGAAATGCATCCTTTATTCTTTTTGCAGCAAACGCTCCCAAGCCCATAGACACTATCATGATCCCGATAATGGCATAAATAACCGTTTCAACACTGCCTAAAATTCGAGCTGAATAATGGGATAAAAGATATTCGTAAATCAAACCACAGCAGGCTAAGGTAGCCATGATTAAAATTAATAGTGTATCGTCAACAAGAAGTTTTATTTTGTTATTTTTGTCAGCATTGAAGGACATAGATTGATATTCGCTTATAAAAAAGGCCATCTTAAAGATGGCCTGATCGATTTAGGAGGTTGTAAATTACGACATTAATGCCATTAGTAATAAAGCAATAGAAAATGAGGTTGTTAACTCAATCGTTGCAACACCGATATTTTGCTGATCTTCAACTTCTTGTCGACGGTCAATGCCCCATAACACTAATAATTTAGCAACGGTTGTTAACAGAGTTAATAGCACCATTAATACCACACTGATCACGACCCACTGTGCTAGCCCTAACCATAATTCGTCGATATTAAATTCAATAAAGTAACTAGCTGCCGTAACTGACATTGCCGTAGAGATTAAATAGCCGCTGTAGCGAATGGATAATGCAAGATGCTCATTCACTAATGCAGTTTGAAAGGTAATACCGTTGTTTTTCGAGTACTTCCATTCAAAAATACGCGTAATAATCACTAGCATTACCTGTGACACTATCCACACGCACGTTAATGCAATAAAGGTATCAACACTGATCCCTTCTACCCAAATAATGGCAGCACGCACCACAATAGCCGTGGCAATAGCAGAAGCAGCATCAACTAAACCAACAGCAATATTTCGATTACCGATCAAATCTTGTTTATTAAAAGAAGGTAAGGCAAATTTATCGTGAATATAGCGGCCTGCTTTAATCAAGACTAATGCCGCTATTCCGTAGCTGAGCATACCAATTAACTCTATTTTATAAGAGCCTGCCACTTCGCCAGTAATTGCACCACTTAGTGCGATGCCCATAGCCGCGACACCGCCAGCCATACTAATACCAAATGCAAAATTGTCCTTGGTAGCCAGTTCATCGGTAGTATCTAACTTATTAAATAGCCCCATCATATAGCGAATACAGCCGAGAAAAAACATCGCGACAGCCATATCAATAGCCAAGTAACCGATTAAGGAACTATTGTTTTCCAATGTTATAATTAATTCATTCATATCAATACCTTATTTACCGCGACTAACGCCGCGTGACGTGGTCGATTTACTATTTCTAAAGCTACTACTGCCAGTACTGGTAGACTTTTGCTTAGAATAACTAGACTTTGATGCAAAACTTGGGGCTTTTTGTGCTTTTTTACTCGCTGTAGACATCCGACTCGCGCCCGTTTTTGATTTGGCATAAGGGCTATTAAAACCGCCTTTATTGGCAAACTGTTTTTTAGTTCGTTGTG
>Ga0316197_10003475_pt1 | contig 11209 bp, 12 predicted proteins | sample OudBiesiAoxic_MG_FD_204939 | JGI IMG/M metagenome (GOLD analysis project Ga0316197, IMG submission 204939) | Coastal sediment microbial communities from Oude Bieten Haven, Netherlands - site A oxic | ecosystem: Environmental > Aquatic > Marine > Coastal > Sediment | place: Netherlands...
CTGCGTCCCGTGGAGCGCATGCGTCGGGGCACCGGTGCGAAAGTCGGTGCCATTGTGACCCGCCCGGATTGCAGTGCGATGGATACACCGGCCAGAGTGGCACCGGGGTCGCCGATTCCACGCTTCCCGCAGCCGATGTTCGATAGGCAACGCAGCTTGCCCGCCCAACATTCCAAGTTGCGCTGCATCTCGCGTGGTCGGCACGAAGTTTGCGTCTGCCAGACAGACTCCCCGATGGGCGACCTGGTGCACAATGCTTGAGACGGATCAAACCACGCGTCCGGATTTTCATCATCCTGCAATCAAAAAGAGGGTAGGCTGCGCACTTCGGCCCGGACCGGCGCGGTCCCTGTCGACCCAGACAACGACCAACCAAGCTTAGTGATGTATCAACAGCTGCAGCAGTTCGCGTTTTCTTTCATCTTTGCCTTTGTTTTCTGGCTGTTACTGGTGGGGTCACTGGACCGCCAGGAACTGGTCGCCGGACTGCTGGTGGCGACCGCAGTCGCTGCGCTGACGCTCGGCCGCAGCCCGGTGCTGGCCGGCATCCGGTTGCGCCCACTGGCACCCCTGAGCTTTCTCGGCTACCTCGGCGTTTTACTGGTCGCGCTGGTCCGCGCCAACCTCGACATGGCGCGGCGCGTGGTGTCGCCGTCGTTGCCGATTCGCCCCGCAATGGTGCGTATCAGCACCTCGCTGCGCTCTGATCTGGGGCGTCTGGTGCTGGCCAACAGCATTACCCTGACCCCCGGCACCCTGACTGTGGATATCGAGGATGACACCCTGCTGGTGCATTGGATCGACTGCCGGTCCGACAGTGACATGGCGGCAGCGACCCAGGCCATCGCCGGCCACTTCGAACGGCACCTGCGGGGCTTTCTGCAATGAGCATCGACCCGGTTCGACTGGTGGTACTGGTGCTGCTCGGGGCGGCCAGCGTGCTCGCGCTGCTGCGCATGTGGATCGGCCCGGCCAGTCCCGATCGCATCGTCGCCACCGACACGCTGGCGGTGATAGCCACGGCGGTGATCGCCTTTCTCTCCCTGCTGTTCGATTCGCCACTGTACCTCGATGTCGCCCTGCTGTACGGCGTGCTGGCGTTTGTCGGGGTTATCGCATTGGCCCGTGCCATAGAGGGGAATCGCCCATGAGGATCGTCGCCGACGCACTGCTGATCATCGGGGCATTGTTCTGCTTTCTCGGCGCGCTCGGCCTGATCCGCATGCCGGATGTGTACAACCGCATCCAGGCCGGCACCAAGGCGGTGACCCTGGGGTCACTTTCGCTGCTGCTCGGCATCGGGCTGCATCGTCCCGAGTGGTGGCCCAAGCTGCTGGTGGTCGGGCTGTTCGTCCTGCTGACCAACCCGATCGGTTCGTCGACCCTGGCGCGCGCGTTCCACAACGCAGGCGTTCCGCTGTGGGGCAAAGGGAGGTCCGACTCATGATCTGGTTCGCAGCGACGCTGGTCGCGCTCACACTCGGCGCCGCGCTGGCGGTGATGCTGTTGCGAAACCTGCTCGCCGCAGTCGCGGCCGCGTCGGTGGTCTCGCTCGGCGTGGCGGTCATGTTCGTGGTACTGCAGGCGCCGGATGTGGCGATGACCGAGGCGGTGGTGGGCGCCGGCCTGAGCGGACTGATCCTGGCGCTGGCACTGCGCCGCCTGGGGCTGGCGAGACTGGAGATCGGCGACGCACAGGGAGAGCGCGATGCGTAACCTCGCCACGCTGCTGTTCCTCGGCGGTCTGGGCTTTCTGCTGCTGGTGATCACCGGCGGTCTGGTGTTCGGCGATCCGCCGATGCTGATCGGCCGGGGCATCCAGCAGGCCGCGCCCGACCAGGTCGGTGCGGCCAATATCGTCACCGCGGTGGTGCTCGGCTACCGCGGACTGGATACGCTCGGCGAGCTGTCGATCCTGTTCGCGGCCGCCACCGCCGGGGGCCTGGTGCTGGGCAGCACACGCAGCCGCAACACCCGACCGGCCGGGTTCATTCTGCGCACCGGCGTCGACCTGCTGTTCCCGCTGCTGCTCGTGGCCGGCCTCTACGTGGTGATCCATGGCCATCTGACGCCGGGCGGCGGCTTTCAGGGTGGCGTGATCCTCGCCGCTGCCTTCTTCCTGCCGCTGCTCGCACGGCCGCAGGATGTGCCCGATCACACCTGGCTGTCGGTGATCGAGGGGCTCGCCGGCACGGCATTCATCGGTATCGGCCTGGCGGCCTTGTACCAGGGCGAGGCGTTCCTGACGCCGATGCTGGACAAGGGCGTGCTCGGCGAACTGGTATCGAGCGGCACGCTGCCGCTGCTGTACCTGGCGGTCGGCCTGAAGGTCGGCGCCGAACTCGCCAGTCTGCTGGTACGGCTGTCCGGCGACGACGAGGTCACATCGTGAGCGCATCGATCGGCCTGGTCTTCTTCGTCGGGGCAATCGGACTGAGCCTGATCGGTATTGCCGGGATGCTGCTGTCGAATCACCTGTTCCGCATGGTACTGGCACTGGCGATCGCCGAGGCCGGCGCCAACCTGCTGCTGATCCTGGCCGGCTACCGCTGGGATGCGGTGGCACCGATCCTGGTCGACGGGCAGCCCGCGCAGGCCATGGTCGACCCGGTGCCGCAGGCCATGGTACTCACCGCGATCGTCATCGGGGTCGGTGTCCAGGCGCTCGCACTGAGCCTGGTGATCCGGGTCAGGCAACGCTATGGCACGCTGGACATGCGGGTGGCGCGACAATGCATGCAGGACGAACTGGACGAAGCGGCCGGGGTGACACCGGGCCGTAGCCAGGAACGTCCGGCCGGCGGGCGGCCGCTACCCACGCCGATCGCCGAAGCAGGAGGCAGGCATGACTGACGTGACACTCGCGCTCGTCCTGCCGCTGCTCGGCGCCTTCCTGCTGCCGCTGCTCGCACATGGCGTGCTGCGCCGCCTTGCCGTTCTGTTCGGTCCGGGTCTGCTCGCCCTTTCCGCACTGCTGCTGTTCGGTGCCTGGTCGACCTATGAATCCCCTTACGCGATCGCACTCGGCGGCTTCGCCCCGCCGCTGGGCATCACCTTCTATATCGATCGGCTGGCGCTGCTGTTCGCGCTCGCGGTCCCGTTGGTCACGCTGTTGTTGTGGCCCGGAGGCAGTGACGAGGCCAGCGTCCGGCGGCAGTCGCTGACGCTGCTGCTGGCCGCGTCGCTGACCGGTCTGGCGATGTCCGGAGATCTATTCAATCTGTACGTCTTTTACGAACTGGCCGCGGTCGCCTCGTATGGGCTGGCCGCGGGCAGCGGCAGCGGAGCGGCCTTCGTCGCGGCGTTCCGCTACCTGCTGCTCAGTGCACTCGGTTCGGTGATCGCCCTGTTCGGTATCGCGCTGATCTACTTCAAGACCGGCACGCTCAACCTGGCGCAGCTGGCCACACTGAGTGAGCAGCTTGCGAACCCGCAGGGCCTGGCCGCGTTCGCGATGCTGGTGATCGGTTTCGGTGTCAAGGCCGAGCTGTTTCCGGTCAACGGCTGGGTGCCGGAGGTATACGGTGCAGCCAGCCGCCGGGTCGCCGCGCTGCTGGCCGGCCTGGCCTCCAAGTTGGTCGTGCTCGCGATCGTGCGCATCCTGCTGCTGGTGTTTCCGGGCGAGGAGGCGCGTCAGCTGCTGCTCGTCCTCGGCATCCTCGGCGTGGTCAGCGGCGAACTGGCGGCCTGGCAGGCGCGCGACATCGCACGCATGCTCGCATGGTCCTCGATCGGCCAGCTGGGCGTCGTGTTCGTCGCCTTCTCGCTGCCCGGCACGATCGGGCTGGTGGCCGGCGTGACCGTCGCGCTGCATCACCTGGTGGTCAAATCGGCCCTGTTCCTGATTGCCGAACGCTGGGGCGGCGCGATCGACGGGCTGCGCGGCGCGGCCGCCTCGTCCTGGCTCGGCGCGGCGCTGTTCGTGCTGTTCGCGCTCTCGCTGCTCGGCCTGCCGCCGCTGCCCGGTTTCTGGTCGAAGTTCCTGGTGCTCAGCGGACTCGCCGAGGGCGGCACGACGCTGCAACTGCTCGCCCTGGCAGCGATCCTGATCGGCACGGTGATCGAGGGCGCCTACCTGTTGCGGGTCATCACCCGGCTCTATGCGGCGCCAGACAGCCAGGCCCCACCACCGCCACAGCGTCGAAGCAGCCTGCTCGCCAGCGGCCTGCTCGCCAGCGTGCTGATCGGCGCGGCGCTGTTCATCAATCCGCTGTGGCTGGGGCTCAAGGATCTGGCCGCGTCGGGCGTCGACACCTCAGGCTACGTGGAGACGGTGTTGGGTTCAGCGGGGGGGCAGAGATGATCGACGCCGTGTTGCGTTCAGATGCTATCTGCCGTGAGGCTTGCCGGCTGTTGCGGCGGGCGCAGCCCACCCTACCCCGTGAGCGTGCGACATCGCGTAGGTCGGGCTGCGCCCGACACGTTGGCGGACGGGTCGATCGATGGGCAACGCCAACCCCGCGGGACTTGGGCCGGCATCGCCTTTGGGCGGTATCCGCCCCATCGGCCAGGCCGGAGACATGCTGATGCTCGCCTCACTCGACGCTTTGATGTTGGTGGCACTGGCCGGGATTCCCCTGAGTGCGCTGCTGGCCGGCCATCGCCTCGGCCGCTGGTTGCTGGTGACGCTCTACGTCGCGCAACTCGGGCTGCTGGTGACGCTGGCGCCGGACACGACGGCGCACAGCAGCCGACTGGCCTTCAGCCTGCTCGGCAACCCGATCGGTTGGCAGCTGGATGCGCTTGGCTGGTACTTCGCGCTGGTCACGATCGGCGCGGCCGGCTTCGCCGCCGCCTTTGCGGCGGGCGAGTGGGGCGAGGTCAACGGCCGGCAGGGGCTGAGCCTGCGCTGGCTCTACGGTGGGCTGCAGATCAACGTACTGGCGATGCTGCTGCTGTTGTCTGCCGCGGACTTCGTCTCACTGTTCATCGGCTGGGAGCTGACCAGCTGGGCCGGCCTGATCCTGATGCTGCTGGGCGGCGGTGAGGCAATCCGCGCGGGACGACGCTACATCGTGTACGCAATCGCCGGCGGCATGGCGGTGTTCGCCGGCCTGGTCCTGACCTATGCCGCCGTCGGCTCGCTGCAGTTCGCCGCGCTGCAGGCCGCGGCACCGTCGCTCGGCACCGGCCAGCTGTGGGCGATCGTTCTGCTGTTCGTACTGGGTTTTGCCGTGAAGACGGGAAACATGCCTTTCCACCTCTGGCAGGCGCCGGCCTATGCCTACAGCCCGGGACCGGCCTCGGCCTTTCTCGGTTCCATCTCGGCGCGCATGGGCCTGTTTGCGATCGCACTGGTCGCGTTCAAGCTGATCGGCGCCGTGCAACTCGACCGCCTGGTGATCGTGCCCGACTGGGTGAACCTGCGCGACCTGCTGGCCTGGGCCGCGGTATTCACCGCGATCCTGCCGACATTCGTGGCGATGCGCCAGAACGACGCCCGCCTGCTGCTCGGCTGGCACGGTGTCGGCCAGGGCGGCTACATGCTGCTGGGCCTGGTCATGGCCGACAGCCTGGGCAGCGCCGGCGGCCTGCTGCACGTATTCAACTACGCGACCTACCAGGCGATCCTGCTGATGGCGGTGTTTGCGGTGATCCATCGTACCGGCACCGCCGACCTGAATCGCCTCGGCGGTCTGGTCGCCAGGATGCCGCTGTCGTTTCTGGCGATGCTGATCGGCATCATCGGCCTGGCCGGTCTGCCCCCGATGAACGGCTTCGTCTCGAAGTGGATGATCTACCGTTCGCTGATCATCGAGGGTATGCCGCTACTGTTCGTGGCCACCGTGGTCAGCACGCTGGGCACCGTGCTCAGCGTCTACAAGCTGCTGCACAACACCTTCCTGGGCCAGTTGCGCCTCGAGCACGAGCATGTCCGTGAGGCGCCCTGGAGCATGACCCTCCCGATGCTGCTGCTGTGCGTCGTGGTGTTCGTCACCGGCGTTGCCCCGGGTCTGGTCCTCGAGTACGTGGCGATCGTGCAGCAGACGATCGGTCTGCCAGCGGTCGCCTATACCCTGGGCGGCATCGAATCGCCGGCCGGCACGCTCGACATGCTGTGGATCAGCGGCGTGCTGTTTGCCGGCTTCGGTATCGGCGCGCTGCTGTTCTACCTGATGGGCGGGCGCAGCAAGCGCGTGCACCAACTGGACAACTATGCCGGCGGCCACTTCCTGACCGCGGACGTACGCTACCAGTACAGCGACAACTTCTATGCCGGGCTGATGCACCGCATCCGTCCCTGGTATCGCGACAGCTTCGCCTGGGCCGAGTCAGCGCTGGTGTCCGCCCTCGGTGCCGTGAGCACACTGGCGCGCGGCTTTTTCGAACAGACCAATCCGGCGCACTGGGCGATGGTTGGCACTACCGTGGTTATGACCTGGATGATGTGGCATGCACTGGTCTGAGCTCGCAATCGAATTGACCCTGATGCCGCTGGTGGCGTTTATCGTCGGCCTGTTCATGGTGCTGATGATGCGCAAGATCGCCGCGCGTCTGCAACGCCGCGTCGGCCCGCCACTGCTGCAACCGCTGTACGACATCGTCAAGCTGTTCAGCAAACAGACACAGACCTCGCACGGCCTGCTGCATGAAATCGGGATCGTGATGGCGGTCGGCGGCTATGTCGCGGCGGAGACCCTGCTGCCGGTGCCGGGGATGAACGGCGTCGCTGAGAAGGGCGGTATGATCACCCTGCTCTACCTGACGATGATCCCGTCGCTGGGCATGGCGCTCGGCGTCGGGCAGTGCGCCAATCCCAACGGCTCGATCGGGATCTCGCGCGCACTGACCGCGATGCTTGCCTACGACATCCCGTTCGTGATCGTGATTGCCGGCGTGGCGATGCACTTCGGCACCACCAATCTGGTCGATGTGGTCGCCCAGCAGCAGGCCGGCGGCATCGGGAGCTGGGGCGCGACTCAGATGCCTCTGCTGGCGCTGGCGGGCCTGTTCGCACTGCAGGGCATGCTGGGCAAACAGCCATTCGAGATCTACGTGGCGCCGGCAGAGATCGCGACCGGCCCGATGGTCGAGATGGGCGGCAAGTTTCTCGGCGGCCTGTTCGTCATGCAGTGCTTCCAGCTGTATACCGCCGCCGTGCTATACGTGACCCTGTTCCTCGGCGGCGGCGAGAACTGGATCACCTTCCTCGGCAAGTCGTTCGCGGTGCTGGTGATCCCGATGTCGATTGCGTTTCTGTTTCCTCGGTACCGCACCGAGGACATGATCACGATGCTGTGGAAGTGGCCCGTGGTGCTCGGACTGATCGGGCTGGTATTCGTGGGCTCGTGACCTGGCAGGTCGGGCTGCGCCCGACCAAAGAACCGGCGGGCCAGGCCCGCCCCGAATGACGATAGTGGGGTTCGAGATGAAACAGTTTCCGGTCCAGGTCGAACAGCCGCAACAGGGCGGCAATATCTTCAGCCGCGTATTCGACGAGCTGACCGCGTTCTGCCGTTCGCGTTCGCTGTTCATCCTGCACTATTGCACTGGCTGTGGCGCCATCGAGCTGCCGCCGGCGATGACCTCGCGCTTCGACATGGAACGGCTTGGCATTTCGCCGATGGTCTCGCCGCGTCAGGCCGATATCCTGTTGATCACCGGCTATGTGTCGGTCAAGACCCTCAAGCGCGTGATCCTGACATATGAACAGATGGGCTCGCCGAAGTACGTGATCGGCATCTGTTCCTGCACGGTCAACGGCGGCATGTACTGGCAGTCGTATGCCACCGCGAAGAAGCTCAACGACTACATGCCGGTCGACCTGTATATCGCCGGCTGCATGCCCCGGCCGGAGGCGGTCATCACCGGCTTGCGTGAACTGATGGAGCATATCCGCCTCGGCCAGGCGAACGGCTGGCAGGACTATTACCGCCGCTACGACCACTATCTGGGAAACCAGCAGCGCCTGTTCGGCGAGACCTGGCAGACCCCGACCGATGTGATCGCCGAGTCGCGGCACTACGGGCTGTTCGGCGAGCACACGCTGGGCGGACACACGATGCTGCTCGAGCAGCATCAGAATCCGCTCGAGCCGCTGACCATGAGTCTCGGTCTGGATGACAAGACGAAGGTGGGATCGTGAGCGATGCCCAGCTACCAGTCGAACGCCTGAGCATCATCCTGGGCGAGGTCAAAGAGGTACGGGTCAGCCAGCGCGGGCCGCGCCGCACACGGCTCGATGTCGCCGCCGACGCCCTGCCCGCCCTGCTGGAACTGCTCAAGGGCCGCGCAGGCTTTGTCCATCTGTCGGCGATCAGCTGTGTCGACTGGCCGGACGACGGTCAGTTCGAACTGGTCTATCACCTGTGGTCCTACGAACTCGGTCTGCTGGTTTCGGCACATACGCGCGTCGCCCGCGAGCCCGGTGTGTATGTGTCCGTCTACGACATCTATCACCCGGCCGGCTTCTTCGAACGCGACATCCACGAGATGTACGGCGTGTACTTCGAGGGTGCGCCGGATATGGAGAAGTTCATCCTGACCGAATGGGACGGCCCGCCGCCGATGCGCAAGGAGTTCGACAGCGAGGCCTGGGTCAACGACCACTTCGACTGGCAGGACTATCGGCCCGACTGGCTGCTCGAACTCGAACGGCAGGGTGGCGGCGTGGTGACGCCGCCGGATGAGCAACGTTTCAGCAGGCGCGATGTCACGGAGGCAAACGATGATTAACGTCTCCGGTCCAGTGCTGCTCAGTGGGTCTTTGCGGCGGGCACAGCCCGCCCTACCCTTTACGCGCACCCGGCAGGCGAAGCGGGTCATTGGGTCCCGAAGTCTCGACCTGGATGGCAGGTCGGGCGACGCCCGACGCACGGGTTCCGCGGGTACAGCCCGCCCTTTGGATTGAGCGCAAGAGATGCGAGCGGAAAACTACGAAGCGCGAAGCCACCCGCCGAGCAACGAGTTCGAGATCAACTTCGGCCCGAACCACCCCGGCATCGAGGGCAACTACGCCCTCAAGGTGAAGGTGCATGGCGACCAGATCGTCGCCGCGCGCGCCGACGGCGGCTATCTGCACCGCGGCTTCGAGAAGCTGATGGAGCAGCGCCTGTGGATCCAGAACATCGCGCTGGTGCCGCGCATTTGCGTACCCGACCCCGCACCGATGGAGGTCGCCTACGCGATGGCGGTCGAGCAGCTGTGCGGCCTGGACGTGCCCGAGCGTGCGCAATGGCTGCGTGTGCTGCAACTGGAGCTTTCACGCCTGGCCGCCCATCTGTTCACCTTCGGCGGCCATGCGGCGACGACCGGCATGTACAGCCCGATGTTCTGGGGCGTGGCCGACCGCGACCAGTTGCTCGATCTGTTCGAAGAGCTGACGGGCGGCCGGGTCTACAGCATCTACAACATCCCCGGCGGTGTGCGCCGCGACGTCCCGGACGGCTTTCTCGAACGCCTGTCGAACACGCTCGACTACCTCGACTCGCGTCTGCCCGATTACGACAACCTGCTGTTTACCAACCGGGTGTTCGTGACCCGCGCCAAAGACACCGGAAAGATCTCCCAGAAACAGGCGCTCGAGTGGAGCGTGACCGGCCCCAATCTGCGCGCGACCGGGCTCGCCTTCGACGTGCGGCGCGACGACCCCTACCTGGTGTACGACCAGCTCGCGTTCGACATCCCGACCGAGCGGGCCGGCGACGCCTGGGCACGTACGCTGGTACGACGCGCCGAGCTGCAGCAGAGCGTGCGCATCCTGCGTCAGGTGATCGAACGACTGCCAGGCATCGACGGTCCGATCCGCGCGCCGATACCCAACCCCTTGGCGTGGAAGGTTCCCGCGGGCGAGGCCTACGTGCGCATCGAGTCCTCGAAGGGCGAACTGGGCTGGTATGTGGTCTCGGACGGCGGGGAAAAACCCTATCGGGTCCATGTCCGCGGCCCCTCGGCGATGCACGCCGTGCAGGTGCTCGAGCACCTGGTCACCGGCTGCCGTATCGAGGATGTCGCGCAGATCATGTTTTCGCTCGACGCCTGTCCGCCGGAGGTGGACCGGTGACAAGTTCGACGCGTCGGAGCAATGTGCATCGCATGGGTCGGACCCGGCCCGACAGGGCCATGACGGGCGCAGCCCGCCCCACGAACAATGGCACTTACTTGGCGAGCCAGCAGGCATTGAACAGCGCTCCGGCGTATTCGATCCGCGGGCATCTGCCGCACGGAGGCGGCAGTCGAGCCTCCAGGGACGGATTCACGGCGTATGCACCGGGGCGCCATTGCCAAAGTCAGTGCCATCGGCCCCACGAACCCGAACGGGACTGCCCAATTTTCCAGGAGCCCTGATGGCAGATATCGAGTACAAGAGCGCCGGGAGCATCCTGAACCCGTTGAAGAGCTTTACGTTCTTCACCCGCCCGGCCGTCACCGAACCGCTGGAGCCGCGGCTCGCAGCACTGCGCTATCGCGGTTTTCACATCAACGACTGGGACAAGTGCATCGGCTGTTCGACCTGTCAGAAGGTCTGCGACAATGCGGCGATCAGCATGGTGAAGGTGCCGTCGCTGCCCGAGGACCCACTGAAAGGGGTGCGCAACCTGCGCCCCGCCATCGACTACGGCCGCTGCTGCTGGTGCGCGCTGTGCGTCGATCTGTGTCCGACCGGCTCGATCAGCCTGTCGCGCGAGTACGTCCATACCTGCACCGACGAACAGCTCTCCAGCTACTTCGTGCTGCCCGATCCGAAGGGTATGCACGAGGAATTCTTCGGCGAGGGTTGGAACAAGACCCCGGAGAACGACCTGGTCGACCCGCAGCGACAGGCCATGCGCGAACGGGCGCCAGCCGCGCGGATCGACAACTTCGACGAGATCGTCGACGGCTACGACAAACAGCAGGCGATCCTCGAGGCCTCACGCTGCGTGCAGTGCGGCATGTGCCATGATGCCTGCCCGACCCAGATGGATGCCCCCGAGTACATACGCGCGATCTGGCAGGACGACCTCGAGGAGGCGGTGCGCCTGATCTACAACACCAACCCCTTTGCCCACACCTGTGGTCGGGTCTGCACGCATCGCTGCGAGACCGCCTGCTCAATCGGCAAGCGCGGCGAGCCAATCGCGATCCGCTGGTTGAAACGCTATGCGATGGACGCCTTCACACCCGAGCAGGTAACGAACATCGTCGGCATGCCGTCGGCACCCCCGAGCGGTCGCAGCGTCGCCATCGTCGGCGCGGGACCGGCCGGTCTGACGGCGGCCTACGACCT
>Ga0316197_10003476_pt1 | contig 11209 bp, 15 predicted proteins | sample OudBiesiAoxic_MG_FD_204939 | JGI IMG/M metagenome (GOLD analysis project Ga0316197, IMG submission 204939) | Coastal sediment microbial communities from Oude Bieten Haven, Netherlands - site A oxic | ecosystem: Environmental > Aquatic > Marine > Coastal > Sediment | place: Netherlands...
ATTCCGCAGTTGAACGGCCTGTGTGGTCGTCCTGAGTGTTCGGATGGCGTAGCAAAAAAATGAGTTAATGGCCGGGTCCTTAATGAGTTTTTTTGCATAGCCAGGCGGGCACTCAGGGCGGCTACACTGGGCGTAGCGACTCACCCAAACGGTGAATCTGTTTAATCCATGAAAGACCATGCACACCAACACGTTAATATATCCTCGGAGCGGTCAACTGCGGAATCTAGGTTTAAGCGGTAACTGGCCATTCTTTCTCAGTCGTTTTTTGACAGCTTCTCGAACCTCTTGAGGTGTCCGGTCGCTGATGCCGCTTTCCTCGCCCTCAATGAGTGCCGCACGGATAGCTTCGATCTCAGAAAATCGTGCTTGATCGCGTCGGATCAGATCACGAATGTACTCGCTGTCGTTGGTGAACTCGCCAGCTGCGATGCGCGACTTGATCCATTCATCCTGCTGGTCAGTGACGGTGATTGTTTTGCGTGTGGTCGTCATTTCAGTCTCTAACGGAGTTACTCAATCATCATACTATCGACGCAAATAATCTTACACCCTTTTTGCGTGAAAAACGTTGCTCAAGCGACTAGCAACGATGAAAACTTAGCATGCTAAACATTCGCCGATAGTGGCATCGACTGAATTGTCCCTGCAGGTAATTTACTGAATTACGCAAAGAATTTTATTCAGGGAGCGGTCTTGGCCAAACCTTTTCCTTGCCTTGTGAGCCAATGGGTTATCCAGGCTTTCGATAATAATTACAGTCAGTTATAAAGCGTTGAGTTGGGTTTGTCCACGGGAAACCAGCGGTTAGAACCTAATGGGGTGCGATTAAATGGGGTGCGATTATAAGTCGCAGCGATTTTCGCATCGGTCACAAGTGAGAGAAATTGTTTGCTTGCTGAATGATAGCACCTGTGGGCAATAACTCGATTGATTAGAAGTGTCATGTAATATCAGAGTATTCGGTTTCTAATTGGATGAGTGGGTTATGCTTCCATACCCCGCAACACGCCGCGGGAATAACGTACCTTTTTTGCTAGAGAGATCCTTATGGTAGCGCAGCTTGAATCACGACGAATCCTGACCCTGGTCTTTGCGCCCCTTATCCTGCTGCTGTCGCACCTTGGTGCTGCGCTCGCGGCTGATACGGTCAACCCGCTCACCCCGGCCGACACCAGCAGTCCACGCGCAACACTCAATGGCTTCGTTGAAGCCGTGAATACTGGTCATGCGCAGCTAAAGGAGATCCTCAAATCCTACCTCGGTTCATCGCGGCTGTATCTCTCGGCAGAAGAGCGTGTGGAAGTTGACCGCCTCCTCGAAAATGTTGCACTCGCCCGACGGACCCTGAACCTGAGTGAGTTGCCGGCAGCACTAACGCAGACAGAATCATTATCGAGGAATCGTATCCTGCAGCTCAAGGAAGTGCTCGACCGCCTCGAACTGCCCGCTTTCGAGTCGATACCGGACGCCGCAGCGATGGAATCCAGGCAATTCAAACGCTGGACCCTGCCCGGTACGGAAATCACCATCGCACGTGTCGAACAGGGTCCGCGTGCAGGTGAATACTTGTTTTCTCCCGAGACTGTAGAGCGCCTCCCGGAGTTCTACCGCAGGATCAAGCATCTTCCCTACCAGCCGGGCTCAACGGCTGGCTGGTACGAACGCTACCGTTATGGTGGTTCGGGTTTGCGCAGGGTTATCCCGTATAAATGGATGTTAGCTCTGCCCGACTGGGCAAAAGTGATCATATTCGACCAGCCGGTGTGGCGCTGGTTCGGCACGGTGGTTGTGCTATTTGCTGCAACCGGACTGTTTCTACTCATTCGCCGTGCTGCGCTTGCCTGGGCAAGGCGCGGTTCCGCTTCCGAACTTCGTACACAGTGGTCACGACTGGCGCGGGCCGTCACCCTGCTGATTCTAATCCCAATCGTCGCCCATGTATTTACAGCTAACCTGAGGCTCAGCGGTTACGTTCTGGAAGTTGCCACCCTGTCATTGTGGGCCATCTTTACACTCACCTTGACCTGGGCGGTGTGGCTGGGCAGCCACGTTCTGGCAGAGAGCGTGGTTTCATCCCAGCAGATGCTGGCTGGCAGCATTGACAGTCAGCTTATCCGGCTGGGGCTGCGGCTGGTGGCTACCATACTGTCCATTACCATCCTGGTGGTCGGTGCCCAGCAGCTCGGCATTCCGGCCTACTCGGTGATTGCCGGACTGGGTGTCGGTGGTATAGCCGTAGCACTGGCGGCCAAAGACAGCCTGGCCAACCTGATCGGTTCACTGCTGATCATGTTCGAAAAACCGTTCCGTGTTGGTCACTGGATAAAGGTTGACAACATAGAAGGGTTCGTTGAAAGCATCGGGTTTCGCAGTACCCGCATACGTACCTTCTACAATTCCCTGGTTTCGATTCCCAGTAACCATCTGGTGAATAGCACCGTTGATAATATGGCGATGCGGAAACTCAGGGCCGTACGGACAATTCTGCACATCAGCTACGCTACGCCTGCTGATAAAGTTGATCATTTTGTCGCAGCGATAAAACAACTTATCGAAAACGACCCATATACCTACAAGAAGTGGTTCCGCATCAGGTTTGACGACTTCGGCGAATACGGCCTGTGTGTGCTCGTCAATTTTTTGCTGGACGTGTCCGACAATCAAGTCGAACAGACCGAGCGCCAGCGTATCCTTCTGGAAATACTGAAGATGGCCGAGACCATGGACATACAATTCGCAGTCCCGCCCCGCCTGCCACCGATGGACACTCTACCCGGTTAGGGCCTGCGGCCTGCCACACTCGCGAAATTTCGATACCTCCAAGAGTAGTGTTATCGCTATACTGCGACAATAAGGGATCCATACTTTTTCAGCCTGGTTCTGTGATTATGGCCAGGTCAACAACTGTCTGTACGGCATCAGAACAGTCATCCAAGCCGATTGTTCATGATGCCGAGTACTACATCCTGGAGGCGCAGAACGGTAAAGTATGGGAGGTCGAAGATGGTCAGCTTGACAAAAAGCTGGCGGAACTCAAGAAGAAGTACGGCACACCGCCCAATATCATCCACTACATGTGGGACGACCAGCCGGTGATGTCCTTCGGGGATCCGATCTACCAGAAGATTCGTGGTTACGAAACTCCGAACCTCAACAAGCTGGTGGAAGAGGGCATGCGCTTTTCGCGCAGGGACCGGACCTGGCCGCCACAGTGAAGGACCAGTACAAAATTCACTGGGTTTCCAAAGATCCGTCCCAGGCCAAATCAGGGCTCACCGCCGTATACGACCTCTACAACGATCATCGTGAGGTCAATCCGATCGTGGTCGGAGGATTCCACATGAAGGAGCCCTTCAAACGTATGCGCGCCCGGCAAGAGTTGTGGAAACAGAAGTATCCGGACCGGCATCACAAGCGCGCACCGGCGTACACCGGTATCGCCAATGCGAGACCCGAGACAATCGCGATTTCAAAGCCACCTGCGGCGTTGAAAGAGCTGCCCTTCGATGTACTCGAGTTCATCGAGCAACTGGACGAATTGCCCTACGACGCGGGCGGTGATCCGGGTCCAGGGGAGTAACGCGCCGAGTTGTAAAAACCCGCCCCCCACGGAGCGGTGACTGGCAGCGACGGTCTTCAATCGGTTACCTGGAACAAGGGAACGTGTTGAGTCGACATTGTGTTATCCTGTTTTTTTACATAACGACGCAAGTGCCACTAACAGTAGCAAACCACCACGCCAATGAATAACCGGAGGCAACTTCTGCGATGTTAGAGACAACAAGAGATCGTTTTTTCAATGAGGGAGCCATGTGGCACAGAACGTCACTGGCCGTGTTCCTGTCATGCTGTATGTTGGTGAACCTGTCAGGTTGTGCCACAACCTATCCTGCCAATCCGCCGCTGCAGCAGTTTGACCCCAAGGCCGGCTACGAGTACGCCAATGTGGCCGAGGGCTCAAGCAAGAACAGCGAAGTGCTGTTGTTGCTGGCCTTCTCCGGCGGTGGCACCCGGGCGGCTGCATTCTCCTACGGTGTACTGAAGGAACTGAACGGCACCGAACTGGAGAGAAAAGGTCACACGTTTCGCCTCTCGGACGAAGTGGACGGGATCACTGGCGTATCCGGTGGCAGTTTTACGGCCGCCTACTACGGCCTGTTCGGGGATCGTATCTTCGAGGATTACGAACGGGTCTTTCTAAGGCGTAATGTCCAGGGTGAATTGACGCGACAAGTTATCTATAACCCGGTCAACTGGTTCCGTCTGTTGTCGCCCACCTACACGCGTGCCGACCTGGCGACCGAACTCTATGATGAAACCATATTCGAGCATGCCACCTTCGCAGACATGCAAAAGTCCGGTGGGCCGTTTGTTGCCATCAATGCAACAGAGATGACGATGGGAGTCCGCTTCCAGTTCTCCCAGCAATACTTCAATCCGATCTGCGGCGACTTGTCCGAATATCCGGTCGCACGGGCGGTCACGGCCTCATCCGCGGTACCTGTCCTGTTTAGTCCTGTAACGCTCACCAACCGGGCCGGTGAATGCGGCTGGCAGGAGCCGGCCTGGGCACAGCAGGCACTGGATACGCGCGAGCGCACCAGCCGGCGCTACAACCTGGCCTCCAACCTGATCGCACTCACGGATCGCGAGCAACGGCCCTACCTGCACCTGTTTGATGGTGGTCTGGCGGACAATCTGGGCTTGCGGGCCCTGCTCGACGGGGTGTTGCGTCACGATGGCATCACGCAGACTTTGAAGGCGCTGGGTATGGAGCAGACCCGCAGGGTGGTGGTGATCCTGGTTAACGCGGAGACAGCGCTGGATGTCGACTCCAGTAAACACCTGGAGGCCCCGACATTCGCCGCTTCGATCAGTGCCGCGACCTCGGTGCCGCTGTCACGCTACAGCTTCGAGACCGTTGCCCTGATGAAAAACCGTCTCAAGGACTGGGAGCAGGAGTCCTACGAAGCCGAATGCGGATCCGTTCCCCGGAAGGCTGACAGTGAATGCAAGGGTGTCGCCTTCCACTTTATCGAGGTGAACTTCAGTGAACATCCGGACCCGACGGAGCGCGATTATCTGAAGCTACTGCCGACGTCTTTCGTTCTGCCGGACGAGGCCGTGGACCGGCTGATCGAGGCTGGCGGCGAAATACTGCGGAACAACCGGGAATACCAGCAGCTTCTGTCAGGTAAGGGTTCGGCAACCAGCGGCGAGTAATATAGTCCAGGATGTCACTCAAGAGTGGGTGTCACTGCAGCTTAACTGATAGTGACTACGGTCTTTTCAGGGAGCGTTTTCGTATGCTGCTGAAGGGTGTGGGTGGCGAAATACTATTCATGCGGGAATGGGCGTCTGAAAAAGCCCGTTACAATGCGAAGTCCATGAATAGGTGCTGAGTACTGCGCTCAGCGTTTGAGATTCGCCGCTAACAACCGCTGGCGTATTTCCGCCTAGCGATTGGTGAACCCGAGCCTGATTGTAGTATCGCCTAAGATCCACGAGTTTCCGTTCAAGGTCCCGAGCATTCCAGAAGAAGACATGGTCAAGGTATTCACGGCGAATGGTTCTGATGTGTCGTTCAATGAAGTGATGCAATCGGGGCCTATAAAGCCATCACCTGACAACCTTCAACTTCGGCAGCACTGGCCTATCCAACAAATCAATCGTCTGCTTAAACCTCTCATTCTTCACGAATGCTGCATACGCCTTCTCAGTTGTCATGACAGAAGCATGGCCGAGCAGATGTTGAACGTCAGTAATAGCAGCGCCACGACTCAACAGACGAGTGGCGAAAGTCTTTCTCAGATTGTGCGAGGAAACATCTGTACCAACTTACCACAGTCCTGCCAGCCATTGGGGAGATGAATCAGTGGTGGCTGTGGTTTGGTGAGCATTGTGGCCTCCGAGAGGGAATTCTTGAGAGTTCTCGGTGGAAGAATACAATAAGGGTTAACGGTCAAGTATCATACGGTCCGCACGGTGAACCGAAAGATTCACTGGACCAGCACAATGGCAGGACAACCGTGTATGACCTGGGCGCTTACCAGAATCTGGTGACCTGTCAGTGATTCAGGCCAGCAATCGAACCGGAGGAGTCAGGCATGATATTTCGACAGTTGTTTGAGCCAGATTCATCGACCTATACCTATTTATTAGGTGATACGGAGTCCGGCCATGCGGTGCTCATCGATCCGGTTGTGGAAACGGCTGAAAGGAACCTGGCTGTTATAAATGAGCTGGGTCTGGAGTTGGCTTATACACTGGAGACTCATATTCATGCCGACCATCTGACTGGTGCGCTGAAGTTGAAGCACCTCGCCGGGTCACGGATTGCAGGTCCTGCAAAGGATCGACTGCCTTGTACCGATGTTGGCCTCGAAGAGGGCAAGCCGTTCATAGTTGGCAGTTTGACCTTGCATCCCTTGTATACCCCGGGGCACACCTCAACACATCACAGTTATCTGCTGGAGCAGGGTGATACGCGACGGGTGTTTACCGGTGATGCGCTGTTGATTGACGGCTGCGGGAGGACCGATTTCCAGAGTGGCGATGCCGAGGCTTTGTATCGCTCCATCCACGACAAGCTCTTCACACTGCCCGATGACACCCTGGTCTATCCAGGCCATGATTACCAGCATAAACATGTATCTACCATTAGTCAGGAGAAGGAGGGCAATGCACGGCTGGGTGGCGGTAAGACTCTGGAAGAGTTTGTAGCCGTTATGAACGCTCTGGATCTTGCCTATCCGGCAAAAATAGATTATGCGGTGCCGGGTAACGAGCAATGTGGTGAATGCCCGCCGAATGTTCCGCTCGAAATGCGCAAGCTCTGTGATGTCACCCGGCAGGGCTGAGGTACTGATGTGTGAACCCTCGTCGATTTAACACAGCTCTGCGAACCATTGGGAAGATGGATCCGCGGTGGCTGCGGTTTGGTGAGCATTGCGGCCTCCGAAAAGGAATTCTTGAGAGTTCCAGATTGAAGGATACAATAAGGGTTATCTACTCAGAAAGTTACAGTATCGATGCGGTAACGAAAGATTCGCTGGACTAGGACACACCTCCTCCTCTTTGGTTGAACACCTTAATTCTTCGATAACAGCGGTCTTTCAGCTTCCGATTCCCAGAAAACGCAGGCACTCGGGTTAGAACTCCGCATGAGCGCGGTCAAATATATTCGTTCCATTTCTTGCACCCTACGCGCTGAATCGAAAGAATCGGTGGACCAGGACAGGGCAATTAAGTTTTCCATTGACCCATCTTCCGCTCAGCATGCTTTTTCGATGTAATTACCCAGAGTAGAGCCTGGTTCGATCGTCTGGTAATCGATGCTGATACGTTCAGCGGCCACGGGCCGAAACAGCTTGTCAGCAAAGGCTATATGCATTGGGTGTTCACGGTAACTATTGATGACTGCCGGGTGACAGAAACGCACCAACCAGGTGTGGCGATACTTCGCATCTTCTTCCACCGCATGGCCTGTGATTACCTCTCGCACGCCCGGGATGGCACCAAGCACCCGCCGACCCTCGGCCATCATGCTTTCCGTTATTTGCCTGGTCACGCCAGTTACGTTGTAAATGATCAAATGTTCTACTGGCGCCCAGGATGTACATTCGGACAGTAGCTCCGCAGCACGGTCAAAACTTCCCCAAAGGCGCATGCAACGTTCCACTTCAGTGCTGATGACCTCTTTAACACCTTTCATCAGGCCAGTGTGGCCCTCTTTGTGTTTGAATATGGCGTTGTCTCGTATACGTGCGCCGGCCAGGTCGGCCAGTGCGGTGTAATAGTTGATTTTAGTCACGCCATTGGCGATGAGCCTTTGGAACTGATCGTCGTTCAGCCCCGTACCGCCGTGAATGACCAATGGAATACCCAGGGCGTCGTTAATCTGTTCCAGTCGTTGGTAGTCCAGATTGGGCTCGCCTTTCATGCGGCCGTGCACTGTGCCGATAGAGACGGCCAGAAAGTCCACGCCGGTGTGTTCGACATAGCCCTTGGCCTCAGCTACCGTGGTGTAGGCGATTCCGCCGGGATGACGTTCCGCATCTTCGCCCTCGACTCCAGGCACATATCCAAGTTCACCCTCCACCGGGACACCGCAGGCATGAGCCATGTCGACAATGGTGCGCGTCATCCGAATGTTATCGGATAGCGCATGGTGTGATGCATCTACCATAATGCCGTTACAGCCAAGCTTTATACCCTGCACAGCCGAATCGATACTCGCTCCATGGTCCAAATGTATTGCCACTGGTACCGTGGCACGTCGGGCTGCGGCTTCCACTGCTGGCATGATCAACTCGAAATCAAAATAGTTGAAATGGGACTCCGCCAGACTCAGGATCACCGGTGAGCGGGCACGCTCGGCCGCAGCCATGATGCCTTCCAGAAACTCAAGACTGACTAGATCAAAGGCCCCTACGGAATAGCCGTTGCGGTAGGCGTGATAAAGCATGTCGCGCATATTGACGAGTGCCATATTCTTTTTTCCTCAACCTGTGCGTGCAGGCGATGTCGCCTTACAATGTCCAAGATGCATCATCCGATGCGCCAGATCCTGACGATTTTGTGTTACGTCTCTATCAATCACCATTCATGAAACCCAGCAGGTGCAACAGACTGGTGAACAGGTTGAAGATGGCGACGAACAGTGTGACGGTAGCCATGATGTAGTTGGTTTCACCGCCGTGGATGATGTTGCTGGTCTCGTACAGTATCAGGCCAGCCATGAGCAGCACGAACATGGAAGATACTGCCAAGGATAATCCGGGCATCTCGAAGAACATTGCACCCAGACCGGCCATGAAGGCGACCAGGATGCCGACCATCAGAAAACCACCCATGAAACTGAAGTCCTTGCGCGTGGTCAGTGCGTAGCCCGACAGGCCGAGGAAAATGGCGCCGGTACCACCCATGGCCGTCATCACCACCTGGCCACCATTGGGCAGCGCCAGATAGGCGTTGAGAATCGGTCCCAGGGTATAACCCATGAAGCCAGTCAGGGCGAACACGAACGCGAGACCCAGGCTACTGTTGCGAAACCTGGCAGTGGCGAACAGCAAGCCAAAGTACCCACCCAGAGTCAGTAACAAGCCGGGGTGGGGCAGGTTGAAGACCATCGAAACGCCAGCTGTCAACGCACTGAATAGCAGTGTCATGGACAGTAACGTGTAGGTGTTACGGATTACCTTGTTAGTGGTTAGCACGGCCGCTTGGGCGCGGACCGCTGTGTTCGTCATTGATGTATTCATTGTGGATTGTCTCCAATCAGGTCAATTAATTCAGTTTTATGAAATTCGCTTATCGATTTCATGTGGTTCAGGCTGGATGAGCGGCCCTTGATGCGTTTGCGCATGAGCCGACGCCCTACCGTACGACCTGCGCGATCGGCTGCACGGTCGATGGCGGCGTAAAGGTCAGCTTTCGTGTCCTCGATAACCACGTCCGGCAGGTGGGCGATCACCACCTGGATATGGCAGCATTTGTCCGCCCCTCCGCGCGGACCATTGATATCTGATAGCCGCACGATCACGCGCTGGATGTTGTTGTCTCTGGCGCTTAGGGCAAAGCCCATGCGCCGTTTTGTGTGGTTGCGCAGGGCATCGGTCAGTGGAAAGTTGCGTGCTTGAATATCAATCTGCATCGTTATCTCCGGTATTTCGGTCTAGTCTATAAAGCAGCCATTAAATGTATTGCTTCTGGCTTAATCTCTCGTATGAGTACTGTATGGCCTACGTTTCGTCATTATTGGAACTCTCCTCTATGAAATTGATGTCTCTGATTAAAAGCCACCGGTTCTTTTGTGCCGAATGTTTAGAGTTTTTCGAAAAATGTTTTGTGATCGATATAGTGCGAACCATCGCAGGAGAACGTCATACCGATCAAACCATTGATGCGATTAATCGAACCATTGCGCATGTAAATCGTTTGGTCTGTTGAGCGCAGACGCTTAAACTCTTTCATAATAGTAAAGGGTATCTTCAGCATCAATTACCGGTTGCAGGTGGTCTATTTTGCAATCACGAAACTGCTTGAGAAATTCCGCTTTCAAGACTTCTTGCAAGACGAAAATACGATAACGAAAAGCATCGTCGGCAAACCAGCAAGTTAACTGGCTGGAGGAATAGTGTATCTTGACGTGGAACGCGCCCTTAAGGGTTAATAGAGCGTATACAATTTCATGGATACGATTCAGGTCGGTGTCGAAGAGGCTTTCAATTCGGCACTGCTGAAACAGAAAAGCCCTGACTGAAGGGTTGCCTTTAACTTGTAACATTACTATCTGGCATGACAATGTCTCCACTCATGGTTCAGTTTGAATACAGTGCCGCTGGTAACAGCAGTTCCTGGTGCTATTGAATTTATTGATTTTTCGACATCCCCGTTTTCTGCGGGGGGTATATCAACTGCATAGTTATCTCCAATGTTTCGGTCTGTTTGACATTTGTGACTACACTAAGCCTGTTTAAAGATAAGTAAAATTCGATAATTATTACTATAATGTTCGTATTTACCGAGGTATTATCAGAGCGATGATCAACTATAAACATCTTCACTATTTCTGCGCGGTGGCAAAGGAGGGCAGCATCGCCCGCGCCAGCGAGCGCCTCAATCTGACGCCCCAGACCATAAGCGGGCAACTCAGCTTGCTCGAAGAGCACTTGGGCGAAGCCCTGTTTACCCGAGTCGGGCGTAGTCTGGAGCTGACGGAGACAGGGCGGCTGGTGTTGAGCTATGCGGACGAGATATTTTCACTGGGCGGGGAACTGGAAGAAATGGTGCACAATCTCACCGGATGGGAGGCCGCTGCTTTTTAAAGTGGGTGTGACGGAGGTTGTACCGAAGTCCATTGCCTATCGTGTGTTGGCACTGGCGCTGCAGTTGCCTGAGTCTGTCCGTATTGTCTGCCGCGAGGGCGTCATCAACGCTCTGCTGGCGGAGCTGGCCGTACACCGGGTTGATCTGGTGATCGCTGCCGGCCCTATTCCACCGGGCGTGAATGTACGCGGCTTCAACCACCAGCTCGGTGATTGCGGTATTACTTTGCTTGCGACTCCCCGGCTGGCACGCAAGCTCGGAAAAAACTTTCCCCACAGCCTCAGAAGTGGGCTCCTGGTTGGATGCCTGAAATGGTGATTTCCCAATCAGGTGTCGTAGAATAAGCTTGCATGTTCTTTACACCGCCATAAATGCC
>Ga0316197_10003477_pt1 | contig 11207 bp, 7 predicted proteins | sample OudBiesiAoxic_MG_FD_204939 | JGI IMG/M metagenome (GOLD analysis project Ga0316197, IMG submission 204939) | Coastal sediment microbial communities from Oude Bieten Haven, Netherlands - site A oxic | ecosystem: Environmental > Aquatic > Marine > Coastal > Sediment | place: Netherlands...
TTCGTCAGATACAAAAAAACCCCGCACGCGCGGGGTTTTTAATATTTCCGGGAGGGATTGACTCGGGCCTTCCATGGCCCTCGCCCTGCGGGCGTCTCCTGCGTCGACGTCTTCCCGGGCTGTCCTGCCCGGTAATCGAACCCTGGTGCTGCGCACCGGGTTCTGCATCTGACCTGCCTCTTCGTCAGATACAAAAAAACCCCGCAAGCGCGGGGTTTTTTTGTATTTGGCGGTGGATGTAGTCTGCTGCGAACCCGTCTCCACCCAAAATTCCCTGTTATCCTGGGAAAATACAGGGAATATTCCAAATTTTTGGTTCAATCTGATAGCCCCTCACCCCAGAAACATAGGGCAGGCTTGGCATTGCATTCCTAATTTTAGATTTATCAAAATAATTAACAGGGAATTATCAGGGAATTGGATTCAAACAACCCAAAACTCATTTTATTGACAAACCCAATCTATTGATATTTGACCTATTTCTCTGAATTTTGAAATTTGAGTTGGAGGTGATATAACGGTTACAGATTCGTGGATTGACCACGATCTGGTGTCACGACGATACCTCAAATCAAGACTATCAGGTGCCCATGACGGCTGCATTTGATGGTCGAGGTATTTGTAATGACTGATAAATTAGTAGTTGAATACTGGCCGACTGACTCGGTCAAACCAAATGCGCGTAATGCGCGCACTCATTCCGAAGAGCAGATACAGCAGCTCGCTTACAGCGTCGACACCCTTGGATTCATCAATCCAGTAGTGGTGGACGAGAACGGTAAATTGATGGCCGGCCATGCACGTGTACTGGTCGCTGATCTGCTTGGGCTGGAAATCATACCGATCATTTGTGTTGACCACCTCAGTGAAGCTGAAAAACGGGCTTACATGTTGGCGGACAACAAGCTGGCTATGAATGCGGACTGGGACAATGAACTGCTCAGGGTCGAACTGGAGTCCCTGATGAATGCCAACATCGATTTCTCGGTGGATGTCACAGGGTTCAGCACACCGGAAATCGATCTGTTACTGCATACCGACTCAGTACCAGAAGCTGATGAAGAACACATCCCAGCACCTGACCCGGACAATGCCGTCAGCAGGCCGGGCGATTTCTGGGTTTTGAACCATCATCAGGTCATCGTAGGTGACAGCCGGGATGCTGAAATCATTGACACCCTGATGGACGGGAACCTTGCCCGGATGGTTCTTACAGATGCGCCATACAATGTCGCTATTCAAGGCCACGTCAGTGGCCTGGGCAAGAATCAGCACCGGGAGTTCTCCATGGCATCTGGTGAGATGTCACCGGTGGAATACACCGGGTTCTTGACTGATACGTTCATACAGTTCGCCCGTGCCAGCGAAGATGGGTCTCTGCTCTATGCATTCATGGACTGGCGACACACGAGTGAGATTCTGCAGGCAGGCGAAGCCACCTACGATCGTCTGATCAACGTGTGTTGTTGGGTCAAATCCAACGGTGGCATGGGATCGCTGTACCGTTCGAGACATGAGATGGTGTATGTGTTCAAGAAGGGAACTGCTCCACACATCAACAACGTCGAACTCGGCAAGCACGGCCGGTATCGGACGAACGTCTGGGAATACGCTGGTTATAACGCCTTTGGCCGCGACCGTGATGAAAGCCTGGGCTGGCATCCCACGGTCAAGCCGGTACCGATGCTGATGGATGCCATTCTGGATGTTACCAACCCCGGGGACATTGTATTAGATGGCTTTTTGGGAAGTGGCAGCACACTGATCGCGGCTGAACGCACCCGGCGGGTTTGTTATGGCGTCGAACTCGATCCCGCCTACGTGGATGTCACGATTCAGCGTTGGCAGCGTGAGAGTGGCCAGCAAGCTGTCCTGGCTGACACTGGCCAAACCTTCGATCAAGTCGCGGCTGAACGCGGTCTCGGCGAGGAGGTGGTGTCATGAACAACGATTACAAGGTCGGCTACGGCAAACCACCCCAAAACAATCAGTTCAAGTCCGGCACCAGTGGGAATCCCGCAGGTCGCCCCAAGGGCACCAAGAACCTGCGCACGGACCTCTCAGAGGAGTTGGCGGAGACAATCTCCGTCACGGAGGGCGGACAAAAACTCGTTATTTCAAAACAGCGCGCGATGCTGAAATCCCTGATGGCCAAATCCATCAAGGGCGACACCACGGCTGCCCGCGCACTCATCAACCTGATTGTGGGTATCGAGCAAGCTGACGCAGAACGGTCTGTCGTTATAACCACCACTGCAGAAGACCTGGAAGTCCTGCAGGCATACAAGGAACGTGTGCTGGATGAGATCGACGCTGAACAGGGGGACAACTCATGAGCCGGCAACATGAGATCGATGCCCTCCTGCGCCAGGACTTCGTGAGTTTCGTGCATCGCGTCTTTCAAACAGTGGCACCGGGTGAAGAGTACCTTCACAACTGGCATATCGAAGCCCTGGCGTACGAATTGATGCGTATAGCCAACGGCGATATAAACCGCCTTATCACAACACTGCCACCCCGGTACCTGAAGTCCATCGTTGTCTCGGTGGCTTATGTGGCCTGGATGCTGGGTCACAACCCCTCCCAGCGTATTATCTGCGTGAGTTACTCCCAGGAGTTGGCAAACAAGCACGCTGATGACATGCGTGCGGTAATGCAGAGCGCGTGGTATCAACGGGTATTTCCTAATACGCGACTGTTGCGGGGCAAAAGTGCATTGCATGATTTGCATACAACCAAACGGGGCTATCGACTGTCGACGTCTGTGGGCGGGACCCTCACCGGTCGCGGTGCTGACATGGTGATTCTGGACGACATCAACAAGGCCAATGAGATCCAGTCCGACCATCAACGACAAAAGACCCAGGATTGGTTTCAAGGCACATTGATGTCCCGGCTCAACAACAAGGCAACCGATCCGATTGTCGTCGTTCAGCAACGCCTCCACGACGATGACCTGGTCGGATTCCTGCAGCGCAATGGATGCTGGACCGAACTAAACCTGCCGGCCATCGCGGAGAAGGAGGAGTGCATCGATATTGGTAGTGGATTGGTCTACCAAAGGTGTGAAGGTGACCTATTGCACCCGGAGCGCGAAGATCAGGCCACGCTGGATCGGCTTAGACTGGAACTCGGTGAGACTGCCTTTTCGGCACAATACCAGCAGCGCCCGGTTCCCCGTGGGGGTCACATTATCAAGTGGGATTGGTTTCAGACATATGATCGGTTACCACGTCGGGAGAGTATTGACTGGTTGGTAATTTCATTGGATCCAGCTTTTACGGCCAATGAAAAGAGTGACTGGAGCGCTTTCACAGTCTGGCTGATCAAATGTGATGCATGTTACTTGTTGGATGTCACGCGAATACGTGTCGAATATCCAACATTGGTGCGTCGCATTGATGAACTGATCACTCGCTGGAGACCGAACATGTTCGTTGTCGAAGCCGTTGGTGGAGGACTAACCCTATACCAGGAATTACGCAAACGTTACGGGCTGATAGTGAACTGCTTTTCGAAATTGGACGACAAGGTAGTGCGCATGGAAACGGAGGCCCTCACAATCGAACAAGGCCATGTGTATGTTCCTGCGGAGGCTGAATGGCTGGAGACATTTCGTAACGAGGTCGTTTCCTTCCCCATGGGCAAGAATGACGACCAGATCGACAGTATGTCGCAGTTTCTTAGGTGGCGTAGGGCAAAAGGCTGGCAAATTCAACATGCCCCTCCTCGTTAATAAGACCCGTACAAGCAACGATGGTTAGGACTGGCGATATGGGCGTCCAGCCCATATCGCTAGGTTGCAGCGGTAAATAGCGAAGTTCAATGCTTATCTCTACTCTTGGGAACCAAGGTTAACACGACCTATGAAACGTTAGTCGATACCAAAGGCCTACCCAGGGTACAAACTTGGGACCATCAGATTAAAAGTCCGAAATGTCGTAATTAAACGACTTACTATTCAACTACTTACCGGGGCGTCCGTTGCCACTTATGCAGAACTGTGCACAACCGTGCACAACTGATTCACGCAAAACTCCCGCAAAGCGCACTTTACCTACGCTGATTTGAAAATAAAGCCATTGTGAATGCCAGGACCACAAACGAATACTTTCAGTATTTGTTTGGATCATGGGATTGCTCGCGCAAAAAGCTCACCAGGAACGGCCAAATTCAGCCGGAGCATATGTACGCCACCGGCCCGAGACAACTTTGCTTTACCAGATCGTGCAGGAGTACTGGCCTGAGTTTCAAGCCGAGTTGGCTAGTCATGGAAAACATTTACCCGCATACGTTACAAAAGAATTTGACGAGTATTTGAAATGTGGCATTTTGGAACATGGCTTTTTGAGGGTCAGGTGCGAGACCTGCCACGATGAGAAATTGGTGGCTTTCAGCTGCAAGAAGCGAGGATTCTGTGCCAGTTGTGGTGCACGGCGAATGGCAGACAGTGCTGCACTGTTGGTAGACGACATTTTGCCTTCTCAGCCCATGCGTCAATGGGTCCTTAGTTTTCCGTTTCCACTTCGCTTTCTGTTTGCCAGCAACCCCAAAGTCATGACCAGGGTACTGGGCATCGTCTACCGCGGCATCTCTACGCACTTGGCGCACAAAGCGGGCTTTGCAAAACCTCTTACACAAACTGGTGCCATCACTTTAATTCAGTGTTTTGGTGGCTCGCTCAATCTCAACATTCACTTTCACATGCTGTTTCTGGATGGTATTTACGCTGATAACAAGCATGGATCCTCACGATTTCATTGGGTTAAAGCCCCTACCAGCGCTGAACTTACCCAGCTAACGCACACCATCGCGCATCGTGTTGGCCGCTACCTGGAGCGCCAAAATTTGCTGGCACGCGATGATGAGAATAGTTATCTCACCGCAGAAGGCGCAGATACTGATAATGAATCACCACTCAATCATCTGCTGGGCAGTTCTATTACCTACCGCATAGCAATGGGACCACAGCAAGGGCGTAAGGTGTTCACCTTACAGACCTTGCCCGATTGTGAAGATGATCAGTTTGCACCCAGGGTGGGTAATGTAGCTGGTTTTTCACTACATGCAGGGGTTGCCACCAGAGCACATGAACGCGATAAGCTGGAACGTCTGTGCCGTTACATCGCAAGACCGGCAGTATCCACCAAACGCCTGTCGCTTACGCGCAATGGTCAAGTGCGCTATGAGTTGAAAACACCCTGGCGCAATGGCACCACGCACGTCATATTTGAGCCACTGGATTTTATTTCCAGACTGGTTTCTCTAGTTCCTAAACCACGCGTTAACCTTACTCGTTTTCATGGTGTGTTCGCACCCAATAGTAAGTATCGGGCACTGGTAACCCCGGCAAAGCGGGGAAAAGGTAAAAAGACCAGGTCCTCTGATGAGGTGCAATACCAAACATCTGCTGAGAAACGGGCTTCGATGACTTGGGCTAAGAGATTGAAGCGTGTATTCAACATTGATGTCGAAACCTGTAGCGAGTGCGGTGGCGATGTCAGGATCATTGCCAGCATCGAAGACCCTGTAGTGATCAGGACGATACTTGCTCACTTGGATGAAAAAGGGGCATTTGCTGCTAACAGTCTGTTGCCGGATTGCAGGGCTTCGCCAGACCCACCAATGGGTTTGTTGGTCTGAGAGGATCAATCCAGCCCTGGTTCTGAATTACCGCCCCCAGCCTTGGTAGCGGCAGGGTTCTCTACGCCCAACTGTCGGGATTGGCGTGAAATAGAGTGACAAGGAGATAGAGTACAGTATTCACCGAGCAGCTGGCGCGATAATTCACTGTAACTTCGGCAATTTATTGACGAAAAGTGAGGTTCAATACATTCGGGTTTCTGGCAATATAGCTTTAATGCTGCCTATACCCCGGTGTTGTGCTGATGTTGGTGGCTCTCTATGTAACCTGGTGGTAAGAATTACCGAGCCCGAAAGTTATCGCAAACAACTGGCTTTCAGTGTGACTGTATGGCTCCATTGGAGTCATGAGAGAGCATACATCCGCTACGCTGAACCAGATTCAGACCATGTCCAGAACGGAGCTGATCAAAGCCTTCAAAGCTGCCCAGATCGGTTGTATTCCTAAGAACGCCAGTCAGCATTTCCTGCGCGGAAACCTAGCCTGGGCAGCACAAGCCGCCGCCAAGGGCCATGACCTCGTCGCATTACGAAAATCCCTCTTGACAAAGGCTCAGAAGGTCACACGGCGTAAATATCCCCGCTACAAACCAGGCACTCGCTTGATCCGGGAATGGCAGGGCGTAACCTATGAAGTCACCATTGAGGAGAAGGGTTATACGTGGAACGGCACACGCTACCGCAGCCTGTCACACATCGCCCGGGAGATTACTGGCACGCGATGGTCGGGGCCGCGTTTCTTTGGCCTGACAGGTGTTAAGCAATGACACCATCAGGTCAAATCTCCATCCAGCCTCAACGGTGTGCCATTTACACGCGTAAATCCTCCGAAAATGGGCTGGAGCAATCCTTCAACTCCTTGGACGCTCAGCGGGAAGCCTGTGAAGCCTATATCAAGAGCCAGGCTCACGAAGGTTGGAAACTACGGCCCACACAATACGATGATGGCGGCCTGTCTGGTGGCAACATGAACCGCCCTGCCCTCAACCTGTTGATAACTGACATATACAATGGTCTGATCGATGTCGTGGTGGTCTACAAGGTCGACCGGCTCAGCCGATCCCTGGCAGATTTTGCCCGACTGGTGGAGTTGTTTGAACAACGCGATGTGTCATTTGTATCCATTACCCAGCATTTCAATACATCCAGTTCCATGGGACGACTGACACTCAATGTACTGCTGTCATTTGCCCAGTTTGAACGAGAAGTCACAGGAGAACGGATACGGGACAAGATTGCGGCTTCCAAACGCAAAGGAATGTGGATGGGCGGTGTTTCACCACTTGGATATGACGTGGTTGATAAAAAGCTGTTCATTAACCAGCAAGAAGCCGAGACTGCACGCCATATCTTCGATAGATACCTAGCTCTTAAATGTGTGCGTAGATTAAAGGGTGAGCTTGATGATGAGGGGTATGTGAGTAAAGCCAGAGCAAACGGATCAGGCGGTAAACCATTCTCCCGGGGTGCGCTTTACACACTACTGAAGAACTGTACCTATATAGGCAAGGTTCACCACAATAATGAACTTTATGAAGGCGAACACCAGCGAATCATTGACCAGGAAATCTGGACTCAAGTCCAGGAACAACTAATTACTAATCGCTCCAAGGCAAGTCGAAGAAGCAATGCAAAAGCACCCTCACTGCTGGCTGGATTGTTGTTTGATAGTCGCGGTAATCCAATGAGCCCTACTCATGCCACCAAGGGTGAGAAGCGATATAGGTACTACATCAGTCAGGCGGTTCTAAAATACGAAAAAAACAAGGAGGGAGACGTTCTGCGTGTGCCGGCTGAAAGTGTAGAGAATATATGTGTTGAACAACTCAAAACATTTCTAACCGATGCAGCATCACTTCTCAGTACCATTGAGCACTTTAAATTGGCAGCACATCAACAAGAGCTCCTAGTGAACCTTGCACGGCAATATTTTGATGGCTGGCATCAGCTAACGGTCAACATGCAAATCGGGCATCTCAAGAAAATCGTGGAGAGGATTGAACTAGAGCAAAAAGTCATCTACGTTCACATCCTGCTGCCTGAGATCATTAAATTACTCGACCCCAGTTATGAAGAGCAAATACCAGCAGCAGAAGTCCCAAAAGACCGGTATATACTGAGTTGTCCAGTCCAACTCAAACGCTGTGGCATAGAAACAAGGTTGGTGACTTCAAATGGCCCGATAGCGCCTTCCCACCCGGAATCTACAATTGCTATACAAAAAGCTCTGAGAAAGGCACTGAAATGGAACCAGGCGCTCTTGGACGGTAAAGCAAGCACCCTGACTGCGTTGGCTGAAAAGGAAAATGTCGCACAACGCTATATCTGCGACCTCATCAAGTTGGCTTACCTGGCACCCGATATCATTGAAGCAATTATTGAGGGCAAGACCTCCTCAAGTTTGACGCTAGACCAACTTAAGAAAGGGATTTCAATGGATTGGAATGAGCAACGAAAACTACTCGAGTTTCCAACCTAAACGTCCAAAGACAAAGCCGAACCTCTGAAACTGGCAAAAGAGACTCGTTCTAGAATTGCACTATTTTTGCTGGAATCGCGCGAGTTTAGTTCACTTTTGAACACCCGAAAATCACGTAACCTCATGAATTATTTATAAATAAAAAAGCTCCGACAGAGACCTCTGTCGAAGCTTAGACTGTATGGCGGAGAGGGAGGGATTCGAACCCTCGAAGGGCTTTTTAAACCCTTACTCCCTTAGCAGGGGAGCGCCTTCAGCCACTCGGCCACCTCTCCAAATCTCCAAATCTCTATCGATCACTTCGTCGAATTTTACTCTTTTTCGCTCCCCTTGGAGCGCGTTATTCCGGGCATCCTGCCCTTCACCACTTCGTGGCCGTCTTCGCTTCGCTGCGACGTTCTAATTCGCTCCCGGCGAATTAGTCAGCCACTCGGCCACCTCTCCAAATCTCTATCGATCACTTCGTCGAATTTTACTCTTTTTCGCTCCCCTTGGAGCACGATATATTGATTGTTTGCCCGTTATTTTTGAATCAAAAAAACCGGGATGCGAAGCATACCGGTTCGTTGTTTCCGGGTAAAGATGTAATGTGAAATTACTTGTTACCGTGGGTACCGTCCAACTCTTCCCGCTCTTTGAGGATTCGTTGAAATATTTCTTCACGATGCACTTGTACTTCCGGTGGCGCGTCAATACCAATGCGTATCTGGTTACCCTTTACACCTAAAACGGTGATTGTCACATTTTCCCCGATTACGAGTTTTTCCCCCACTCGTCTTGTTAGAATAAGCATGCGTACCTTCCCTTGGTTTCAGGCCTGATGAAGCACCTTATCCCTGTTTTTATTGTAAGTCTAGACTCCTTAGGAACATATTTTGTTCCTGTAAGTTCAAGTCTGATCAGCAATCCAGCTTAAAACGGATGATAGCGCGTCATCCACAAGATCCGGGCGGTTGCCTCCGGCCTGGGCGAAATCAGGACGCCCCCCGCCTTTACCGCCAACTTGACTTGCGACGAAGTTTACCAGATTTCCTGCCTTAATCCGAGTAGTCAGGTCCTTACTAACACCAACGGCTATTCTGACCTTGTCACCTTCCACACTGGAGAGCACCACAACAGCGCTGCCAAGACGGTCTTTCAGGTGATCGATACTGTCTCTGAGGTCACTCGCATCAAGGTCATCCATGCGTGCTGAGATCACTTTTATACCATTTATTTCATTGACTTTATCGAGCAAACTATCACTTCCAGAGCTGGCCATACTGGACTTTAGCGCTGATAGTTCCTTCTCCAGCTGGTGGTTACGTTCCTGTACCTGTTTCAAACGCGACGGAGTCGCCTCAGGGCTCACCTTCAAAGCAAGCGCAACGGCCTGGAGCTGGCTTTCCATACGCTGGATATATTCAACCGCGGTTTCACCAGCCACTGCCATGATTCGGCGCACGCCGGAACCTATAGCGGCTTCGGACACAATTTTGAACTGGCCGATCTCCCCTACCCTGTTAACATGTGTGCCCCCACAAAGCTCGGTAGACAAATCGCCGAAACGTAAAACCCTGACCTTGTCGCCATATTTCTCACCAAACAAAGCCATTGCACCGGTTTTCAAAGCATCATCGAAGCTCATCACTTCGGAAACTGAGAGGGGGTTAACCCGGATCGCATCATTGACATGACGTTCGATCTGTTGCAATTCATCTGCACTGAGTTGTTTGGGGTGAGAAAAATCAAAACGCGTGTAGTCGGGCGCAACCAACGAGCCTTTTTGTTCAACGTGGGTACCGAGGATATCCCTCAGTGCACGGTGCATCAGGTGGGTAGCGGAATGGTGTATGACGATCGCTTGCCGCCTGTCGGCATCGACTTCGGCGGACACCTGTTGACCGGGCGTTAATACTCCGGCGCTCATCCGTCCGATATGACCAAAGAAGGTACCACCTAACTTGACGGTGTCTTCCACCTCAAACTTTGTATCTCCAGAGCCAATTAGACCTGTATCACCCACCTGCCCGCCGGACTCTGCATAAAATGGAGTCTGGTCAAGAACGATAACCGCCGTATCGCCTTCCTTAAGCTCGTCGGCCAACTGGCCGTCGACGAGAATCCCGGCGATGATAGCCTGATCAGTCGAAAGCTCCTCATAACCCAGAAATTGGGTGGCAGGGAAGTTCTTGACGGCTTCAGCTGAAATCTGATCCTTGTGCTGGAACTGACCGGCGGTCCGGCCACGTGCACGCTGCTTCTCCATCTCGATATCAAACCCTTCGATATCAACCTCAAGATTTTTCTCGCGGGCAATATCCTGGGTCAGATCCAATGGAAATCCATAGGTATCATATAGTGTGAAAGCGATTTCCCCGTCGATCTTGCCACTAGCAGCTGCTGCTTTCTCCATGACGCCCTGTAAAAGCCCCAAACCCTTGTCGAGGGTTGTAGCAAAGCGCCGCTCTTCATCTTCCAGTGTGCTGGTGATATGCGCCTGCTGCCTTTCGAGTGACGGGTACGCGGTACCCATCTGCTCTACCAGGGTAGCTGTCATACCGGCGAAAAACGGGTCCTTCTGACCCAGTTTGAAACCATGCCTGATCGCGCGCCGGATGATTCGCCGTAAAACATAGCCACGACCTTCGTTGGAGGGCAGTACACCATCTGAAATCAGGAAAGCGCAGGCGCGAATATGGTCTGCAATTACATTCAGGGATTTGTTGGATAAATCGGTGGTATTGGTCAGCTTCGCCGCTGCCTTGATCAGCGCCTGGAACAGATCCGTATCGTAGTTACTGTGAACACCCTGCAATACCGCTGCAAGCCGTTCCAGGCCCATACCGGTATCAACACAGGGTTTCGGCAAGGGTTGCATACTGCCGTCCGCAGAACGGTCAAATTGCATGAAAACCAGGTTCCAGATTTCTACATACCGGCCACCGTCTTCATCTTCGGAACCGGGTAAACCACCGTAATACTCCACACCGTGGTCATAGAAAATCTCACTACAGGGACCACAGGGGCCGGTGTCACCCATGGCCCAGAAGTTATCGCTCTCGTAGGGTGCGCCTCCGGGCTTGTCCCCGATACGTATCACGCG
>Ga0316197_10003479_pt1 | contig 11206 bp, 6 predicted proteins | sample OudBiesiAoxic_MG_FD_204939 | JGI IMG/M metagenome (GOLD analysis project Ga0316197, IMG submission 204939) | Coastal sediment microbial communities from Oude Bieten Haven, Netherlands - site A oxic | ecosystem: Environmental > Aquatic > Marine > Coastal > Sediment | place: Netherlands...
CTACGTTTGTGTTTTCATATTCCATACCGTTAAGGAATAAGGAGTGAAAGCGATCTGTATCCGTTGACTCATTTAAAACCCCACAAAAGCAACCGGTCGACCTTTGGTTTCGGGAAAAGGCTTTTTAGCCTAGTGCCCATCCATTACTTTTTTTATAAAGATGGGCACCTGGTGACGTTTCCAATCCAGAAATGAGGATTTTTGTTCAAGGTCAAGGAAATCAAGGGCTTGCGCGGAGGCCTACACGTGGTAGGCCGCACAAACGATCCCGCCGATTGACGCCGGGATTGGGCAAAAAGACCATTTATGGATGGAAACTAGCCTCTTTACAGATTTGAATGTTCCATGATTTTATTCAGATCTTTTTTAAATTTCGGTTCCAGCTTTTCTATGATTTCGCGTGAGAAGGTTTCATATGATTCGTAGCCCTCGGAGGTGGCGATCGCCTCAATATTGGACATCACGTGCAAGTTAACCGTCTGACCGGCCTTTTCCCCAATAGAACGTTCCAAATCGCCCACCCGATTTACCGGAAATAATCGCGTGCCAGTTGTGTCCAGGAAGAAGTAAAAGGTATCGTCGATTATTGTATAGTCAATCCCGACAAGCGAGAATTCCGGTTCTGTTTGAAACCACTCTTTTAGAAATGTCTTGATCTGCTTCACAAGCGCTTTTTGTTCGGTCGTCAGATTTATAAAACCGGTCAGTTCAAGTCGTATGCGCCCCTCAGCGCCGTACAAATCAGGTTTGATAAACCTAACAACCAGTTCCAGGGCGGGCTCTTCCAGTTTCTCACGAAGCAATGATTCAACCTTTTGGATCGTCTCTGCTACCGGTTTGAAAAGCCCACTGAGTGTGGCCACCACAATGGTTTTGTTACCATCATCTAACAATCGTACCAGGTAGAGCGTAGCAGCGGGTTCGTTTACCAGAAAATTTCTGATGATGGAATCGGCCATTTTGGTTTTTAACACCCGGGGATGGGGCTCTTTTTGGACGAAAAGACCGTCCAGATTCATTTTCGTCACCTGGCTGATTGTATCGAGCGCCCCTACCGTTTGGGCCCGCTTGCTTTGGATGGTTAACCCGGTGGACTGTTTCAATTCTTCGGCCAGGCGTTCCTGGATCCGGCTGACCTGGGTGGGTGATATAACCATGGCGGAATGCACATGGGCAAGGACGTTTATCTTGTCGCCGTCCGCCTGGTAGACCATTTGATCAAAATCGGTGGCCGGCAAGTCGGCGAGTTCTTCGATCAGGACATTTTGAATGGTAAGCTTTATACGGCGATCCTGGTTAATTTGGTAGAGCGTGTGGCTGAGAACCAGCGCAATCAGAAAGAATCCCAGAATTGGCAAACTGAATCGCCTGATGACTACCTTTCTGTTCAGCCCGTGGTATTTTTCGGTCATTCCGAAAAACCAGAATACCACCGAGGCCACCAAAAGGATGGACAAAAAATTGCTGAAAAAGAGCAGAAACGAACCGATCCCTCCGGCATATGCGCCCACAGCAAAACACAGGCCCGTGTTGGCCAGAGGCGGTACGATGGCGGTGGCGATGGCCACTCCCGGAAGCGCCGGGCTGATTTTTTCATCCACTAAAGCATAGGCCCCCGCAAAACCTGAAAAGATGGCCACAAGCAGATCAAAAAGCTGGGGTTGGGTGCGGGCGAGCATTTCCGGGGTCGGCTCAAGGCCCGGGTATATCCTGCCGAGAACAAATCCCATCAAAATGGCCGCAACCACCCCGGCGATTTCAGCCTTGGCGGCATTGCCCAAAAGATGGGCATCACTGCGAACCAGGGCCAGGGATATACCAAAAATCGGCGTCATCAATGGTGCCACCAGCATGGCTCCGATAATGACAGCGGTACTGTTCATGACCAGACCAAAACTGGCAATCATGGTAGAAATAATCACCATGAGATAGAAGCGGATCCCGGGTTCGGAGCCCTCGGCGATCTCCTGCCGGACGATTCGGGATCGTCCAGCAGTGACAGAAAGACCTTCACGATTTATCATGTTAAAATCCCGATAATGAAGATGAAGTCATAAAATGGGCCATATTTTCTATAATTGTCATTCGAGCGAAGGCCTGAATCCTGTGAATTCAGTCCTTACTGTTCTACTAAACGATAATGCTTACGATCAGTATTTAACTCATTGACGATAAGGATTACATTTTCAGCAATTACGATGGACTTTTGCCACACTTTTAGGTTCTGAAAACTGAAAACTGGTACTCCATTTGCTTCCAATATACTTATCCTCTTCATTTGCTTATCAGCTCAATAGCCTAACAGCTCAACAGCAAATCATCCCTTCACAACGGCAACCGGATACCGGATCAAGTCCGGCATAACGGTTTCGAAGCTTTTAATAAAAAACATCTGGAAAAGAATTAGAAATTAATCATTCAGGCGCCGCAAATCAAGGCATGGTAAATAGTACCTGCATTGAGCCACAGCGGGCCTTGGACTTCTTGGACCTTTAGATTTTTTGCCCACATAAAATCCCAACTGGATGGAGAGAATGACGGAAATCGCCAAGGTAAGCAAGATCCCTCAAAGGGACAACAATCCCCATGCTACTACCCCGATTGAGCGAAAGTCGAGGATGCCCCAGATACAAGGCATCAAGGGTGACGCTGTAGTATACTACCGCAAACCCTCGATAACGCCGTAGGTGGGGTATGATCGGTTTTCCCGCTGGGTAAACAAGATGAGATTGTTTTGGGATTACACATCTCATTCATTGAAGCATTATTGCAATTTAACTGAATTGAAGATTTATACCACAAATTTAAACACTTAAATTAAGTTTCTCATTTTGTTTACGCTCGTTTGGGGTACTATTATTCCGTATGAATGATAGTACAATCGATATAGAACAACGGGTTCAAGGCGCGGCCGTCTCTTCCGGAAAGGGTGCCGTCAACCCCCAATGGTCACCACCGGCCCTCGTGCGGCTTCGCCCGACTCGGCCAGGCTGAGCAGGATCTGCATGATTGCAAAAGTTCGCTTTGAAGCTACGTCACGATCGTCAATGTAGAACCAGAAGTCGCGACTCTTGATCGAGACGTAGCTGTCCTCCGGGCGTTCCCGCGCGTAGTGAATGCGAACCAGCGGATCCATTTCATACCCCTCAACAAAAGTCGGTCCCGTCCGGCCCTCCTCGATATGCTCCGGGGGCACGTCCGCGCGCCAGGCCAGCTCATTCATCAGCTCCAGCATCGAAAGCGTCAGGACGGCGATCTCGTTCGGTTTGTTGGGAATGAGCCCGTAGGTCAAAGGATACTCCCGGGCGTCGGGGTCCAACTCGAGGGAGTCACGGAGGAACGCCAGATCTTGGGCAACCTCGGGATTGAACTCATCGAGCGCCTGGTAGACGATGATTCTGGATTTGTCCTTGATTTTACCTTCATCCTTACGTAGTCCCAGAGAGCGGGCCTGCCGCAGGCGGCGCCAATTCTGCAGAATCTTGATGAATTCCGGTTGGGCCTGCTGGCGATCCAGGGGTGAAGCGACCGCATTTCTGACCCCGTTCATCGATCGTATCGCCATGCGCATGATCACCTCGGGCGCCCACCCGGCCTGTACCAGCGCGAAGATCGCTTCGGGAGAAACCGGTGTCAGTAGGCTGATCGAGAACTGGTGGCCTCTAACCGGAGTGTAGGTGATCGTCGGTCGATCCGAGAAGCGTCCTTTGCCGCCGATGTTGGCCGTATTTTCGCCGATGATCGACGTGTTCAAGCCTGCGCCGAGAGACACCTCCCCTTCGAGTGCGTATTGGTTGATCACCGAAGAAACGTTGACGAATACGGGCGCCTCGACGTAGCGCAAGCGGATGATGTTGGTAAGCAGCTGTTCTTTCAACGAGTTGGAAATGGCATCCCCATAGTCGAACTGATCACGCGGAATTGTGTTTGGTCCCACTGACGCGCAGGACGTAAGCACAACCATTGCAATCGCAAACACGATCCCGGATAGGGCCTTACCGAACGGACGATGAAAATTATACCTTAATAGAGCGAAAGCCGAGGGTGCCTCAGATTCAAGGCGTCTAAGGGCGAAGCCGTAGTAAATTACTGCGAGTCCTTGGCAACGCAGAAGATGAGGTATCATCGGCTTTCCCGCAGGGTAATTAAAATGGAGTGGTTTTTTGGCGATTTATATTTCACTGGCGCAAGGGTAATAAAAAACCTACCTATCGTTTAAAAAAGCATTAAATTTAGTGTGTTATACTCGTTCTCCATTTTATTTACGCTCATTTAGGGTTATACATTTCGCTGGCTCCCCTCAAAAGCGAACGCGGCCCGCGAATCCTGACTTGATCGCCGTATTATCGCAATTCTAAAATGATAAGAATTCCCTTTTCGAGAGCGAAATAAGGGAAATCTTAAGGTAGTGTGCCGTGACCGATTTCATACCAAAATTTAGTATTGGTCTAAACCCTCCACCTCTGGTGGAGGACCCGGATAGGAGCTACCGATCCGGTCAGAGAAAAAATAGCTGTTTAACTAGTGTCATTCCATTAATTGTTTTTGCGGTTATCCAAAAAGCTCCAGTGCGAATCCCTGAGAGATCGGATCAAGGTCCCATTTGATTTCATCGCATTTTATCTTGGTAGAGCGTACTACTTGCTGGACGATACGCATGAACTTTTTACCTATGTACTTGGATTTGCGTCGATTGAATCGAAACACATATTCGTCCAGATAGTTTTGAAGATATTTGGGCTCAAAGCGACCTTGAAAGGTCCCTCGAATCAACCTTTTAACTAAAGACGCGATCAAGTGAGCACCATATAGGCCGTCATGCTTGGTATCTGTTTGGGATTGATTGACGCGATCATGTTTTTGCTCTTTGATAATGGGCGGATAACTTGACCATGCATCCGTAACGATTGTACTGCCCGATTGTACATTTTCATTGATGAAAGTTTCCAGAGAAAACGATGAGTAATCCAGCATCACTTGGAGACGTATGCGACCGATTTCTCTTTTCACGCTATCGCGTTCGACGGCGACAGCGACGATGGTTTTGCCCTCGGCGCCACGGCCACGCTTACCGGATTTCTGGCCGCCGATGACAAATTCATCCACCTCGATACGTCCCGACAATTTCTCACGCCCTTTTCGGATCGTGCAACGTCTTAGCTTTTGCAGCCAGCACCAGGCCGTATAGTAACTGCCAAAGCCAAGGAGTTCTTTCAGATTGACGGCATTAATACCGGATTTTCTGGTCGTAAACCACCACATGGCTTTAAACCAAAAGGTGATTGGTTTTTTAGAGCTATCCATAATCGTACCGGCAGTTAATGAGTGCTGGTGATTGCAGGCGGTACAAATAAAAAGACGCCTTGCACTGAACCAATAGCGGTGATTGCCGCATTTTTTACAGATAAAACCATTAGGCCATTTTGTTGCAAACAGATAATCGTAACAAGCATCAGGGTTAGAGAAACGCCAATCAAATTCAATTTCGGATTTTGGGAAATCTTCGGTAATAGTGAAATCTTTCATAAGGGCCTCCTATTTATATTTGGAGACCATATTAACACACACCTTTGTCAGATCAGGACAAACATGATGAAAAAAAATGCCAACTTGAGCTTTTTGGATAACCGCAATTGTTTTTATTAAAGATGGGCATTTTGTTACGTTTCCAATCCAGAAATGAGGATTTTTGTCCAAGGTCAAGAAAATCAAGGGATTGCGCGGAGGCGTAGACGTGGTAAGCCGCACAAGCGATCCCGCCGATTGACGCCGAGATTGGGCAAAAAGACCATTTATGGATGGAAACTAACTAAACTTTTCGTCCTCATGAAGCCGCCCGGCATGATTAAGCGGTTATGTTCATTTTCTTTTACGAAAAAGAAAACGAACCAAAAGAAATCGCCCCTGCGACGCGACCCTTCGGGTTGCCCTGTGCTTCTCGAATCGGGCGGTCGCTGTGGAACTCGCTATCGCTCAGACAGCCACAGCGTCTATTCGCCCGCTTCTACGATGCTCGGCGCGTCCCAAAGGGGAAGGTCAAATCCCCTGCGGTGGTCAGCCCCATTTGAGGGGGTTTTCTGAGGCCTCCCGCTAGGCGGGAGGAGAATCACTGGGACAAGAAAAAATCAATCATCGCTATCAAGTAACCATCTATTCTCACTCAGATACCGGTTACCGGTCGTGTTGTCAAGAGAACCTCTTTTCTTACCGCTTCCTGCTACTTTTAAATATGGATCATCTCCCAATTAGTCATAGTTATACTTGAAAAAGGCTGATAATCCCACTTGGATGCGTCTGATTTCATAGGGTTCAAGGACTCGAGGGGTTAAGGATTCGAGTGAAAGGCATAAAAAAACGTCAAAGCGTTGAAAGACTGGCAGGAGCCATAGCACCGCATGCGCTGGAATTGCTTGATGATTTGCCCAATCGATCGGGATATTGGCATCCAGTTTGATCCACATCTGTTTCGGCAGCATTTACATAGCATCATCTACCAAGTATCCAGGCCTATAACAAGGATTCCAGTAAAGTCTCATCTATCTGAAAAAATTAAATATTATACATTCTGAAAATAATGGCAGGTTGACAATAAAGCCGTCACTCGCTATTTAATTCATTTTGCCGATGACCGGATGATAAATTTTATTAGAGCGTTCCCATCCAATAATCGTTATTAAAAGATGGGCGCCATGTGACGTTTCCAATTCAGAAATGGGGATTTTTGTCCAAGGTCAAGGAAATCAAGGGATTGCGTGGAGGCGCACACGTGGTACGCCGCCCAAGCGACCCCGCCGATTGACGCCGAGATTGGGCCAAAAGACCATTTATGGATGGAAACTAGAGAGCTTTCATGCGCAAATTCAGTATTCGTTTCAGCATCCTCCAGACCTTTGCTTTGCTTATTGTTCTGACCGTGGTCGGCATTTCGGTTACATTTCATGTCGGGTTTTCAAAGATCCTGGTTGATCTATACAGCCAAATTGCGCGAATGTCTGCACAGCGGGTGATTGGGCGGACGGTTTCATTTTTGGAAGAACCGACAGCGTATAGTCGTCTGGTGGCCGATTATTTTCGAGAAAAAGATATCATCGAAGGTCGGGAAGAAATCTGGCGGCACATGTGGAGCCAAATGGCGCTGGCACCCCAGGTGGCAAGCTTTTATGTGGCCGATCCGGAAGGAAATTTTATCCAGGCCCGGCGCAGGCCGGAGCCGGCGACCCGGATGATCAACCACAGGGTCGAGCCTGCCACCGATACCTGGCAGTACCGAAACCATACCTTCCATATCACCAGGGAACGAAGGCAAACCGTGAGTTATGATCCGCGCACTAGACCCTGGTATCAGCTATCCAAAAAAGCAGAAGGAGATACCTGGTCTGACGTCTACCTGTTTGCTTCGACCGGGGAACCGGGCCTGACCCATGCCTACCCGATATTGGATCAGGACGGAAAATTAGTGGCGATTTTCGGCATGGATATCGCGCTGTCAAACCTCGCCGAGTTTGTCCTTTCTCAGAAGGTGAAAAAAAGTAGCATCCTTTTAATCATTAATGCAAAGGGAGAGGCGGTTACCGGATGGTCTTCCCAGGAATGGCTTGCGGAAGTGGCCGACCATCCGCGCCTTCCCAGGGTAGACGAACTGCAGTATCCCTGGGTGGCAGATGCATATAATCAGCACGTGCAGACCGGAGATAATGTGCTTATATCCAAAACGGCCGGTATCGAGTTTCTCGGCATATTTGTGAATTTTCCGGATTCGTTTTCGAGGGCCTGGAAAATTGCGGCCGTCCTGCCGAAAGCGGACGTGACCGCTGAAGTGACCCGGACGCTTTATCGAGGGTTGTTCATTGCAGCAGCGATCACGCTGATCAGTTTGCTTCTTATTTTCATTGCATCCGGAATGATCAGCCGGCCGGTAAAAAGCCTGGCCAAAGAAGCAACACTGGTAAAAAAGCTTGAGCTCGAAAAAGTGACCGGTGTTCAGTCGATATTTTCCGAGATCCAGCTGCTGAACAATGCGTTCATTACCATGAAAAATGGTCTGGCCTCATTTTTACGCTATGTGCCGGCCAACTTGGTGCACCAGTTGATCGCCACCGGAAAAGAGGCCAAACTTGGCGGTGAAAACGCCCGGCTGGCAATTATGTTCACCGATATCGTTGGATTTACCACTATTTCGGAGGTGTTGCCCGCCGAAACATTGATGCTTCAGCTATCCGAATATCTGGAGCGCTTAACCCGGATCATTCAGAAAGAACAGGGTACCGTCGACAAATATATCGGGGATGCGATCATGGCATTCTGGGGGGCACCGGAAAAACTGGAAAATGTGTCCTACCATGCCTGTCATACGGCCCTTTTGTGTCAGAGGGAGATATCCGATTTGAACGACGAATGGCGAAGGAAAGGTAAACCGGAGATGCCGACCTGTATCGGTATCCATGTGGGGGATACCATTGTCGGCAATGTGGGGTCGCAGGAAAGAATGAATTACAGCATTTTCGGCGATAACGTCAACCTGGCCTCAAGACTGGAAGGAATCAACCGTTTCTATGGAACCGGAGTGATAATCAGCCAGAACGTGTACAAGGAGATTGGTGAACGATTCGTGTGCCGGCCACTGGACGTGGTTGCTGTTAAAGGCAAAAAGAATACCATTCAGATCTATGAGCTGATCGCGGAAAAAACGGAGGCCATATCCGACGATATACGGTCCTTCCATGAGTCCTTTGGAGAGGGATTTTCTGCTTATCTGGGCAGGAACTGGGAAAAGGCGCTGGGTATTTTCAAAGCGCTGGAAGAAAGGAACCCCGAAGACACGCCGGTACAGCTCTATTTGAAACGCTGCCGGCATTTCCGTGACCAGCCGGAACCGCTTCCGGAAGACTGGAACGGGGTTGTCAGTTTTACAGAAAAATAGGCGATTTGCATTCAAAGTCTTTTACCTTTCCGCAGGTAGTAAATTCACAAAAAATATTACTGACGGCTGATCTAAAAATATTGTAACTCCGATTATTTTTTGATAGGTAGTGCCCATCCATTAATCGCTTTTTTTTAAGATGGGCAATTGGCGCCGTTTCCAAATCAGAAATGAGGATTTTTGGTCAAGGTCAAGGAAATCAAGGGATTGTGCGGAGGCATACTCCGGTATGCCGCACAAGCGATCCCGCCGATTGACGCCGAGATTGGGCAAAAAGACCATTTATGGATGGAAACTAGGTAAGATTGGTTTGAGACAGATATAACGAATGTATTTAGATTGATTTCCATAGTCACGGAACCTTACCCCTTTGGGGCGAGACCAAAGCCTGGTTCTCGAGGCGAGGACCCTTTAATCGGGAGGCCAACATGGACGACACTTTTGCCAAGCTGAACGAACTCAACAACTTAGCCTTAAGTTACGGTAAGGAGCTGGTAATCGCACTGGCGATTCTCGTCTTTGGCCTTATCGCGGCCCAATATCTCAGGAAGTACTCCAACATCCTGCTGAATAAAATTATATCCAAACCATCCATTGCTGCCACCATAACGAACGTTTTGTATGTGTTGTTTATGCTTTTTCTGGTTGTATTTGTCCTGAATGAAGCCGGTGTCAATCCGCTGGTGATCCGGCGGATCGTATTGATGGTGACCCTCACGGCGATTGCCCTGATCGTGCTTTTTCGGCCTTACATCCCCAGCCTGCCGTTTCACGTGGGTAATATCATCAAGACCAGTGATTTTATGGGAAAGGTCGAAGCGACGACTTTCCTGAACACCCGTATTAAAACTTTTGACGGTAAGACCGTATTTATCCCCAACAGTAAAATTCTCAACGATTATGTCATCAATTACCATTTCACCCCCCACAGACGGGTTGCCATAGAAATCGGGGTTAAATACGATCAGGATATTATGAAAGCCAAGCAGATATTGGAAACCTTGTTTATCGAAGACCCGCGGATACTAAAGACTCCAAGACCGGCCGTCAATGTGAAAGGCTGGGAGCAGGGTGCCGTGGTGCTTTGGGCACGTGGTTGGGCGGAAAACGCCAAAAGCTTTATAACCAAGGTCGAGCTGATGGAGAAGGTGACGCTCCGTTTTCAAAACGAAGGCATCATCATGGCCTTTACCCGGCGGGATCTGCATCTCTTTCATCAGAACCCCTTTCCCGATTTTGAGAAGGAGGAACCTTTAAACGCATAAGTTATGGCTGGGCCCGGGGGTGGGAACTGGAAGTGGTTTCAAAGGATTGACGGTCTAAAAGTTTTTCCTGTGGGCAATTAATCATTGTAGCTGACCATGAGGTTTCATATGAACAGGAGGCAATAAATGAAAGTGGGCAAATCACTCAAGATTGTTGATCAAAAATGGGTGCGGAAATCCAAGGGGTATCGCGTCTGCTTCCAGCAAAAGGTCGATTCGGAACTGGTTACGGACTATTGCCCGGGACTCGACGATGCGCCTTTGGATTCGGACGTAACAACCTGGCGATTGGCCTGGAAGCTGGCTTTTTCGACCCAAACCGACGGTAACGACATTGCCGATGACGAACTGGTCAACGTACATGTGGTGGATGATCTGGGAAATCCCGTTACGTACTATGCCACCAACGAGGCCAACGTTTTTAATCCCAAAGGTAACGGTGGGGGATAAAGAAATTTAAATCATGCCTTAAAAAACAATCCCTTCAAACAATATCTTCCGGCTAATGGATATCCGATTCTTCATATTGATGACATGATCGGGCCGGATATCATCTTTCCATCGGGGATATCCGCCTTCCCACACATATTTGATCAGTCGATGAAAAGAAGGCCGGTCAAACCGGTATTCGCTAAAAGTAATTTCTGAACCGGTGTGATCCTGGGCAAATGGAATTTCTGTCTGACGAGCGTAATTGAGGATCAGGGTCCTTACTAAGTCCTGAGAGTCGGTACCGTTTGGATTTTGTTTAAAATCCACAGAATCATCCGGAAAAGGAAACCGGCGATACAAATCGCCGATGAACCCCGTGTAACGAACACCGCGAATAGCCCCCATCAAGTCACCGATATCTTCAGGGTTATCGATCGTGTACCCCGGAAATGATGAGGGGGTGCGTTCACCTTCAGGTTGCTGCGCAATTCGGGACATGTGCTCACAAAACACCGTTGAAAAGAATAAGTCGTGCTCCAGCAGCAGCATATCCGATTCGATGTTAAAAAATCCAAACGCCACTTTTCTA
>Ga0316197_10003481_pt1 | contig 11204 bp, 12 predicted proteins | sample OudBiesiAoxic_MG_FD_204939 | JGI IMG/M metagenome (GOLD analysis project Ga0316197, IMG submission 204939) | Coastal sediment microbial communities from Oude Bieten Haven, Netherlands - site A oxic | ecosystem: Environmental > Aquatic > Marine > Coastal > Sediment | place: Netherlands...
CAGGCGTGAAAAACAGATTAGAAGCCTTGAGCAGCAAGCTGATAAAATCGAAAAGTGGCTTAGTGAAAATACGAATAAAATCGGAGCCAACGGCAAAGAACTTCAAAGCAACGTAACCGACAACGACTCTGCCAAGATGCACACATCGCACGGCACGGTGCAGGGATATAACGGCCAGGCGATAGTGGATTCAAAACACCAGGTAATTGTTCATGGCGAGGCCATTGGAAAAGGTCCTGACAATGAGAATTTACCGCCGGTCATCGATGGCGCCAAAGAAAATCTACAACGCATCGGCAAGTCGCAAGATTATTTTGAAAAAAAGATTCTAACGGCTGATTCAAGCTACCACAGCATTACCAACATAGACAAATGTAATCAAGAAAAACTGGATGCGTACATTCCTGACAATAAATTTCGAAATCGAGATAAAAGATTTACCAGTCGTGTTGGTTATCGGCCAAGATCTAAAAAGTTCACGTTCCCTGATTATCGATATGATCGCAAAAAAGACGAATATATTTGTCCCAATGGCAAACGGCTTAAGCGATTTCTCAAACCCAGGGAGCATAAAGGCAAACTTTTGAAAAGTTATATCTCCAAAGAGACAGATTGTCGTGCCTGCCGTCTCAGAAGTAAATGTCTTAGAATTAAGGATGCAAAACGGCGGCATTTTACATTCTATGCGGATGCATCTGGCAATAACATATCACAGGCGATGATCAAAAAGATTGAAACCGAAAAGGGGCGTAAAGTCTATCCCCAGCGCATCGCCATTGTTGAGCCGGTATTTGCAAATATACGCGTGCACAAACGGATGGACAAATTCAGTTTAAGGGGTAAGATAAAGGTAAATATCCAGTAACTGCTTTATTGTATGGTACACAACATCGGAAAAGTAGCGAATTACGGGCTGACATAAGCGATATCATCTGAATAAAGGGTCGAAACAGAAGAGAATATAACCATATTATTGACTAAAAAACTTCAAGGTATAACAAAAGCAAATATCGAGAGATGGCTCGGTTTGCCAGAACAGGTTTTTCGACAATCTCTCAATATATCAGTAAAATTGAATAGCGACTTGCTTTTCCACAATAATATCGACATACACATACTTTTTGTCCATATATATGGTCCAATATGGTGTAAAATATTGGATGTGTATGTGGATTGTTAGCTGCCTCAAACCATGAAAAAAAGGGGGGACAATATGAAGCCGGCCTAGAGTTCTTCTACCAGACGTGAAAACCGAATGAAACAGAAAGGAAAAGAGCCATGAAGAAAACACTGAACACACTGTTCGGCATTGTGTGCGCTATCGCCATGTTGACGGGAGTGCAGGCGCAGACTCAGGAGGATGCTTTCCCCAACGAAGTGGACACCCACATCGGCAAGCTGACGTTTGACCTTGGGGTTCCGACCGAAGAGACATCGAAAAAACTCATCCATCCCTAAAGTTATTCTCAAAACCAGTTCAATGATAAATCAATATGCTCTCCTTCAAAGATGGAAAATATAAACAATTAATTTATCTTGACAGCCAATGCCACAATGTGTCAAAATCGTATAACATATCTTCATTTTGACATGGAATTGGCTTTCTTTTTGGGTTTGTTTTCTCGCTTCAGTACTATTTATCACTGCAATAGATTCTGCTTTCCATTAAATTATAACTAAAATTGGAGATATGATTAAGCTGCAGCGGTGGTATATCTCTAACACTAAAGTTGGTTAGGAGAAATCTATTATGTCTGTTATTGTAATATCAAAAGGTTCTTACAACCACGGCGGTGAAGTTGCAAGAAAAGTTGCTCAAAAATTAAGTTACGATTGTATCTCCCGTGATATTTTAATTTCTACTTCGAAAAGATTCAATATCTCAGCAATAAGACTAATCCGTGCCTATGAATGTCCCCCTTCTTTTTTGGAAAAGTTTACCTTTGGTAGAGAAAAATACATTAAGTATATCAAAGCTGCTATCTTGAATGAGTTAGCGAAAGATAACATGATCTATCATGGTTTCGCCGGGCACTTTTTTGTGAGTGGTATATCTCACGTGCTTAAGGTAAGAATCAACGCTGATATGGCGGAGCGTATCACATACATGATGAAACGTGAAAACTTATCAAAGGAGGATGCCGCTAATCTGGTAAAAAAAGTTGATGAAGAGAGAACGAAATGGAGTTTGAAACTATATGGGATTGATACATGGGATTCCCGGCTATATGATCTAGTGATTAACATTGGTAAAGTTACCTTAGACCATGCAGTGGATTTGGTTTGTCAAACAGTTAAATTAAAAACTTTTCAACCCACTCCTAAATCACAAAAAATATTACAAAAAGTAGCCAGAGAGGCTCTTTTAAAGGCTAAGGATATAGAAAATATTTCTCCTTTCTTTGAACCAATGCGTGATAGCGCCTGGAGTAAAACATGCAAAATTATTGATGGTTAAATTATGAAATAGATGACATGTTTTCTAATTGTCATCGACAATTGAATCGGCGATTTTATTTTAAACAATTGCAAATTATTTTCATCTATGATTACAATATAACTGCTTGGATGAGCGCCTTCAAAACTATTGCTATCTCCTACTTAAGTATGATTTGACCTTACCTTGATAATTTGTGTATTAGTTCTATATCTACATTTAATTCAGAGCTGAAGATGACCCTATCGACCGAATCGATCCAACCACAACATACAGTATATTAGCAGTTCCGACTTGGACTGAATAATCCTAGCATAAATCATTTGCCTTATACCGTGGATGTCTGGTACCTTTCCTATAATAAGATGTGGGGGAGACGAGCGAGCCTGCAGGGTGTAGCTCGCGGAGCCTCCCCGACTCCAAATTACCAACAGTCAGCCTTCATTTCCGATACCATATATGCTGTCAGCGTTGGCTGAAGGTTACTGGGTAGTTTCTTTTTTGTATTATCAATCCTTGGCCGATCACGATGGAATCAATCTAAAATTTACAATGAAATCTCCTTAATTCGACCAACGTAGAGATATAGTTGATTAAATCATTCTGGTCGATACCCTCATTTTGAAAATTATGTAAAACTGTACAATAAGGAGTGAGATCAAAAAGTTGACATAATCGAAGTGAAATCATTATCCCTTTGAGGGTGCCATTGTATTGCGCTTAAATATGTAAACTAAAAGATAGGTTTATAGAAATAATGTAATTAGTTTCTTACTGAAGAAGATGTTTCAGTGAAAAGCTGTAGTGAAGTTTACTGCTATGGACATTTCTCAGTGGCTTGAATACCAACAGTCCCAGACGCGAACACTGAGGAATATAATTTCGCTTTGATTTTCGGATAGCTAATTGTTTTTTCCTTTTTGGCTTCTTAGTTCATCGATCCAGATACGGTCTGACAGGGACTCGCCACTGTGATAAAAGGCTCGGCCGATGAGGTGGGCGGCCACCGGGGCCGTCAGCAGCACCAGCACGATAACGGTGGCTGCCCGAAGGGAAATGCCCAGTTGCCGGTAGAAAAGTGCTTCGGCGATGATCAGCAGTCCGGTACCGAGGGCGCCCGCTTTTGTGGCTGCGTGCATGCGTGTCAGGGTGTCGGGCAGACGGACGACCCCCACGGACGCCACCAGGCAGAAGATACTTCCAAATACCATGAGTAGTCCTGTGAGATAGTCAACCATTCCTTTGGTCTCCCTGTTTCTTCTCGGACTGTCTCCCAGAGGTCCGCGAGATGTAACGGGCCAGTGCTACGGTTCCCAAAAACGAGATACAAGCATAGGCAATGGCCACATCGAGGTAGCTGGTTTCCTGGGCATGAATGGATACCGTCACCAGAAAGGCCACTACCAGCATGGAGAGCAGGTCTAGAGCGATCACGCGGTCGGCAGCCGTGGGCCCCCTGGCCATCCGCCAGAGCACCAAGACCATGCTGACCAGGAGCATAGCTAATGCAGCTAGGCTGGCAAGATTGATAAAGTTGTTTGCAGATATCATCTTCGCATAACCTCCAGGATGCGCTTTTCCAGGCCATTCTTGATCTCCTCCCTAGCCTTTTCCACATCATCTAGAAACATCACGTGGACGAATAGCGTTTTACGGTCTTCGGACAGATCAACGCTTAAAGTGCCCGGGGTGAGCGAGATCAGGCTGGCCACCACAAAAATTTCCAAGTCTGTTTGAGCTGTGAGCAGAACGCCGATGATCCCTGGCCGGTTTATATGTCCGGGTGTGATTACATCCCACAGAACTCGTAAATTGGAGATTACCAACTCCTTGAGGAAGTAAACTACAAGATTGATGGTTTTGGGCAATGTCATGAAATAGCGCGTGTTTTGGTACAAGGGTTTAGAAAGCCAAAGGGCGGCATAACCTAGCCCAAAGCCGGACAGAAAAACACCAATGCTGCCGCTGCCCAGAAGGATCGTAAACAGGCCGGCAAACAGGAGGTTGAGGATCAGCAGGCTCATGGTTGCCCTCCCAATACCGCACTGATGTAAACCTGTGGATCCATTAACTGTCCGGCTGCTACCATGGAAAATTGAATCACGGGCTCCATGCAGAGCCCCAGCAGCACCGTCACCAAAGCTAGAGACAAGACCGGGATGAGCATCCATGGGGACAGAGGACGCTTGATGGACGAACTGTTTTTCTCAGCCGGCGCCGGCTTCCAGAATGCCTCGGTCCAAATCTTGATCATGGAAAACACCGTCAGCAGGCCAACAGCTGCCGACAGGAGGGCCAGTGTGTACTGCTGTCTCTCCAGGCAGGCTTTGATGATTAGCAGCTTGGCCCAGAACCCGGACAAAGGGGGGAAGCCGGCCAGTGCGAAGGCCGGAATGATAAAACCAACTGCCACAAGCCCGTTGGTTTTATATAGTCCGCCGATCGTTTTAAGGTTGAAGGACCCACCGGTGTGCCGGACCAATCCGCTGACCAGGAAAAGGTTCGCTTTGACGATGATGTGGTGGACCAGGTAGACAATGGCCCCGGCCAGAGCCAGAGGCGTAAACAGGGCCAGGCCCAGCACCATATACCCCACCTGACTGATGATATGAAAGGAGAGGATGCGACGTATCTCCATTTGGGATGCGGCACCTACCACACCGAAGAGCATAGTCAGGGCCGCGACGACCATCAGGGTAGTATGGGTGAATCCAGTGTTGGATGTAAAGACCAGGGTAAACATGCGAATTAAGGCATAGACGCCCACCTTGCTCAACATGCCGGCAAAGAAGGCCGATACTGGCACCGGCAACGTGTGATATGCGGCCGGCAGCCAGAAGAAAAGGGGGAAAAGGGCGGCCTTGATACCGAAAGCGACCATCAGCAACATGGCGGCAGCGGTAAGCAGGGCCGTGTTCTCCACTCCGGCGGCTTTGGCATGCAGATCAGCCATATTTAAGGTGCCGGTCAGTCCGTAGATCAGCCCGATGGCGGTAATGAAAAAAAGCGTGGCGATCAAATTGACGGTAACATATTTCACACCTCCGGTGAGCCGGCCGGGGTTACGTCCCATGACCAGCAGCCCGAAAGAAGCCATTAGCATGACCTCGAACCAGACATAGAGGTTGAACAGGTCGCCGGTCAGAAAGGCCCCGCAGACAGCCGCAGTCAGTATCTGCATGAAAGGGTAGAAGCCGGTGCGCACCTGACCGGGATCAATGTCATGGCAGGCATATGCCATCACGGCGGTATTGATTATGGCTGTGATCAACACCATGACCGCGCTGAGGTAATCGGCGACCAGACAGATGCCAAAGGGTGCCGGCCAGCCCCCTACCCACAAAACGGCGATTTCATGTTTTAACACAGTGGCCAGAAGCAGTATGGCCAAGGCCAGATGCATCATGGCCCCTGCCAGGGCAACCCCATGGGAACGGCGCTGGTCGTCCCGCAGTAGGGACAACGCCAAGGCTACGGCCATAGGCAGCAAAATCGGAAGGGCCGGCAGGAACCTCATGACGGCCCCACGAGGAAGGTTTGATCCTGATCAGTGGATACCGGCTCCTTTTCAGCAGCTTCATCTAAGAAGGACGCCTCGCCTACGTCCAGGGTCCCGGTATGTGCATATGTCCGCAGCAGCAGGACCAACACGAAGGTGATCATAGCAAAACCGATGACAATGGCGGTTAGAATCAGGGCTTGGGGCAGTGCGTTGGACACCGCATGCGTCAGGCCAGTGCGATCTGGTGGAATCAGCGGCGGCTGGACATGGTGCAAACGACCGGCCGTAAAGATCAGCAGGTTGACGGCATTGCCGATGAGGGTGAATCCGAAGACGAACTTGACCAAAGAGCCAGAGAGCATTAGGTACAGGGCCGCGGCGAACATCAGGCCGATCAGACAAGCAATCAGCGCTTCCATGTCAGCTCTCCTCCAGGGTCAGCAGAATGGCCAGAATGGCGCCTAGTACAGCCAGAAAGACGCCGATATCGAAAATCAGCGGTGTACCTACAGAGAGTTTTGACCCCAGGTTCCACCACATTCCGGTGAGAAAGGGCCGGGACGCAAACACCCCAGGCAGGCCGGCGATGATGGCAAGGCTCAGCCCTATGAAGGCTATGGTTGCGGGACGAACACGAACCGCACGGCGAACCTTGCCAGGCCCTTCGGCAATAGCGAACAGGGCAAAGCCTGTACCGGCTACCAACGCTGCAATAAAGCCGCCGCCGGGCTCGTGGTGCCCGCGGAGCAACAGATAGACCGCAAAAACCAGGATCATTCCCACCATCAAGCGAGTAGCGGTTTTCAGGATGACGGATTGCACGGATGACGCTCCTTGGGTCTTCGGATCAGGGCGATACCCGCCCATGCAGCCAGTACGACGACAGTAATTTCACCCAGGGTGTCCAGGGCCCTGAAGTCGACCAGAATGACGTTGACGATGTTGCGGCCGTGGGCCGCCAGATAGCTATTAGATTCATAGAATGCAGTCAGGCTGCGATCCAGAGGGGACTGTCCGATACCGATTAGCATCGATGTGACCAGGAAACCCACGGCAGCACAGAGACCTGCTGTCATGATACGACGCGGCAGCGGCTTTTTTTTCTCACGATTCAGTGAGGGCAGCCGCGGCAAAACCAATGAGACGATAATCACGGTAAGCGTCTCCACCATGAGTTGCGTCAGGGCAAGGTCAGGCGCTCCGAATACCAGAAAGATCAGGGCCACCCCCGCTCCCACAGCGCCCAAACCACAAATGGCGGCCAGACGCCTTTTGGCGGTCAGAACAACGATGGTAGCGGCTAAAATCAGCAGAACCAGACCCACGGCTACAATGGGGCCGTCCCATGCCGGTACGCTAAGAGCTGTTTTAACGCTTCCGACCCAGGGCCATCCTACGGCGACTGCCATACAAAGGACTATGACGGCCAGGTAAGTAGTCAATGAACCATTTTGTAGAGTGCGGGTCACCGAATCCGCTGTTCGCATGAACAGGTCGAGGCCGAATTGATATGTGTGCTGGGAAGTGACCGGCAGACGCTGCCTCAGCAAGCCGACCCAGACACGCAGGTGGTGCCGTTTCCAATAGATCAGTCCGCCCATCGCCAGGGTGATGAAACTGAGCAAGAGCGGTGTGTTGAATCCGTGAAAGAGTTTCAGGTGGATCTCCTCCCTGGTAGGGTGAAAGGCCAGCACGGCGGGCTGAACCAGATTGGCGGATACCCACCAGGGGAAGATGCCGAACAGGATGGTCAGGCCGCCCATGATACTGGGACCGAATCGCATGGTCCAGGGCACCTCGCGGACCGCCGCCAAGGCGGTCGGGCGTCTGCCGAAAAACACGCCAATCAGGATGGTCCCGGCTACACCGGTCATCAACGCGTTGGATAGCAGGGCGATCGTGGTGGCAAAACCGGGATAAACCGTTTCGGTCAGCGCTCCCTTGTACATGATCTCCTTGCCAATAAATCCGAAAAACAGCGGAAAACCGGCCATGGACATGGATGCGGCGGCCACGGCCAGAGCGGTCAGGGGCATGGCGCGCCAGAGTCCGCCAAGGCGATCTATCAGGCGGGTGCCGGTTTGATGGTCGATGCTGCCGGCGGCCAGAAAAAGGGAGGCCTTGTAAAGGGCGTGGACGAGCAGAAAGGTGGTGGCTGCCGTGAGGGCCGGCGTTGTTTGGCCGCCGAGGAACATGGTCAGGATTCCCAAAGCCATCATGGTGGTGTAGGCCAGAACCCGTTTCAGGTCTGATGGCGCCAAGGCTTGTACAGCACCCCACAAGGCCGTGATGCCGCCGACAAGGACCAGGGTCGTCATCCACAGTTGCGTACCCCCCAGCAGCGGGTGAAAGCGCATCAAAAGATAGATACCAGCTTTGACCATTGTAGCTGCATGTAAAAAGGCGCTTACGGGCGTGGGAGCGCTCATGGCGTTGGGCAGCCAGAAATGAAAAGGAAACTGGGCTGATTTGGTCATGGCCCCAAGAAATACGGCGGTGAAGATGGCGGGATATAGGGCGTGCTGACGGATCTGGTCGCCGGCCCCTACCCAATGGCTGATGGTGAAGGAGGCGCCTGCGACTTTCAATAGCAGGATACCGATGAGCAATGCTAAGCCGCCGGCGCTAGTGATTAAAAGGGCCTGACGGGCATTGTCACGAGCGGTGTCCGCTTCGTGGTCGAACCCGATGAGCAGATAAGAAAAGACCGTGGTGCCTTCCCAAAAGACGAAGAGCAGTAGCAGATTATCGGCTGTAACGATCCCCAGCATGGAGAGCATGAAGGCGTGCAGGAAGGCGAAATAGCGGCCCACGTGCGAATGACCGGCCATGTACGAAGAAGAATAAAGGCTGACGAAAAAGCCAGCCCCAGTGACTATCAGACAAAAGAGCAGGCTCAGACCGTCGAGGCGAAACCGCAGGTACAGGTCCAGGCTTGGTATCCAGGGCCATTGGAGCTGATACACGCGCCCGGCGATCACCTCAGGCCATAGATAGCATAGGCCTATAAAGAGCAACAACGGCAAAGCCGTGCTGAGCAGTCCCAAGCCGCTGCTGCCTGAGTTGTGGTGGTGGCTGTTCGGTTTCGCTGTGGGCATTTTATTGAGACAGGAAAAGCGGCCGGTCGGCCGATTTGATGGTATCCAGCACCGTATCAGCCAGCAAGCGTTTCAACAGGGCCTTGTTCACGCTATTGCCCATGACAATGAGATCGGCGTTGTTTTCCCGAGCAAAGGGCAGCAGGTCCGATTGCGCTCGCCCTTCCACTGCATCGGTTCTGACTTCGAATCCGTGGTTGTCACAGAATTCAGCAGCATCTTTCAACAGGAATGGTTCCTTCTCAGGCCCCTCTTTGAAATGTACGATGTGAAGGGCTACCCCCGGCCAGGGATTCAAATGTAGAAAGTGACGAAGGGCCTTAGCCGACTCCATGGATCCGCTGTAAGCGATGAGTGCTTTTTTAATGGGCCGATAGGTTTCCGCCACAGCCAGGATCGGCCGCAACCCTTGGGTTAATAATTTAATAATGGCTTTGTCCGGGTCGGAGGTAAAACCGTAGTCAAATATGCTGCGCAGCCCGAAAACGGTCAGGTCATTATAGCGGGCTTCAGATATCATGGCAGCAAACGGGTCTTTTTGCTCATGCTCGATGCGTCGGCAAACCACCTGTTGCTTACTGCAATGTGCTTTGAAAGCGGCAATGGCTTGTTCCGTCCCCTCCTTTGTGATCTGGGCTTTTCTTTCGCGCATACGCTGGGCGTAAGCTGCCCCACCCGCCGGGACAGGTCCTACCTTGTCCAGCTTTTTGGTGTCCACCACAGTCACGCCGGTGAGCTGGGCCTGGTGCAGATCCCCCAACTCCGTTGCAATTTTAGTGGCCACGGTTGTGAACGGAGTTCCACCTAATCCGACTAGAATACGTTTAATCATGTACTGGTTCTCCCTTAGCAGAGCGGTTTTTCAATAGAGCCAAGCCCGCTAAATGAAAAAAGAAGTTATTGCCACCAGATAGAAATTTTTAGCGCAAAAAATACATGTGAAAATTAATTGTGTGACATTTTTGCATATATGTCAAGGAGATATCGGATGATAAGCAAGCATATATTAAATTTGAAAGTTGAGTATATAAGCTATATTGTTCGTACTCATGATTCCCTCGGTGAGATGATCTTTATAATATTGGTGCACTAGGAAGGTATCCATCCCTTCTACTCCCAATTTGTGTAGCAATGTTACCATTCCGGTTTACCTGGTTTTATATTTCAGCATAGCCGATGAAACCAAGGAGCCTTTGAGCAGCGGATGGCTCCGTTTCAAGGCTTGGTTTATGAAAATTGCAACTGAAAGCCAGCTTTAACTTCCTGAATAAGCCGATGAAATTATGAATCACTGGAAACTAGGTAATTACATCATTCTCGGCGGGCCCTACAAACAAGAGATTATGTAACATTATATTCAACACCCCCCCTTTTTTTTGTGAACCCGGCATGACCCCAATATATTGCGGTCGCTGAATGGCGGATCTGCGTCCAGAAATTTATCGTATATGCCTGGGATATGTTAAATAGAACGCAGTTTTTTGAATTGGTGGTAAGAGAATATGAGTCAGTCTATTCGAAAGTTTATGGGATGGATCAATATTTTTATTATGATGAAGGTTGCAGTGTAGCAGACACTCTATAGAATATATTCGTAACTAACATCAATAATTGACTCGGTATTCTGATATTGTAACAACATCTATTTATCCAGCCGGGAAAGGGCCTGAGGTTGCAGAAAAGTACCTTGAAACAATAGAAAAATAGCCTCCAGATGAAAACTTGAAATTCCAACTTATTCTCGCTGCTGTAAAATCAACTCATGAAGGAATTAAAGTCCTTGGTATTCAGGAAGTAAAGGAGGGGGAGCTTGAGGATGCATTAAGACGAACCGTGAACATGATGGTTATGTTTCAAAGCATTCAAGGATACAGATATTCTAGAGCGATACATTATAAAGGGGAGGAGACTCTGGCCTTGATAGGTATGAGCCTACCAGAATAAAAATAGTTGTAATCTGCAAATTCGTTCAGATGCGAAGAAATCTGTTCTCTAAACCAGATATTAAAGGCGGGGTCTTTTGGCCCTGCCTTTTCTTCGCTTTTAATTTGCAGGTATGCCCAACTCATTCCCATCGGGCTGTCATCCAATATTTGATAAATACAGGGAAAGGTGATGCTGCGATATCATCATGCGAGTGGATTGCGTTGGACTGTTGATACAACAT
>Ga0316197_10003482_pt1 | contig 11203 bp, 8 predicted proteins | sample OudBiesiAoxic_MG_FD_204939 | JGI IMG/M metagenome (GOLD analysis project Ga0316197, IMG submission 204939) | Coastal sediment microbial communities from Oude Bieten Haven, Netherlands - site A oxic | ecosystem: Environmental > Aquatic > Marine > Coastal > Sediment | place: Netherlands...
GAGTCGTGCGATCTGCGCGTCCACGAAAGCGATCTCGCCGTCGTAGGGATCGGCAAGTCTTGCGGCGTACTCCGGGGGAGGGTCGTAAGGCGTGTGCGGGTCGTAAAAATGCACCCACGCGAACGTGGGCTCTGCTGACTCTCGGTCGAGCCATGCCAGTGCGGCGTCCACTACCCGGTCGGCGCTGCGCTCGGCTTCGAAGCGTTCGCTCTCTTCGCGAACGCCCATCTCGTCATCGTACAGGTCGAATCCTCGGTCCAGGCCGAAGACGGCATCGAGAACGAACGCGGACACGAACGCGGCGGTGCGGTAGCCGCGCTGTTGCAGTCCCTCGGCGAGAGTCGGCAGGTCATCGGCAAGACGCGTCTCGGCGTTGACGTGGACTCCGTTGACGCGCGGATAGGTTCCCGTCAGCAGCGACGCATGAGACGGCAGCGTCAGCGGTACCTGCGCATGGGCACGATCGAAGCGCACCCCGGTGGCGGCCAGCCCGTCGAGAGCAGGCGTTTCGGCGGCGCTGTAGCCGTAGCTGCCGAGTCGGTCCGCACGAGTGGTATCGAGCGTGATCAACAGGATGTCCGGCGCGGGTGAGGTGTCCCCGCAACCCGAGACCACGAGCAGAGCGACCAGGGCCAGCCACGGTGCCCACGGAAAGAAATCCTCGACTCGTTTCACCGTTCGTCTCTCCGAGAATAGGCCTTCGGCCGTCGATCTCGACAGCTTACCACCCTCGTCCGGAGGCCGGATGGCGATGCGCCGGCTCGGGTTGTCAGAGAGGTGCCCACTCTCGGGCGCAAGGTGACCGGGTTGCCGAGAGCGGGCACGAGAGGTGACAGTCCTGGCGCGATGGAAGGGGCAAGAGCCCATCACGCCAAGTAAGTATCCCCCCCCGGATGGTGGAGGAGCCTACCCCTTCCTCGCAACATCTCCAATACGAACCGAAGACGCCGCGGGCAACCCCTTTTTGTTGTAGCCTATTTCGATGAACTGGAAGCGCCCAGTTTTCGCCCTGTTCACACTGCTGCTGTTCTTCGGCATCGCAGAGTTCGTCCTGTGGGTGGGCGGTGTCGAGTCGTTGCTTGCACGACGGGACCCGTTCCAGGGATTCTCCGGCACGCTTGGCGTTTTCGAACTGGACGAAGACGGCGAACTCTACCGCACGCCAATCCGTGCGGTTACCCACTCGTTCAACTACCAACAGTTTGCTGCGACCAAACCCCACGACGGATTCCGCATCTTTGTCCTCGGGGGGTCGAGCGCCCAGGGTTTTCCGTGGGGCGGGCAGCTTGCCTTCACCCATCTGCTGGGTGCGGCGCTGCAGGACGCGTGGCCGGACCGGACGGTCGAGGCCGTCAACGCGGCGGCGATGTCCTACGGCTCTCACCGGTTGCGGATCCTCGCCGCCGAACTCGCCGGATACGATCCGGACCTGTTCGTCGTCTACGGGGGCCACAACGAATTCGTCGAGCGCCGCTTCTACGAGAGGATCCTGGATCGTCCGGCGCAACTGGATGCCCTGCGAGCAATTCTCTATCGCTCTCGGGTCTTCTCGCTGATGAACGACCTGTTGGAGCGAACGCCGGAAGCGGTCGATGCCGCGGATCCGCAAGTCGCGAGTACGGGCGAGTTGCTCGGCCTCGACGTTCAACGCGAATACTCGGTCGACGTGGCCGCGGCCGAACGAGAGGAAGTCTCCAGGAACTTCGAAGAGAATCTCCGTGCCATCGTGCAACTCGCACGCGAGGCCGGTGCCCAGGTGGTGCTCTGTACGGTGCCGTCGAATATCCGCGAGTGGGTTCCCAATCAGTCGCGGTTCGACGATGCGCTCGGTTTCGACGATCGGCAGGTCGTGCTGGGACTGCTGAAGGATGCCACGGCCGCGCTCGACGGCGGCGATGTCGAAGCTGCGTTGGCATCCTCGGAACGGGCCGTCGGCATCGCTCCCGGCCATGCGGAAGCACACTTCGTGCTCGGCCGCTGTCTTGACGCGGTGGGGCGCCCGGCCGAAGCCCGGGCCGCTTTCACCCGGGCCCGGGACCTCGACGCCCAGCCGGCGCGAGCCTCGAGCGAGTTGAACGAGATCCTGCGCGAGGTAGCCGTCGACGAGGGCGTGGTCCTGCTGGACCTCGACTCGGTTTTCGCCGACGCCTCGCCCGATGGCCTGGTCGGATTCAACCTGCTGGAGGACTACGTCCACCCCAAGCCCGAGGGACACAGGCTGATCGCACGCGAACTTTGGCGCGTCATCCTGGAACAAGATCGTACCGGTGAGGCGCGCGATGCCGGTTCGGCCGAATTCGATCTGGCCCTCGAACGACGGGGTCTCGCGCGCGATCAGACGGCGAACGAGAGTAACCCGTCGTGGTTGTTCAACATCGCCGTCGTGCTGGAGAAGCAGGGGTTGGACGATCAGGCGATCCAGAAGTACCGCGCCTGCTTGGCACTCGATCCGAAATACTTCGTGGCTCACTTCAATCTTGGGCGGCTGCTGTTCCGGCATGGACGCTACCCCATGGCGGCCTCGCACTACCGCATGGCGCTGGACGTTCAGCCGGACTACGTGCGGGCGATGGTCGGGCTCGGTGAGTCGTTGCGGCGGATCGATCGAGCGACGGAGGCCGAGCGAATCCTGCAGCATGCGGTGACGCTGGATCCGAGTTCGCCTGACGCCCGGGGCAGCCTGGGGGGCGTGCTGTCTCAACTCGGACGGTACCCCGAGGCCGAGGAGTCGTTCCGGAGAGCGATCGAACTCGACCCCAGGGATTCCGGCGCGTATTCCGACCTGGGCTTCACGCTGCTGTTCCAGGGTAAGATCTCGGATGCAGAGACGGCGTTTCGTGCGGGACTCGAACTCAAGCCCGACGACCTGAACGCTCGCAACGGTCTCGCCGCGGTGCTGACCGAACAGGGTGAACTGGACGACGCGGAGTTGTTGTTTCGCCAGAACCTGAAAGCCGACCCCGACAACGGATTCGCGAAAGGCGGACTGGAGACGATCGAGAACCGCCGCGGCCGGAGCGGAGACTGATGTCGATGAGTCTTCGACGAACGACAGCCAACGTGCTGACCTCCCCGAGCCCGGACGGTTTGTGGGAGCTACGCTCAGGATTGTTCGAGGCCGGCGTTCCGGTCGAGGATCCGGTCTGGAGCATCGTCGGCGAGTTCCACCGCTTCCTGGACGAAATGGGCACACGCTCGTCGTCCCGCGAGTACAGCCAGCTGGCTTCGAAGCTCGATATCAGCGCCGTCGGGGGGGTGGTCGTCGAGCAGTTGCTCGAACCGGAAGACCCGGCCGAGACGAGCATGCGCCTGCTCAGCGCGTTGCTCAGCGAGGGCTTGATGGTCCTGGCGACACGGCAGCACGTCAAGGCATGGGAAGGGGAGCTGTCGGCGGTCTACCGGGGAGCAGCCTGGTACCTCTACGGCGAATTGTGGCGCTGGGCCGCCCGTCTGAAACCCGATCTTTCGGCGGCCGAGCGCCGCAAACTGCTCGATCGGCTGCTTTCTCCGGCACTTTCGGTCGAAACGGACGGTACGACCAAGGCGGTCCTGCTCGGACTGCTGTTTCAGATGCTGCTGCTGCACTACCTGTCTCCCCACCTGGCCGGCCCCGCCTGACGGGTGGCCGACGACTTGACCCGTCGGCCTGGAAGCCCATCTTTTTTACTGAAGGTAGGCCGGGCGGACCCAGTCCGTCGAGACGACGAGTGCGCGAATGATCACGGGCTTCAACAGCGACATCGAGCACGATGGGAAGGTCTTCCACGTCCAGACCGAGGAGAAGGGTCTCGACAATCCGGTCGTGATCACGTTGGTCTACAGCGGCGGAGAGATCGTCACCTCGCTCGAGGCGTCTTACTCCGACCTCGTAGGCGACGATCCGACGCCCGAGGGCGAGGTGCGACGCCGCATGAGCGATCAGCACCAGCGGCTGATCCGGGAGATCCTCCGTGGCAGGTTCACTCCGCCCCAGATGCCCTACGGTCATGAACTGATCAGCGACCGCAGCCTGGACGAACTGGTCCTGGGCTACCTGGAAGAAGAGATCGCCGATCGAACGGTCAAGGTCGGCCGGGTCCTGAACAAGCTCGGGCGATTCCTTTCTGCGGCAGAGCAAGCAAGGGTCGAACTCGAGGCTCCCGAAGAGCCGGTCGATGCCGACCTTGCGACACCGGAGGTCGATGCCCAGGTTGCCGTGCCGACCCCCGAGCGTCGCAAGCGCAAGATGGGATGGATCTGGGCCGCCGCCGCGGTCATCGTCGGAGTCGCAGGGGTCTATGTGATCCGGTCCCTCGGACCGGATGCGTCCACGAGTAGCGTCCCGCCGCCGCGTCCGGCCCCAACGGTCGAATCGAGCCAGGCGGTGTCCGACGAAGGCGCCGTCCAGCAAGCAAGCATGTCGGTGGTGACCGATGCGCCGCCGCAGGCCCCGGAGCCGATCGTGGAAGCGGAGCCCGCTGAAGAGACGCAGAGCGGACCCGCGGAAACCGCCTCCGTAGCCTCGAGCGTACCGGCCGTCGTGTCGAGTCCGGTCGCAACGCCGCAGCCGGAGCCGACCCTGGTCGAGGACCTGCCCATCACGACGCCCGAACCCTCGACGACGATCCAGGCCGAACCGATCGTCCCGCCCGTGGAGGGCGAGCCGATCGTCCCGCCCGTGGAGGACGAGCCGATCGTCCCGCCCGTGGAGGACGAGCCGATCGTCCCGCCGGACGAGGTGGATGTATCGCCCACGGCGCGTCAGCGCGATCTGCCGCGCTACACCAGGCGCGCCCGCCGGCTGCAACAGGAAGGCGTCGTCGAACTGCGCATCCATATCGATTCCCACGGTAACGTCACCGACGTGGACCTGCTCAGCGGGATCCCCAACTCGGACCTGAACGAGGCCGCACTGGAAGTCACTCGCGACTGGACCTTCTCACCTGCGCACGACAACGGCCGGCGTGTGGCGGTCTGGAAGGACGTGGCGTTCGAGTTCACGGTCCGGCCCGACCGAACGACCAGCGTCAGGATTCGAGAGTAGCTCGGTGAAAACGATTCTGCATCGGATGGGACCGTACGAGATCCGGTGCGAGATCGGCTCGGGTGGCATGGGTGTGGTCTACGAGGGATGGGACGCGAGGCTCAATCGGCGGGTCGCGGTCAAGACGCTGTGGCCGGTCCTGGCGCAGCGGTCCGAGGCCCGCGAGCGGTTCTTGAGGGAAGCCCGGGCGGCAGCCTCGATTTCCCACCCCAACGTGACACAGATTTACGACATCGGCGAGGAAGAAGGTCAGGTCTATTTCGCGATGGAATACCTCGAGGCGAAGTCGCTCCAGGAGGTCCTGGAGGAGCAGGGATGCCTGTCCGCCGATCGCGCCATCGACATCGCCCGACAGGCCGCAAGAGGGCTGAAGGCGGCTTCCGAAGCGGGCATCATCCATCGCGATGTCAAGCCCAGCAACCTGGTGTTCAACAACGACGGGGTCCTGAAGGTCACCGACTTTGGTCTGGCCAAGCAAGTGCTGGCCGACAGGGACCTGACGCTCGATGGTCAGACCATCGGTACTCCCAAGTACGTCTCGCCCGAACAGGCCTCGGGCGGGAACGTCGACGCCCGCAGCGACATCTACTCGCTCGGCGCGACGTTGTACGAGATGGTGGCCGGCAGACCGCCATTCGAGGGTTCCACGCCGATGGAGGTCATGCTGAAGCATGTCCAGGAACCCTTGCCGCCCGTGCAATCGGTCAACCCGACCGTGCCGCGGCAACTGACGGGTCTGATCCACAGCATGCTGTCCAAGCAGGCCGGGGCCCGACCGCAAAGCTACGACCATCTGCTGGAAATGCTCGATCGTGTCGAGGCCGGCAAGACGATTCCCGGTACGGCCACGAACGCCACCATCAAGATCGACACGGTACCGGCGGTCATCCTCGCCGAAGTCAAACCCCGAGCGAGTTTTGCCGGCAGGCTCTTCCTGTTTGCGACGGTCGGGATGGCCCTCGTCGTCGTCATGGGACTCATCGTCCAGTCGGCGAAGGACGAAACGGAGCCGCCGAGGCCCGTACCGATCAGGGTCGACTCGTCTCCGCCGGCTTCGATCGCGCCCGATCCCGCCGCGCGCCCGCTCGACATCCGGTCGATCGGCTCGCCGAGTCCCACGGTGCCATCGGTTGTCGAACACATGCAACCGGCCGAAGGCGGAGGAGCGGTCCTCGAGATCGTCGACGCGAAGCATCAGATCACCGAGGACGGTCGGATGATCGTCACGGGTGAGGTCACCAACAGCGGAGACTCGCGAGCGACGAACACCAAGGTACGTATCTCGTTGACCGACGCATCCGGCGAACTTGTCAACTCGGCCGAAGTCTTCATCACTCCCGAACGCCTGTCCGAAGGTGAAGTCGGATACTTCGAGGCCGTCTTTCCCGATCCGGCGCAAAACGTGCGCATCGTCTTCGAGTTGAACTGGATCTCCTGACACTCGTCTCGTCTCCGGTCTTTCCACCGATCTCCCGTTGACCCGACGCCGGCGAAGTGGAACACTCCCTGCCGGAGCGGTCCAGCGGAGCAATCGACATGACACGAGAATTCGACGTGAATCACTGGCGGGCACGGTTTCCCGCCCTGACCCGTGAGATCGACGGCCGTCCTGTCGTCTACTTCGATGGGCCGGCGGGGAGCCAGGTACCGCAGAGCGTCGTCGACGCCGTTGCGGCCTGTCTGACGGACGTGAACGCGAACTGCGGAGGTGTGTTCGCGAGCAGTCGGGAGACCGACGAACTGCTCGACCAGGCGCATCGCGCCGTGGCGGACTTTCTGGGCAGTCCGGATTCGGAGACGGTCGTTTTCGGAGCCAACATGACCACGCTGACCCAGGCGCTGGCTCGCGCGATGGCGCGGACCTGGACGGCCGGGGACGAGGTCGTCGTCACGCGGCTCGAGCACGACGCGAATTTCACACCGTGGGTCCAGGCGGCCCGCGACGCAGGCGCCACCGTGCGCGAGGTCGCGATCCGACCCGAGGACTGCACGCTCGACATGGACGACCTTCAATCGAAGCTGAACGACCGCACGCGTCTGGTCGCCGTCGGTGCCGCGTCGAACGCGGTGGGGACGATCAACCCGTTGCGCGACGTGGCGGATCGGGTCCACGCCGTCGGAGCGCAACTGTTCGTCGACGCCGTCCACTACGCTCCGCACGGACGGATCGACGTGCAGGCCTGGGACTGCGACTTCGTGAGTTGTTCGGCCTACAAGTTCTTCGGCCCGCACGTGGGGATCCTCTGGGGCAAGCGCGGGCCAATGGCGGAACTGCCGGCCTACAAGTTGCGCCCGGCGACCGATGAGCTTCCCGGACGGTGGATGACCGGCACACAGAACCACGAGGGCATTGCCGGCACGTTGGCCGCCATCGAATACCTGGCCGAGATCGGGCGCGCCCACGACCCGGCGGCGAAAGATCGCCGCGGTGCGCTGGCCGCCGCGTACTCGGCGATCGTCGGCTACGAACGGACGCTGGTGCGTCACATGCTCGAATCTCTGGCGGAGTTGAAGGACGTGCGCGTCTGGGGCATCACCGATCTAGACCGGTTGGCTGAACGCGTCCCCACCGTGGCCATCACGCACTCGCGCCACACGCCGCATGAGATCGCGCAGCACCTGGCCGATCGCGGGATCTTCGTCTGGCACGGCAACTACTACGCGCTGCCGTTGACCGAAACACTCGGACTCGAGCCCGAGGGCATGGTGCGCATCGGTCAACTGCATTACAACACGCGGGCCGAGATCGACCGCCTGATCGAAGCCCTGCGCGAGCTACGCTAGCTCGAACGCGCCGCAGAGACGATTCGCGAGAGGAAGATCGATTTCAGTGGCTCGATGGCCATCACGGCCTTGGCCGGGGTCGAGCGCTCGAGCGCACCGAGGATGCGAGCCATCGCCACGTGGCTGAAGCCGTCCGAATCTCCGAAGATCAGGTCGGCGAGCTTTCCGCGCTCGATTGCCATCGCCGCGTAGCGGTCGAACATCGTCTCCGGTGTGTAAACGCGCTGGCCACGCGGAGCCATGGAGAGTGCGTCGTTCTTGCATGCGGCGTGGCAAACACCGCAACCGAGACAGAGTTCTTCGTCGCGCGTGGCCCGCAGGTTCTTCTTGTTGGCGCCCGGAGCGGAGGCCATCGTGATCGCGCCGGCAGGACAGGCGTCGGCGCACCTGGCGCAACCTTTGCATTTCGCGGCGTCGATCTCGACGATCCAGTTCGAGGTGACGATCGCATTCTTGATGCCCAGCGTGCGGATGGCCTGCATCATGCCGCAGCAACATCCGCAACAGTTGCAGATGTAGCTGACGTTGCGCTGGACGTTGTCGCCGGTCTGAGCCAGACCGTCCGCCTTGCACTGCTCGAGCAAGGCCATCGCTTCGTTGACGTCGATCGAACGGGCGATGCCGTTGCGCGCCATGCTGACCGCCGCGTCGTTGAGGGTCAGGCAGGTCTCGAGCGGTCGGTCGCAGGCGTGGCCCAGATGTGATGCCTTGTGCCGGCAGGCGCACAGCGAGACGGCGTGAGCCGAGGCCGAGGTGACGATGTGGCTCGCCCGCTCCCAGTCGAGGATCTCGACGTGGTCTCCATCGGGCAAGGCATCCTCGTGAACGAGTGAACGGCCGATCTGGGTCTGGCCCTGAAAGACTGCGTGGCCGAACCGATCACTCTCGTAGAAATACTGCTCGAACAACTCGGCCAGACGTTTCATCGGTAGATCGTCGCGCGTCCGCATGAACGTGAACTCGAAGAATCCGATGACCACCGGGGCCAGCGAGACAAAACGCCTGTCGTCGTGATACAGATCGACGACCAGACCTCGCCGGGCAAGGTCCGAGATCTTGTCCTCCAGTGCGTCGGCCGCCATTCCGGTGCGTGTGGCCAACTGCTCGATCGACGTCGGCCGCGTCGGGATCCGCGCAGCCAGCTCGGCGTCCTCGACGCTGAACAGGATTCGAAGGATCTCGATCAGGGTGGGGGAGTCCGGGGCGCCGGTGACGTTTCTGTCCAGCCGCTGCTGCAGGCGTTCGTAGACAGGGGTCGAGTCAATAGTGTGGCCCATCTTGCTTGCCTCCCGGGGGGATCCTACTGCTGATGCGTCGGCAGGGTGTGCTCGATTATCGATCGCACTGGTCGCCTTTGCGATCTCGGGCTATGCTCCAGTCGAGGAAGGGAGGGAAACGTGAGCAATCCACGATCCTCACCCGGTGTGGGTGACATGGCACCTGAATTCGAATTGGCCGGGTCGGACGGGAAGACCCACCGCCTTGCCGACCACCGAGGCCAGAGGGTCGTGGTGCTGGCCTGGTTTCCCAAAGCCTTCACACCGGGCTGAACGGTGGAGTGCAAGACGCTCCGTGAGAGCGGCAAGAGTATCCGCGAGTTCGACGTGGCCTACTTCGCGGCCAGCATCGACAAGCCCGAGACGAACCGCAAGTTCGCCGAGTCGCTGCAGCTGGATTATCCGATCCTCAGCGATCCGACCGGGGAGACGGCGCGGGCCTACGGCGTGCTACGTGGTTTCGGCCTGTACACCGCGCGCCATACGGTCTACGTCGGTGAGGACGGGTCGATCCTGTACATCGACGCGAACGTTCGGCCGAGGACGGCGGGTCCGGACGTGGCGAGTCGCCTCGGGGCCCTGGGCGTTCGGCGCCGGGCCGATTGAAGGAGTAGGGATGATGTCAGCGAAGCACTTCGTGCTGGGAACGCCGATGCAGCCCCCGTTTCCCGGGATGGAACTGGCCCTGTTCGGGATGGGTTGCTTCTGGGGCGCGGAGAAGAAGTTCTGGGAACTGGACGGGGTCTATTCCACCGCGGTCGGTTATACCGCGGGATCCACGCCCAACCCGACCTACGAGGAGGTCTGCAGCGGCCGCACCGGCCACACCGAAGCGGTGCAGGTCGTTTTCGACCCGCGCGTGACGAACTTCGAAGACCTACTGCGAACGTTCTGGACCAGCCACGATCCGACCCAGGGGATGCGACAGGGTAACGACGTCGGCACGCAGTACAGGTCGGGGATCTACCATCACGACGACCGACAGCGCGAGTTGGCAGAGGCATCGAGACGGCTCTACCAGACCCGTCTCGACGCGGCAGGCTTCGGTGCGATCACGACGGAGTTGTGTCCGGCGCCCGAGTTCTACTACGCCGAGGAATACCATCAGCAGTACCTGGCGAAGAACCCCGGTGGTTACTGCGGCCTCGGTGGGACGGGCGTGGCCTGTCCGACCGGCGTCACGGAATAGGCACTCGGGTCTCTCCGCGATCGCTCTCCGCCGCGCGGCGGATCCCGTGCAGCATGCCCTTGAACACGATTCCGTGAAACGGCGTCACCGCATACCAGTAGGCCAGCCCGGTCAGACCACGCGGCCGGAACCGCGCCGTCTGGATCAGACGCGACCTTCCGGGTTGTCCCGGCACGGGCAGGACGTTGAACTCGAGCATCGCTTCGCCGGGCAGCTTCATCTCGGCGCGTAGCTCGAGCCATCGGTCCTGCTGGAAACCTGTGACGCGCCAGAAGTCCAGCGCGTCGCCATAGGCCACGGTCTCCGGGTTCCGTCGTCCGCGCTCGAGGCCCGGTCCACCGATCAAGCGGTCCATGATCCCCCGCAGACGCCAGAGCGCGTTGGCCGCGTACCAACCGCGGGTCCCACCGATGCGACAGACCGCGCGGAAGACACGGTCGGGGTCCGCGGCGACGTCGGTTCTTCGCCAGTCGACGAATGTTTTTCCCCCGGCCCAGTCGGGGTCGCCGGGGATGATCCCCGCGTCGCTCCACGAGGTCTCGACGGATCCGTTGGCGACCTTGCCCACGGCGAGTTCGATCGCCTCGCCGGCCCCCAGCAGACGTTGCGGCATCAAACTCGCCGCCTCGTCTCCGCTCCCGAACAGCGAGGTGCGCAAGCCTTCGATCAATGCGCGAGCCGTCCGGTGGTTGATCGGCGTGATCAGGTGGACCCACAGTGCGCTGAGACGCGTGCCGCGTACCGGGACGCGCACGTAGATGCGCCGGCGCAGTCCGTTGGCTCCGGCCATCATCCGTGTCATCTCTTCGAAGGACAACACTCCCGGTCCGTCGATGTCCAGTTCGCGCCCCACCGATTCGCGGCAGTCCAGGCAGGCCACGAGATACTCGACGACGTTGGCGATGGCGATCGGTCTCGATCGCGATCGGG
>Ga0316197_10003486_pt1 | contig 11200 bp, 9 predicted proteins | sample OudBiesiAoxic_MG_FD_204939 | JGI IMG/M metagenome (GOLD analysis project Ga0316197, IMG submission 204939) | Coastal sediment microbial communities from Oude Bieten Haven, Netherlands - site A oxic | ecosystem: Environmental > Aquatic > Marine > Coastal > Sediment | place: Netherlands...
TCGGTCAACTCCCGCGGAAATCCAAACGTGTCGTGGAGTTTGAACGCGGTGGCTCCGGGGAAGACGTCGTCGGGCCCCATGGCGTCCAGCTCCTGGTCGAGCAACTGATGCCCGGATTCCAGGGTGCGGCGGAACCCCACCTCCTCGCGTTCTGCCATCTCCGTGATGGCGTCTTGTTTGTCAACGAGTTCCGGATACGCATCCGCCATGGTCGCCACGGTGGCGTCGATGAGGCGCGGCATCACCAAATGGTGCGCATCGAGCAGGAACGCATGGCGCACGGCGCGACGCAGCAGGCGCCGCAACACATAGCCGCGCCCCTCGTTGGAAGGCACCACCTTGTCGGAGATGAGGAACGTCACGGCCCTGGCGTGGTCCGCCATGATGCGAAGGCTTGCGTCGGTGCGTTCTTGAACGCCGAAGGTGCTACCGGTCACGTCTTCCGCGGCGGCGACGACCTCACGAATGGCGTCGGTCTCAAAGACGGTGTCGACGCCCTGGAGCACCGTTGCGATGCGCTCCAATCCCGCCCCGGTGTCGATGTTGCGGGCTGGGAGATCCCCCACGACGTGGTACGGCTCATCCTGGATATGTTGCATGAACACCAGGTTCCAGATCTCGACGAAGCGTTCCTCATCGACAATGGGGCCGCCGTCCGGGCCGTAGGAAGGCCCTTTGTCGTAGAAGATCTCCGATGAGGGCCCACACGGACCGGGCACTCCCATCTGCCAGAAATTGTCTCGGCCCCGGCGCTGGAGCCTGCCGGGCTCGACCCCCACGGCGTCGAGCCAGATCTCGGCGGCCTCGTCGTCGGTCTCGTGCACCGTGAACCACAGCAACTCGGGATCGAGTCCGAGGCCCTCGGTCACCAGGTCGTAAGCCCAAGGAATCGCCTTCTCCTTGAAGTAATCACCGAAGCTGAAGTTGCCCAGCATCTCGAAGAAGGTCAGGTGGCGAGCGGTGGTGCCGACGATGTCGATGTCGCCGGTCCGGGCGCATTTCTGGACGCTGGCGGCACGCCGGTACGGAGGGGTTTCCTCGCCGAGCATGTACGGCTTGAAGGGCACCATCCCGGCGTTGGTCAACAGCAGCGTGGGGTCGATCGGGATCAGCGAGGCGCTCGGAACGAGAGTGTGCTCTCGAGCGGCGAAGAAGTCGAGGAAGGTCCTTCGGATTTGATTGGTTTCCATGAGATTCGCGAGGTTAGCCGGGAGCAGGGTCGCGGGCGTCGGGACGGAAGATCACCCGTGGGTGGCCAGTACATCCCGGCAGGCGGCAACGAGGCCTTCTCGGTCGACCTCACGGCTCTCACCTGTGGCCAGATCACGGATCTGGGCGGTGCCCGTCTCCCACTCGGCTGATCCGATGATGATCATCAGCCGATGGCCGCGTCGCTCCGCATACTTGAGCTGGTTGCGGAGCTTCTTCGGCTCCGGATACACCTCGACGGCGATGCCGGCGTTGCGCAAATGCCCACCAAGCGCAACGTAGTCGTCGCCACGGTCCGCATCAAAAAAGGCAACCAGTATGTCGGCCGTCCCGGTTCGTGCGGCGTCGGCATCGAGTTCGTCCATTGCCGCCAGGAGCCGGTCGACGCCGAGCGAGGCTCCAATGCCGGGAAGGCGCTGGTTCGTGTAGACCGAGGCGAGGTCGTCGTACCGACCGCCCGAGCAACAGCTACCAATCGTCGGCAGGTCGGTCAGGAACGTCTCAACCACGATGCCGGTGTAGTAGTCCAAACCTCGGGCGATGCTCACATCCACCACAAGCCGCTCCTGCGGCATACCTGCAGCCATCGTTCCCGCCACCACGGAACGAAGGTCCGCAACGCCGCTGCGACCGGTGGGCGAGGAGTCCACCGCTCCCTGGAGCGCATCGAGAACCTCGGCGTTTGTGCCGGAGATCTGGGCGAAGTCGAGAATCTTCAGAGCTTTCTCCCGGTCGATCTCAGCCGACTCCTCGAGTTCCTCGACCACACCATCGACCCCGATCTTGGGCAGCTTGTCGATGGCTCGCAGGACCGCGGCGCTGCGATCGGCGATCCCAAGCGTCTCCAGCATGCCGTTGAGCACCTTGCGGTTGTTGATCCGCACCGTAAAACGTTCAAACCCGAACGCAACAAAGAGGTCATGGATCACCAGAACGGTCTCGATGTCTGCGTAGCGGCTCTCCGTGCCGATGGTGTCGAAGTCGCACTGTATGAACTCGCGGAATCGGCCGCGTTGCGGGTTTTCTGCCCGCCAGACGGGACCGACGTGATACCGCTTGAAGGGAGTCCCAACGACCCCGACGTGCTGGGCAATGAAGCGGGCCAGCGGAACCGTCAGATCGAAGCGCAACGCAATATCGCGGCCGCCTCGATCGTCGAATCGGTAGAGCTGCTTGTCGCTCTCAGCGCCGCCCTTCCCCAGGAGAATCTCGCTGTACTCGAGGGCGGGGGTATCGATCGGAGCAAACCCGTAGGACCGGTAGACCCTCTTGGCGGTGTCGACCAGCCACTCGCGACGCAGCATTGCTCCGGGCAGGAAATCGCGAAAGCCCTTGAGCGTGCGGGGTTTGATGCGGTCGGGATCCGTCATTGCTGGGTGTCCTGGTTTGGTAGTTGGCTGACAACAAGGTAGCGGCCCGGGCCGCGGTCAGACTGGAGCTTCACCCGACGCGGGGCGCGGTGGTGTCGGTCGGCCCGGTTCCGGGGTCGGTCTCTGCTGGAGGTTTGATTCGCACCGCGGCGGCGTTGAGGGCTTCGGCCACGCTGCGGGCGCCGGTTCTGGCCATCGTCTCGGGCGTCAGCTGGCCGCGAGCCCTACGGACTTGCGCGCTCAGGTAGGCGAGCGCCCCAAACATCGAGGCGGCCCCGAAGACAAACCAACGGACACGTTTCAGCATCCGCCGGAGATTAGTGAGACCGGTGCCGGTCCGGCCACATCGCCATCATCGAATGGTTTTGCCTCGGTCGGCCTTCCCGAGCGCAGCGTCGATGTCGCGCAGCCGGTCGGCGAGGCGAGCCTCTTCACCGAGGTGCTTGGGCCGATAGGCAACCGCACCTGTTGCCTCGTCTGGCAGATACTGTTGGGCGGTGACTGCGCCCGCATGGTCGTGGGGATAGACATAGCCAACCCCGTCGCCCAGCGCCTTCTGTCCAGCGTGGGAAGCCGAGCGAAGATGGGGTGGGACACGGGCTGCCGGGGTCTCGTCGACGAGGCGCCGGCTGCGACCGATGGCCTCGCCGACGCTGTTGGATTTTGGTGCGGTGGCGAGGTAGATGACGGCGTGGGTGAGCGCATAGGTCGCCTCCGGCAGACCGATCACTTCCAACGCCCGGAAGGCGTCGACGGCAATGGCCAACGCCCGGTTGTCTGCCAACCCAATGTCCTCGGAGGCGAGGATGATCATGCGTCGCGCAATGAACTTGGGGTCCTCGCCGGCGGCCAGCATGGTGTGCAGCCAGTAGAGGGCCGCATCGACGTCCGAACCGCGCATGCTCTTGATGAAGGCCGAGATGATGTCGTAGTGGCGGTCGGCTGCCTTGTCGTACCGGATCACCCTGCGTTGCAGCGCCTCCGCGACGTCTTCGAGTGTGACCGCGGTTCGGCCTCTGCCGCCGGCAATGCGAGCCGCCACCTCGAGTGAGTTGAGCGCCAGCCGGGCATCGCCTCCGACCCGCTCCGCCAAGGCCTCGAGCGCATCGGGCTCCAGCGAAACGCCACCACCGATACCTCGCATCGGGTCGTCGATCGCGCGCCTCAGCAGTGCGGCGACGTCCCCGGGACCAAGCGGTTCGGTGCGAAACATCGTCGATCGGCTCACCAGCGGAGAGTTCACCTCGAAGAACGGGTTCTCCGTCGTGGCGCCCACCAGGATCACGATGCCGTCTTCCACGCCGGGGAGCAGTGCATCCTGCTGAGACTTGGTGAACCGATGGATCTCGTCGAGGAAGAGCAGAGTTCGGCCGCGGTCCTCGTCGATCCTCCTGGTCGCAGCGGCCAGGATCTCGCGGACATCTTTGACGCCGGCAGATGTCGCCGACAGTTGTTCAAAACGGGCTCCGCTGTTGCCGGCGACGAGACGGGCGAGCGTGGTCTTGCCGGTTCCTGGCGGACCCCAGAGGATCATCGAGACCGGGTGTCCGGATTCCACGATCGATCGGAACGCCGCACCAGGCGCGGTCAGATGGGACTGGCCCACAACCTCATCAAGGGTGACGGGTCGCATACGCGCCGGCAACGGGGCGACGGAGCTGCGCTTGGCGGCTCGCTGCCGGGCAAAGAGGTCGTCTTGATCGGGCATCACCCATCACCGTACCTGCGCGGGGTGACAAACCCAGCGTCCACCAGGATGAGCCCGCCGAGCTTCGCTCCATCGACCATGCCCGTTCGATCTCGGGCTGCGCCTCTCCCGACGACGCCGCGAGCAGCGTGATGAGCAAGGCCCAGGCGCCGACGCCGCTGATAACCTCGTTGGCGTCGGCCGTGAGTTCCGCCGCCCACCTCTGTGTTGGGAAATTCGTCGACTGGACCGTGGTGTCCACACTGGTCATCAACCCTCCCCTGTTTCCGCAGGACGATCAGGACCTCCGTCGACAGCGCCGTCAAATCGTAACGGACGGCAGCTGCCGCACCGCAACCGTCACCCGACCCGTATCCGCGGTCGGCGCCGCTGCCTCCCGGCGTACCTCAGCGGGTTCCTCGCATTCGGCGCTCAATGTCTCTGCCCGCCGTGGAGATGGTCGCAGCGAGTGGCCACGGGTCGCGAGGTGAGTCACCGTCGGGGGCGGCGGCGACGCTGAAACACCAAGCGAGCACGGTTGCGCCCCGACGGTGGGGCTTTCAGGTCGACGTCCTCGTACAACTTGACATCGTCCCAGCCCAACGGCTCTCCCAGTACCGTCGGGAACCAGTTGATGACGAAGCCATCGCGACCTATCCACTCTTCAGCCTGGCGAGGTGATAGACCAACGGCCTCGGCCAGCACTTCTTGCGTCTCGAGCGAGTACTTGGACCAATGGTATGCCGCGATCCGGAAACTGAACCCGAAGTGGTTCCGGTCGAATTCGTCCGGAGGGGAAGCGACCAGGGCGGGCAGGTTGTGGACCGCATAACCCAATGACGCCATCGCCTCCAGGGCGCCGTCCAGCCACAGACCTTCGAGTTGGATAGCTGCCGTTTCGACGAACCGCAGTAGCCATAGGCGCTCAGTGGTAAAATCGTCGAGGTCGGGCCGCACTACCACGGCGACCCGGCCGCCCACCCCTTCCCTCTTGTCGGGGGCGGCCGACCCGAGGTCGGCTTCGGCAACCGCAACCATCAGCGAACGCTGGCTCCGAACCTGCGCCAACACAAGGCGAGTAGGGGCGATCCACCGCCCGTCACCCAATCGGCACGCCTGGAAGGCGTCCGCGGCCAGGGCCATGCTGTCGACTCTCACCGCGTCAATGTAACGCTCGTCAGCGTGTCGTGCGGCGCAGCGACGACAACCTGGGAGTGGCCCGAGCGCGAGGGCTAACCGGTTCCGGTGATCGCCGACGATGGGGTGGGACCGTCCACCTCAGTTACGGCCGTGGCGCCTGTCCGTGTTGGGTCTCAGCTTGGATCCGAGACTTCCCACGTGGCGCGGACGTCCGGCAGCACATCGATGCCGAGTTCGCCCAACTGGGTCGGCTCGACCCTGCTGGGAGATCCTGTCAGCGGATCAGAGCCCGTCTGCGTCTTTGGGAACGGGATGACCTCTCGGATATTGGGCTCACCCTGCAGAATCGAGATCAACCGGTCCACCCCGATCGCAAAACCGGCATGGGGAGGCGTTCCGTAACGCAGCGCTTCGAGGAACCACCCAAACCGCCGCTCGGCGTCCTCCGCCGAAATGCCCAGAATCTCGAAGACCTGGGCCTGGACCTGCGGGTCGTGGATCCTGACGCTACCGGAACCGAGTTCGCTGCCGTTGAGCACCATGTCATAGGCCTTCGATATCGCCGTTTCGGGCGAGTCGCGCATCTCGTCGACCGAGACCGGGGCGGTGAACGCGTGGTGAGCGGGAAACATCGAACCGTCCTCGTCGACCTCGAACACCGGAAAGTCGACGACAAAGAGAAAGGCGAGATCGGCATGGCCCTCGGGCTGCCCGTAGTCCAGCCTCAGCTGTCCCAAGGTGTTTGCGGCCCTCGTGGCCTGGTCAGCCACGATGAAGAGCACATCGCCGGGTTCAGCGCCGAGCTCCGTCGCGATACCGGTGCGTTCATCGTCGCCGAGGAACTTGGCGACCGGCGAGCGCAATGACCCATCGGCTTCGACCACCATCCACACCAGACCTGCGGCTCCAAGATCCTGAGCCCTCTGCGATGCCGCATCGAGCGCAGATCGTGGCATGTCGCGGGTGCCGATGTTGATGCCGCGCACGACCCCACCATCGGCCAACACGCCGGCAAAGGCACGGAATTCCGTGGCCGCAAAGACGGTCGACAGGTCGTGGATCTCCATGCCGAAGCGAATGTCCGGTTTGTCCGTGCCGTACCGCGCCATTGCTTCGGCATACGTCATCCGGGGGAACGGCTGCGCCAGCTCGACCCCGCGCACGTCGTTTATCACCGCGACCGCGATGTCTTCGAGCGTGGCCAACACGTCATCCTGGCCCCAGAAAGAGCCCTCGAGGTCCAGCTGAGTGAACTCGACCTGGCGGTCGGCCCGGAAGTCCTCGTCGCGGTAGCAGCGGGCGACCTGGTAGTAACGCTCGACGCCACCGATCATCAGCAACTGCTTGAACAGCTGGGGCGACTGAGGCAGGGCATAGAACTGGCCTTTGCGCAGCCGGCTGGGCACGAGCATGTCGCGAGCACCCTCAGGAGTGGATGCGATCAGGGTCGGGGTCTCGATTTCGAGGAAGCCCTTGTCGTCGAGCACCCTTCGCATGGCGCGGATCGCGGTCGCCCGATTGCGCAGGTTTGCGGCCATCCGTGGCGTACGCAGATCGAGGTAGCGGTACTGGAGTCGCCGCTCTTCGGTGACGTCCACGCGGCCGTCGAGCTGGAAGGGAAGCGAGTCGGCGGTGCTGAGGACTTCGAGTTGCGAGGCCTCGATCTCGACGCCGCCGGTCGGCATGTCGGGGTTCTCGGTGCCTTCTGGGCGCGGCCGCACGGTGCCGCGCACCGCAATGCAGTACTCCCGCTTGAGATTGCCTGCCTCCTCCATGGCACCCGGGGCTACGTCGGGACGGAACACGACCTGAACCAGCCCGGAGGCGTCGCGCAACGTGACGAACGTCACGCCGCCCTGGTCACGGATACGCTCCGCCCAACCGGCCAAGTTGACTTCCCGGTCTGCGTCATCAGTCCGCAGCTCTCCGGCATGGACGGTTCTCAGCGGTTCGATGCCCATGGGGCGTGCTCCTCGACTCTCGTGCGGTGGATGGTGGATCGTCGGGCGGCCGAGGAGGCCCCCGATGGGTTCACGGGCCAATCAACTCGTGGAGAAAGGGATTGATGAGCCGTTCGCGGGCCAGCGTAGTCGCAGGTCCGTGACCCGGAAGCACCTCGGTGTCCTCCGGCAATGGCAGGACCTGGGACGCCATGGATTGCATCAGGGTGTCGTAGTCACCACCAGGAAGATCGGTGCGGCCGATCGAACCGGCGAAGAGTTGGTCTCCGGAGAACAGCACGCCGGCGTCGCGCAGGAGAAAGCAACAGTGACCCGGGGTGTGGCCCGGGGTGTGGAGCACCTCGAAAGTCAGGCCCGCCATGTCGAGTTGCTGCCCGCCGGCCAATGCCTCGAAATGATCCGGCGGCGTGAATGGCGCCGCTTGGTTCTCATCGATGGCAACGCCGAAGAGCATCCTGAGCTGATCAGCGGGATGCAGGGTCAAGTAGTCGTCGTCGGGATGCACATAGGCCGGCACCCCGGTGGCGCGCACCACTCCCCCGGCGCCACCGGCGTGATCGATATGTCCGTGGGTCACGAGCAGCGCCACGGGGGTCAGGTCGTGTTTCACCAAGATGGCGCCGATTTCCTCCGGGTCCGGTGGGGCATCGATGACCACAGCGGGCCCGCCGGCCTCGGGAGCGACGACGTAACAGTTGGTTTCCGCCACCCACAGCGAGCGAGAATCGATGAGGGGTGAAGTGGTCAACGCAACTCAGCCGGTCTGCGGTACGAGCCGGTACGCATCAAAGACACCGTCGACGGAGCGAAGGTCGGCGATGGCTCGCTCCAGCAGCGGGGCGTCGGAGAGTTCTACCTCGTACCGCAAGACTGCGACGCGATCGCGCCCGGTCGCAGACGAAGATGCATGAATGTTGGCACCGAGGTCGGAGAGCGCCGACGTCACGTCACGCAGCAGCTTGGGCCGGTCGAGTGCCTCGACTTGGATCCACACGAAGAACGAACCCGTCTGCTCGGGCGCCCACGCCACCTCGATGATCCGCTCGGCTCGTTCCTCGAGCGCACCAACATTGGCGCAATCGGCTCGGTGGACGGAAATCCCTCGACCGACGGTGACGAAGCCAACAATGTCGTCCCCCGGCACCGGAGCGCAGCAGCGGGCGATGCGCACGAGAAGATCGTCCATTCCTTCGACGATGATCCCCAGTGAGGGTCGAGGCGCCCGCCGCCGCGGTACCGGCGGCTCGAGCAGATCCTCGTCTTCCTCGACTTCTGGGTGGATGACGCGCGCCAAGCGATTCGAAACGGTCTGAGGGCTGAGCCGGTTGTCGCCGACGGCAACGTAGAGCGCCTCGAGGTCGTGGTACCCGAGGTCCTGGGCCACCGACTCGAGCAGTTTCTCACGACCGGATCCGGTCAAGCCCAGGCCTTCGCGGCGGATGGCCTTGGCGACAAAATCTCGTCCGTCCTGGAGAGCCGCTTCGCGCCGCTCCTTGGTGAACCACTGCCGGATCTTGGCCGCGGCGCGGCTCGACTTGACGAACTCGAGCCAGTCGCGGCTCGGTCGGGCATCTTGCGCCTTCGAGGTGATGATCTCGACGATGTCGCCCGACTCGAGTTCGCTCGACAGTGGCACCAACCGGCTGTTCACCTTGGCCCCCACACAACGGTGGCCGACATCGGTGTGGATCAGATAGGCGAAGTCAACCGGCGTCGAGCCCCGCGGCAACGTCATCACGTCACCACGCGGGGTGAGGGCGAAGACCTCGTCCTGGTACAGATCGAGCTTCAGATTGGCGAGGAAGTCGGCCGGATCGGTCGACTCCTCGTCGAGGAAGCGTAGATCGTCGGCGAAGGGCACCTCCGCAGGGTGGCCGGCACCCTCTTTGTATCGCCAGTGTGCGGCAATGCCCGACTCGGCCCTGCCATGCATCTCCTCGGTACGAATCTGCACTTCGAGTGCCTTGCCGTCGGTGCCGACCACAGTGGTGTGCAGGCTCTGGTAGAGGTTGAACTTGGGCATGGCGATGTAGTCCTTGAACCGGCCATGGATCGGCGCCCACATCGTGTGAATCAGGCCCAGGGCCGCGTAACAATCTCGCACTTCGGGCACGATGATCCGGATCCCGATCAGGTCGTAGATCTCCTCGAACGCCAGGCCTGAGTCCATCATCTTGCGATAGATCGAGTAGAGGTGCTTCGGACGGCCGGTGACTTCGCCGTCGACGCCGGCTTCGGCCATGGCGGCGCGGACCTCGGCCATCGTGGCTTCGAGGTTTGCTTCGCGCTGCGGGGCGCGGCGTTTCACCAACTCCTCGAGCTCGCGTTTGCGTTTCGGATAGAGGATCTGGAAGCAACGCTCCTCCATCTCGTGCTTGACCTCCTGAACGCCGAGACGGTGCGCCAGCGGCGCATATACCTCGATCGTCTCCTCGGCAATGCGCTCCTGCTTCGCCTGTGGGAGGGGACCGAGGGTCCGCACGTTGTGGAGGCGGTCGGCCAGCTTGATCAGCAAAACCCGGATGTCGCGAGCCATCGCAATCGCCATCTTGCGGATCGTGGCCGCCTGCTGTTCCTCGCGGCTCGAGAACTTGATTCGGTCGAGCTTGGTTACGCCATCGATCAGGGCGGCAACCTCTTCACCGAAGTCATCTCTGATGTCGTCCAACGTCACTGCAGTGTCTTCCACGACGTCATGAAGGATGGCGGCAACCAGGGTTGAGGCGTCCATCCCGTAGCCGGCGAGCACATCGGTGACGATCAAGGGGTGGGTGATGTAGGGGTCGCCGGTTTGGCGGGTTTGCCCTTGGTGGGCCTGTGCCGCTGCTTCGTAGGCCCGATCCAACGCTGCGACATCACCATCCGGGTGATGACTCAGGTAGGTGTCGACCAGGGTGTCGAACAACCGGTCGGGATCAACGGTGCGTACGTCGGTCTCAGGCAGGGCCATAGTGCACCACCGTGTGCACATCGGTGTCGCCCAACCGCTCCCGACCCCCAAGGAACTCGAGTTCTGCCAGCACGGTGAACCCACACAGCTCAGCGCCGAGGCGCTCGATGAGTTCGATGGCCGCCCTCCCGGTTCCGCCGGTCGCCAGCACGTCGTCGACGATCAGAATGCGATCACCGGGACCAACGGCGTCGGAGTGGACTTCGATGCGGTCGGTGCCGTACTCGAGGTCGTATTCCTGGTGGTGGATGTCGTGTGGCAGCTTGCCCGCCTTGCGGATGGGTACAAATCCGGCATCGAGCGTGTGGGCGATCACGGAGGCGAAGATGAAGCCTCGGGCCTCGATGCCAACGACCTTCGTGATGCCTTGGTCGACGTAAGGCTGCGTCATCGCAGCGACCGCAGCGGACAGCGCGTCCGGATCGGCCAGCAAAGGAGTGATGTCCTTGAAACTGACGCCCGGCTCCGGCCAGTCCGGCACCTCTCGTATCAGTGACTTGAACTGGTCTTCGGTCATTGGCTCACTCTACCGCCGCTTGCGGCGCTTCTTGGGCGCTTGCGGCGTAGCGCCGCTCTCACGCAACTCCGGCACCGCCTCGATGACGGCGCCAACGGTGTCGGGCGCCGCCTTCTCTCCGGTGCGGCGGGCGACGCGGCGTTGCATGCGCTGCCAATGCGGCTCGGTTTCCTTCCACATGACCAGCAGCGGAGTGGCAACGAAGATGGATGAGTAGGTGCCGATACTGACGCCGACGAACAGCGCCAGCGCAAACTCACGCAACGTCGCCGCTCCGAGCAAGTAGGAACCGATGAAGAGCAAGCTGCCGATCGGCAACAGGGAGGTCGCCGAGGTGTTGATTGAACGCATCAACACCTGGTTCAT
>Ga0316197_10003487_pt1 | contig 11199 bp, 7 predicted proteins | sample OudBiesiAoxic_MG_FD_204939 | JGI IMG/M metagenome (GOLD analysis project Ga0316197, IMG submission 204939) | Coastal sediment microbial communities from Oude Bieten Haven, Netherlands - site A oxic | ecosystem: Environmental > Aquatic > Marine > Coastal > Sediment | place: Netherlands...
CCGCTCGCGTGGTTTGGTTTAGTTACATCCGACCCACCCACCCCCACCGCGTAGTCCTCCCTCCGCGGCCTTCGGCCTTGGCGGCGCTTGGCGCCGGGCTTCGCCGTTCCGGCTCGCGCTTCAGCGTCAGCGTCACAGCGCGCACATTTTGCGCGCGGTACGCGTTGGTGATTCCGGTATTATCCGGCGATGGCGCCTCCACGTATGCGGCCTCGCTTCGAGCTCCAGCTCCCGGTCGATCGGGAGCTGTGGCTTGCTGTGCTCAAGTCGTTGCTCGACGACGACGACGGCACCTTGCGCGGTCAGGTGTTTCGCAAGCACGCGGTCGTTCAGATGCAGGACGGACAGCGAACGTTTTGGTCACCTTATTTGAACCTAGAGGTCAAAGATGAGCCGGACGGTTCCGCGATTCGGGGTCGTTTTTCCCCGCATCCAAACGTTTGGACGATGTTCATGGGTGTCTACATCTTGCTGGCGATCGTCGCGCTTGGCGGACTCTCGTACGGCATCGTGCAGTACACACTTGGTCAGTCGCCGTGGGCGTTCGCGATCGTCCCAGCGGCCGTCGCGATGTTTGGTTTCGTCTACGGCGCAACCTTGATCGGCCAAGGCCTCGGCGCGCAGCAGATGTACACGATGCGCAGCTTGGTTGATCGTGCGTGCGTTGACGCGCTCGACGCGCCTCTTGAAACGCGCACGACGACAGCAAGGTAGGTGTTGCTAGACGCGCATATTTTGCGCGCGCCACACGCTCGAAATCTCCGTGCTTGTTGAAAGCGTTTTTCACTGACAGTTCGTTGATTTTTCGTGTGAAAAGTGGAGACTCACAGCGTTCAAGAGGGATGGGAATAGGGTGACATCGATGATTACGAATCAGGGCTTGGTTGTGCGGCTTCTCACGGCCGCAGTGTTTTCACTCGCGATCGCAGTAACCGGTTGCAGCAGTGACAACGGCGGCGACGGCGGCACAGGCGGCGGCGGCACAGGCGGCGGCGGCACAGGCGGCGACGGCGGCATGGGCGGTGGCGGCGTTGGCGGCGTTGGCGGCGGCACGGGCGGCACGGGCGGCTCAGTCCCGACCGAGGCTGTAACCGCGGACCCACGCGCAGATGCATACTCTTACGTCTTCACCGACAGCGTCGAAGTGACGCTGACGGCAGACGATCCCGCTTCGACGATCTACTACACCACCGATTTGACCGACCTGCTCGATGAGGACGGCAACGTCCAAGGCACCGAGTACACCGGACCGATCACCATCGAAGACACGACGGTCCTGAAGTTCCTCGCAAGCGTCGATACCGGCGCCGGCGGCGCGGGGGTTGAGTACTCCGCGCAACAGGCGGAAGGTTACGTCGACGCGACGGGCAACCCGATCCGCGCTCAGTGGGGCAACAGCGGGCACGGTGACATCGCCGGCGAGCCCTGGCGTCATTGGGACGAAGACGGTGACGTCTCGAGCCGCTGCGCGAAGTGTCACGGTCCGCAAGCGGACGACGCCCCGGCACCCGACGTGGGCTTGCTCGAGTATCTGGCAACCGGCGCCAACACCCTGGCTTCGCCGCTTCCTCTCGGCCTCGACTGCGTCAACTGCCACCAGACCTTCCCCACCATCTACTCGAACCTCGCGAAGTTCGGTCTCCCGAACGGCGCGCTCGAGCCTGTGGAGTTCCCCTCCACCGAAGACGCCTCTCTCTACGGGCCCAGCAACATCTGCGTCACCTGTCACCTCGGCCGCGAGTCGGGCAAGTCCGTGCAGGAAGAGATCGACGCGGATGATGGCGAAGGCCCCTACGGCTTCACCAACATCCATTACTATGCGGCGGCTGCCTCCTTCTTCGGTGGCGAGACCTGGGGCGGCTATCAGTATCCCGGCGAGGAATACCGGCCGCGCAACACCTTCCCCTCGCATCCGGACGAGGTGTCGACCTGTGTTGGCTGTCACATGACCAATGCCGAGGGCGGCGAGATGCACACCTGGGTTCCGGCGGTCGATACCTGCATCAGCTGTCACGGCGGCACGAGCTTCGAGACCCTCGGCGGCTCGCCCAGCACGAACCTCGGCAACATCGAGGCGCTGCTCCCCGAGCTCTACGCAGGGATTCAGACCTACGCGGCGGACGTGATCGGCACGCCCATCGAGTACGACTCGGATAGTTACCCCTACTGGTTCACCGACACGGGCGAGCGCTACACCGAGTTCGACGCCTTGCTCTTGCCGGCTGCGTACAACTACCAGGTTGGCTTGAAGGATCCGGCGGGCTACATCCACAACGGAACCTACCTCAGCCAGCTGTTCTTCGACTCGATCGTGTCGCTCGGCGGCACACCTACGGTCGACGTACCTGGTCGCGGTGAGTTCAGCATCGAAGGCGCCGAGATCGGCACGATGCTGAAGTCGCAGCAATGGCAGATCAGCGGCCACGGCGCGGCAGGCACCGAGCCGTTCCGCCACTGGGACGCTGACTACGAGCCCGACGGTTACACGCCGAGCGGAATCTCAGCCTCGTGCACTCGGTGTCACAGCACACCGGGCTTCACCGAGTACGCAGTCGGCGACCCGACGACTGGCACGCTGCCCACGACCACGGTTGACTGCTGGGCCTGTCACAGCAACTTCGATCTCGAGGACGACCCGACGACGCGTTACGACGCTGGGGACTTGGCTCTCCAGGACATCGTGTTCCCGTCCGGTGACACTGCGTCGTTCGACAACAACAGCAACATGTGCATGGGCTGCCATCAGGGCCGCGCATCGGGAGTCACAGTCGACGAGGCAACGCCGAACAGCACCGTGCAGACGCCTACGGACTACGACTCGTACAACTTCATCAACATCCACTACTACGCCGCAGGGGCAACGCTCTTCGGCAGCGTCGTGAATGCTGGTTACGAGTACGAGGGCAACGATTACCGAGGCCAGAACACATTCGTCGGCCTGCACACGCAGGACGGGCGAACGCTGGTCGATTGCATTGGCTGCCACATGAACGCGTCCGACGATGCAGACCAAAAGGAGCGGCACACGTTCCTCCCGCGGGTCGAGGACTGCAACCTCTGCCACTCCGGCTCCGAGTTCCGCGACCTCAGCGGATCGCCGGGCGACAACTTCCGCGAGATCGAGGCGCTCACGGGTGACCTCTACGAGGCGATCCAGGACTACGCCGTCAACGGCCTTCCGCAGGCATCTCCCGTCATCTACGACCCCGTGGCCTATCCCTACTGGTTCAAGGACAACGGCCAGGGGGCCAACTACGGCAACCGCTATACAGACTTCGATTTCGACATGCTGACGGCGGCGTACAACTACCAGGTGGCCCTCAAGGACCCGGCTGGATACATCCACAATGGCAACTACATCGAGCAGCTTCTGTGGGATTCCACCTGCTTGATGGGTGGAGACCCGAGCACGCTGGTTCCGAGCCGGCCTGCTGACTGTCCGCCTGTCGTCGCTCCATAGTCCTAGCGGAACACAACGGCCGAAGGGCCAAAACAGTACTCCGGGGCACGTCTTCTCTTGAAGGCCTGCCCCGGACGTCTATTATCGGCATGATGCTTCTAACTCCGAGTCGTTTTTGGCTTTTGCTTTCCGTTGTCGCCGTCCTGACGATCGCCGCCTGCAAGGGAGACACTGGCGAGCAGGGGCCGCAGGGGCCGCCTGGGGAGCAAGGACCTCCTGGGGAGAGTCCGGAGGCAGGCCTGACACCGGAGCCATTCGGCTTGGTTGGCCGCGTGGTCGAACCGAACCTGCTCCCCGTGCTGAGCGGGAGCGTGTACCTCGTTCCCGCAACCGACGTGGAGCAACTTTCCGAAACGCCGCTCGATCTCTTCCTGTCACCCGAGGCGACGGCGGCGTACCTGGTCGACGAGCCGATCGAGGACTTGCTCGACACCAACGGCGATGCCTACGACCAAGCCGAGGTCGATACGGATGGTGTCTATCGATTCGAGACGCTGCCCGAGGGGCGGTACTTCGTCGTCTGGGTTCCTGCGTCCGAGGACACCGAGCACCTGCCCGGTGGCGACAGCGCCAGCGTTTCGTTCGACACCGACTCGTTAATCGGCATGCAGATGAACATCGTGGTTAGCTCCCGGCCGGGCGCAGCGGCGACCTACGTGGGCTCTTCGACCTGCATGGTGTGCCACGGCCTTCACAGCACGATACGCACGGCGCACAACGTTGGGCTTCAAGTGCCTGGGGTGCGCTCGATCTTGCAGGACGTCGAGCCCTGGCCAGATTTCGATGCGGCGCTCGAGGTCTTCGATACGAATTCGACGACGCTCTACTACTACGATTGCAACGAGGCGACGCCCGACCCGGCAAAGTGCAGTGTCGATACTCAGCCCCCTGCTGGCACGGTGGCGTTTACGGTCAACCTTCGCCGTGACTTGAGCAAGCCGCTCGGCGAGCTCGGGGCGTACTACATCGAATTGGTGGACGGCACGACCGAGCGGTATGACTTGGTTTTGACCTACGGAGGCGCGCTCGGGAGGCAGCAGTATCTCACGCGCCGAACCAACGCCGACGGAAGCTTGAGCTATTTCGTCCTTCCCGTTCAGTACAACTACGAGGGTGATTTTTCGAATCCGGATCCCGCCGACTGGCCCTGGAGCGACTATCGTTCCGACCTCTGGTACGACTCCGGCTCCGATGCGTTTCGACAGCCCGACAACGCAGAGTCCTTCGACAACAACTGCGCCGGCTGTCACTTCACGGGCTACAACTTGGAAGGAAGTGACGCAGATGGCTGGTCCGCAGAGGCCGTCGTCGATCCCGGGGGAGCCTTTGACTACAACGGCGACAGCAAGCCCGAGCTGATCAACACCGGCTGCGAGGATTGCCACGGTCCAGGTTCCGATCACTTGGAGCTGAGGCCCAGTGGCAGCTACATCGTTTCTCCCGGGCTCTTGACGCCCGGCCGCCAGGCGATGATCTGCGGTCGCTGCCACTCGAGGCCGCTTGGCATCGGTGCAGGCATGACGGGGTTGCCGCTTTCCGAGGAGAACGAGATGCCGCCCGTTGGAATTCGCCGTCGCGAGTTTGCCCCCGCGCACACGACGCGGGTGAGCGGCGCGCCCGACGACTTCTACGCCTCGGGTGATCCGCGAACCGACTATCAGCAGTACTCCGATCACATTCGAGCGAGACACTATCGGAATCCTGTCCGGCTCACGAACTGCTCGGGTTGTCACAACCCACACGCGAACGCGACGGATGTCGCCGAGATGGACGCCTCGGCTGATCCCAATACTGTTTGCACGACGTGCCACAGCCCGGCGGTCAACCCCGAGCTGTACCCACTGCCCGAGCACGTCGCAGACGTCACTGGCGTCAACGGACACAACAGCCTCGAGGAGTTCTTCGGTCCGTTCGTCTGCACCCAGTGCCACATGGTGCCCACAGCCAGGTCTGGCGCGGCGGTTCCGGCCTTGCGAGACGCCCTCGGGGGACCGCCCATCGTCCAATACTACTGGAATGACATCGCGAGCCATCGCATGACGATGACCCGCTGGGAAGGTGGACAACCCGACCAGCCCATCGGCTTCACGAACAAGTGCGGTGAATGTCACGCAGAGGTCCTTCCGAACACACCGTCGCCATGAGCACGCTGCCAAGGGGTAGATGGGTGATTGGCTTGGCGCTTGGCGCCCTTGCGTGGAGTGGATGCACCGAGGAGCGTCCGCTTCCCGAGCCGCCCATCGTCTACGCGGACGTCGCCCCGATCCTCGATGCAAGCTGTCTCGAGTGTCACAGCGGGCCCGAAGCCGCCGCCGACTACCGGGTCGACGACTACTTCACCACGATTCGCTGCATCCCGGACCCGGAGGGCGAGCCCGCGACGCTACCCCCCGACGAGTCCGCCCCGATCCTCGCCGTGCTCCAGGAACCGAGCCACGCCGATCTTCTCGACGCAGACGACACTTCGACTTTGACCAACTGGGTCGCCGAGGGCGCATTTCCCGATGCTCGCGGCACCCATCCCGGGCAGTGGAATGATCCACGTGCGGTCGATTGGCATGGCAGCTACCTACAGGCGACCGACTGGCAGCCGATCATCGACCCAGAGCGGAGCGATGCTTGCGGCCTCTGCCATGCAGGGTCCCCCGCGCCGGTCGAGGATGTCACCGTCTACCCACCCGGCGCGACCGACTGCACCGACTGTCACAGCCTGCCCGGCGGCGTGATGGCGTGCGGAACCTGCCACGGGGATGGGCTGCGCCCCTATCCGCCGCGCGATCAGTGCTACTTCCCCGGTCCGCCCGCTGGGTTCGCCCACAACCCGCACGTCGAGTCTTCGGCCAACAACTGGAGCGGTCTTGGCTGCGAGGCCTGTCATTTCGGCGAAGACTTCTCGATGCTTGGAGGCAGGCACGCAAACGGCATGGTGGACGTCGTCTTTCAGCCCGCCTGGGGCGCCGACGCGACCTACGACTTCGATACGATGCAATGCGCCACGACCTGCCACATCCGGGGTGGCACGACGCCCGACCTTGCCTGGGACGAGGAGGGGCTTGATCTCCAATGCAACGCCTGTCACCAGAATCCGCCCATCGGCCACGCGACCATCGCCTGCAACGGCTGCCACGTCGGCATCAATGCCGCAGGAACCCAGCTCACACCCGCGGCGCCGCACATCAACGGCAGGGTAGACGCGTTCTAGTCAGCGCCGGCGCCGGCGCTCAGCGCCAGCGTTCAGCGCCAGCGTTCAGCGCCAGCGATCAGCGCCAGCGATCAGCGTGGGCGTGCTCTTGGGGTCAGCGGTGAGCTGGCCTTCCCGCTGATGAAGGTGTGACAGCCGGTGCAGATCTTTGCGTCGGGTTGGTGGTCGGCGATGTCGGTGTGACACTCCATGCAGGACGCACGGTCGGCGCGGACATTGGTGTTGTGAACGTTGTGACAGGTGCCGCACTCCTGGTGACCTGTGCTCTGCGGGTTATCGGGGATGCGGTGTAGGCCAGGAAGCCGCACGTTCTCGTGACAGCTCGCGCACGCCTTCGCGGCACCAACTCCCCCGCCGTGTGGCTCGTGGCAGGAAGCGCATTCGCGGTGGCCCTCGGGGCTGGCTGCCCGGAGGTCACCGTGGCAGCTCGCGCAGGCGACGGGGCCGCTCAACTCGTGCGCGGTCCCTTCGTGGCACGACTGGCATTCGGCATGGTCCGGGATGCGCTTGGTCAAACGCGCCTGCTGGCCGTGGCAATCGATGCAAAGGGACTGAAGTACTGCGTGGCTGAGATCGAAGCCGTGAGGCTGGTGGCAGTCCGTGCAGACCGCCTTGGGCGCATGGAAGGCTCGCTCGGAGCTCGCCTCTTCGTGGCAGCTCGAGCATTGCATCGCGATTTGCGCTGCCCGCTTCGGGTGCGGGTCGTGACAGGAGACACACTCACCCTGGTCCTCCACCGTATGCGTCGACACCACCTCCTCGTGGCAGCCCTTGCAGCTGTTGTCCCCGGCGCTTCGCACCGCGTGCGGGTCGTGGCAACTGCTGCACTTGCGGTGGTCGCGCGCGCTGTTCTGCGCGAGCACGGGCTGGCGCTTGTGGCAGCTCTCGCAGCTCGTGGCGCTGGCCTTGCTGAATGCGTGAGGCTCGTGGCAACCGACGCACGCGTCATGCCCGCTGCCTTCTCGCCCAAACACCGCTGTCTCGGGGACGCGCGCGGGCTTGTCCTGGTGGCAACTCATGCAGGCCGACGCCTCGGAGGCGAGCTTGTGGCCACCGTGACAATCCGTGCAGCCGCCGCTCAGCTCAGGGCGACCGTGCTTGACCTTGAAGGTCTTGTGGCAGTCACCGCATTCGCTTGCGGTTTCCGCGACCGGTTTGTGCGGGTGGTGGCAGTTGGCGCAGGAGAGATCGGCGTGCATCGCAAGACCCGTGTGGGTTGGGGTGTCGAATGGCCCGTGGCAGCGGGCGCAATCCCAGGGGCCGTCCGCGTCGGTGACGTACTTGAAGCTGTGGCAGGTGGTACACTCGGTGATCTCCCCTTTCTCGTCGACGTGGGGGTGGGCCGCCTGCTCTTCGTGGCACGAGGTACACACCCCGATGTCGACTTCCTGGAAGTCTGATCGCGCCGGGTCGTGGCAAAGGTTGCACTCGAGGGCGAGGTTGACGACGTGTTGCGAATGGCCGTTCGAGAATTTATCGACGAGCCAGTCCTTGGAGACGTCGCGGGTGGGGCCGTGCTTGCGGTAGTCCACCATCGTCGGGACGATATCCGACGTGATCTTCACGAAGATCAAGCCGCCCAGGAACCCGAGCACCGCGAAGACCACGATGATGATCGCGGCCTGCTTCATCGGCCACCTATGTGGCACATGCGGCAAGGCAGGTCGTTGGCTTTGCTCAGGCGGCTGTTGAAGCCTGGCGGATGTGGATTGCCGCCCGGGCCGCCGACGACGTGGCAGCTCACGCAGAGTGCCTCACCGGCGCCGCCATGGCAGCTCGCGCATGACAGCGGATCGAGTCGTGCGGCTTGGCCGTGAGCGTTCGATGAGCCCGGCGGGCCCGACCACCCGGGCGGATGCGGATTTCCTCGAGTGGGGTTCTCACCGGAGATACCGAGGCGCGTGTGGCAATCGACGCAAAAGAGCGCGCTATGACAAGTGACGCATTGCCCTGGGTCCGCGGCGGCCATCTGATCGTGGACCGAGATGAAGTTCGCGCGGTGCATCGTCTGGCGCATCGGCTCGTCGAAGCGGAACCGTGATGGGATCGTGGGCACCGTGATGCCGTGACAGGCCGCGCACTGGCGTTGGGTGTGGCAGGTCGTGCAGAGGTCTCCTTGCGCGTTGGCTTGCACGCCGTGCTCGCGAAGGAAGTTGCCGCTGTGAACGACATGGCTCTCGGGCACCGTCATCTCGCCCGGCAGATCGATGTGGCACCCACCGCAGTCGCGCGACGACCACTGGCCCTTGTGCGCGTGGCAGCTGAAGCAGGTGGGGTGCTTCACACGGACATAGTCGGAGTCGACCGTGACGTTGACGTGGCAGCGGACGCAATCGCCGGCGCCTTCTTGCCCGTGAACCTCGTGGGAAAAGCGAAGGTGGCGTCGGGCCATCTCGGCGCTGTGCCGGTTTCTCGCGCGTCCATGGCAGTTCGCGCAGGTGTCCGGATCGTGGGGCTCTTCGTGGCACTCCACGCAGTCTGCGGTGGTCGGGAAGTGCAGAGGGCCCTCTTCGCCTGCGGTCTGCACGCCCTCGTGACACTCGAGGCAGTTGATCCCCTCGACGACGTGGGCGCGGTGCTCGAACGCGTGGTCTTCCTTCTCTTGCTCGAGACCGAGCATCTTGGCGCACGCGCCCGTCGAGCCGGCGAGGCAAATCAGTCCCGTGATTGCGATGAGCCGTTTCATTTGTTTCCACGCCAAGTGTGCTGGTAGGCGACCCGTGCGAGGGCGCGTACGTCGAGCCTGATGTCCTGAGTGGAGCTGGCTTCCGCCGCGGCCGCCACAGTCCAGCCCTTCTCGTGCCGATAGCGAAGCGCCAAGCGGCCCCATGGCCAGACCTTCCCGGTTTCGGCGGAGCGTTCGTCCGGGATCACAACCTCGACTTCGGGCATGAGGCCGACCGATTGCTCGAGGTCCTCCCATACAGGAATCACAGCGGCGACTCGGAGCCCCGTCCAGTTCGACACCGACGCAATTGCCTGACGCCGCACCTCCCCGAGCACGCTGCCTTTGCCCTTGTCATCGGTTCGCAGGACGCTGCGGAAGTAGCCCATCCAGCCCCATCTGTCCTCGGCTTGTGCCGCCGAGCCCTCGAGCCAGAAGTCGAGGCGCGGTGCGGCCCTCCAGAAGAGATTTCCGCCGGTCCTCAGCGTGCCCGGGTCGCCCAGCACCGTAAACAAGGAGGTCTGCTGCAGCATCCGCGTCGGGGAGCGCTTCGACGCGAACACTTCGCCGCGGACCTTCCCGTTTTCCGTGGCCGATGAGACGGTCGCGAGGACTTCTGCGAGTCCAGGGTTCACAATTTCCCAGGAGAACTTGGCAGCCATGTCGAGCCAGTGGGCCGCCCGAAGGGAGAAATCGGCGCCCACTTCTTCGTCGGAACGTTGCCCTGCGTTGTACCGGTTGTAGTAGGAGCCGCCGATCACGCCGAGCTTGCCCAGGCCCTGTGAGATCCGGCCGCCCGCCATCCAATCGTATCGCCGGCCATCGACGTCCCCTTCGACGGGCACCCCGCCGAAGATCTCGAAATTGGTTTTCGATGGCGCGCGCAAGATCGCGTGCCCGCCGTCGACGTGCATCGCCCGCACGGCGCCAGTGGACAAGATAAAGCGGCCGAGCCGGGTGTCGCTAATCCCTTTCGGGTCGCGCACCTTCACGGTGAGAACCAGCGCCTCGACGGTCATCTGATTGTCTCGAAGCCCGAACTGCGGCGTCCCCGCGCCCGCCCAAACCAAGCCCTCGGCCTCGACGTACGGATACTTGCGGGTCGACCCCTCGAGAACGATCAGCCCTACGTTGGGCTCGAGCTGGCCCCAGAGCTCCGCGCCGACGCTGTGCGGTTGTGCAGAGGCCGGTGCGAGCGGGGCACCGAACCACAGCGCGAGCGCGGCGGCAAATCCGAGGGCCCATCGGCGCGTGCGAGCGATCTTCCTACTTGCACTACGCCCCCATCCTGGACCATGTTCATGAAGCGTCTCATGCATGTATCGCCGTTGTCCTGGATCGCTTTCGCCTGTGCCCTCGTCGCAGCTGGCATCATGATCTACTACCTGTGGCGTCGGCCGCCGCTCGATGCCGCAGGTAAGTCGGTGATGATGCTGGGCGTCGGCGTGCTCCCCATCATGGTCGCGATGATCGGCAACATGGAAGGCCTTGCCGCGACCGAACGCCAGGGGTTCTGTGGAAGCTGCCACACGATGGACATGTGGATCGAGGACGCGAACAATCCCGAGAGCGAGTCCCTCGCTGCTATCCATACGCGCTCGCACAAGTTCGGCGGAAGCAGCTGCTACTACTGCCACAAGGACTACGGGATGTTCGGCTACGCCATGACGAAGATCGGCGGCATGGGCCACGTCTACGAGTTTCTCAGCGAGTGGATGTTCTACGACGACGAAGAGGTTCTCGACAAGATCCACATCGCGCGGCCGTTCAAGAACGAGAACTGCATGCAGTGTCACAGCACCACCGGGAGCATCTGGAACAGCGCGCAGGACCACATCGGGCTTCTCGAGGACTTGCGCTCCGGCAAGACGA
>Ga0316197_10003488_pt1 | contig 11197 bp, 14 predicted proteins | sample OudBiesiAoxic_MG_FD_204939 | JGI IMG/M metagenome (GOLD analysis project Ga0316197, IMG submission 204939) | Coastal sediment microbial communities from Oude Bieten Haven, Netherlands - site A oxic | ecosystem: Environmental > Aquatic > Marine > Coastal > Sediment | place: Netherlands...
AAAGGACGCCGGGGTCATGTGCATAGTGTGCCAAGAAGTGGCAGGCGCCAGGAAGGAAATGCCACATGCTGTATGTAGGATGAGGGAAAGGCCTGTGGGTCCCGAAAATAGGAGCCTGTTGGTTCTGTTGCATTTTTCTGGATGATGGTTGATCCTTTGATCCTTTGATCCATGATACAGCTGAACCAGTTCCTGCTGACGTTGGTGACTACATCTGTCCGATCGCGGCTGTCTTTACAGGCGGAGAATGCGGCGCTGCGGAATCAGTTGTATCTGTATAGGAGATCAGGACAAAGGCCAAGTATCAGGCCTGCTGACCGGCTGCTCTGGTGCTTCATAGCGAAATTTTGGGCGGGCTGGCGCGCAGCCCTATACTTTGTTCAGCCCAGGACCGTAACAACCTGGCAGAAAAAGCGATTCCGCGACTACTGGCGCGCACTCAGTCAGTCGACCAAAACAGGCCGACCTCGGATTTCGCCAGAGCTCAGAAAGCTTATTGGGCGAATGTGGGAAGCCAACCCGACGTGGGGTTCGCCGAAGATCGTCGCTGAGCTCGCGATGCTTGGAATCGACGTTGCCAAGTCAACGGTAGAAAAGTATAAGCCTAAGCGAACCGGGCCCCCATCACCTACGTGGAGAACATTCCTGGGCCAGCACGTTCGAGATCTCGTATCGATGGACTTTTTCATCGTCCCGACGGCTACGTTTCGGGTGTTGTTCGTTTTCATAGTACTTGCCCACGACCGGCGGAGAATTGTTCACTTCAACGTGACCGAACATCCAACGGCGCAGTGGACGGCACAACAGATTGTCGAAGCGTTTCCGTTTGATACTGCTCCAAGTTATCTGATTCGAGACGGCGATGGCATATACGGCGAGCGCGTTACGCGGAGGATTGAAAGCCTGGGTATCGACGAGGTCATCACGGCACCTGCGTCGCCATGGCAAAACGCCTATGTGGAACGAATGATCGGGACGCTACGCCGAGAACTTTTCGACCATGTCATCGTGCTAAACGAGCGGCATCTCAAGCGACTTGTGTCGTCGTATTTGGATTACTACCATCCGTGGCGAACACACCAGTCCTTGAACAGCGATGCGCCGGACGGTCGTCCAGTACGAGTAGCGGAATCCTGCAACGTTGTTGAATTCCCAGCCGTCCACGGCCTTCACCATGTCTATCTTCCGAAGGCTGCATGAATATTCGGGACGGACACGCTACTTCAGGTAATCGAACCTGCAGGCCTTTTTCTCAAAGTTCCGCCCTACCCATTTTATACCTTTTACCCCGTCCATCAGCTTCATGAAACCCTCGATGAAACCCCAGCCCGCCCAGCAAACCGGATGCTCGACTGGAGATACGCCTTTCTGTTCGAGGATCGGATAGAAAACACAATTGCAGATATTGGCATAATCGTCAGACTTCGTGATGCTGTCGGCAAAGCCGAAGTTGTTGAGCGATTTCTCAAGCGCTTCCTGCCATTGCTCCCTGGGGAGAGTCGATGCTATACGTTTGGCGAGATCGCGGCCCACCTGCCTCAACACGGCGTAGGCGCCTGCGGTGCCCAGCAGCTTTTCGGTTTCTTCAGCGAAACGAAAAACCAGGTCCCGTCCTGGCGGCTGCTCACCGGGTGGAAATTGTCGCAGAACTATGTTTACCGCGTTTTTCCCGATCACATCACTCATTAACTCGACAAGGGTATTGACAACCTCCTGGGTTATCTCGCCTCGTTGTACACTGTCATCCTGATTCATAGCTTACCTCTCGGATCTGATTAATCTGGAGAGTATTGGTCCAATACCGCAGCTCTGTTGAAAACGTTACGGATTCCGTCGCAGACAAGGTCTCCGCTTGCGCAGCCGGAACTACCAGCAGCCCGTATTCGATCAAATGAGCTTTGCTACATTTTCCGCTGCGCGCTTTACGTCAAGAAAAATCAGGCCAAGTTTCGCATTTGCCTTCGCCATCACCGTAATGACAGCCTCTGCTCCCGCGTGGGTCATGATAACGTATCCATGCTCCCCTTTAATCAGCATCTGTTCCAAACTGCCTTTTTCCAGCTCTTGAGCGATGCGGTCGCCCAGGGACAGCATCGCGGCGCTCATTGCGCCTACGCGGTCTTCATCCATTCCCGGAGGCAGTCGCGAAGCCATCATCAGACCGTCCGTTGAAATTATCCCGGACGCCTCAATATCGGCCGAAGTTCCATTCAGTTCGTTCAAAATAGAATCCAACATATCTGCTCTCATCGTACTTTCTCCTTTAGCAAACTATCGTCAAGCTTTCTCCCTTCCCGACAATCGTGGCAGGGTTGTCAAATGCACCGCGGCTAAATCCGATCACCGCAAAGATCCGTTGCAGCTATTCAGCTACCGAACTCCGTTCGGTACGTTTCGGCTGGTATATACGGTATCGACCTGCATCCCAAAACTTTTGTGTTTTCAAACGCCATAACGTTTACTCAGCGCCCACACCAGCGACGTCAGCGCCGGCTGATTGAACTGAGGATTCCCGGCAATGACCAGTACGAAACGTTGTTCGCCGATAAACAAGGGCCAGAACCCGATCCGGCTGCTTCCCGATGCCTCTACCAACGCCCAGGCACTGGTTTCGAGACCGAGATTGTTGCCGAGCAATCGCTGATGCCGCTCGTGCAAGGAAGCGATATTGGCGCTCAGGGCCGAGAGTGCTTCCGCCGTCTCGTGGGGAAAGCCTTGCGAGCAAACGTAGAAACCCTGAGTGTCCGCAAGCAGCGCTTTGCTCTGGCTGGACAGCACGACCAGCAATTCTGGCAGGACATCCTCGAGTGATCCCTGTGGCGCTGCCAAGGGCTCCGTATAGCCTTCGACCCAACCGATCTTCTGGGCATGGAACAGCAGGTCCATCGCTGCGTCTTCACTTTCCGCCTCCGACCACTGCCTGACCGCTTCTCTCGTCAACAACGGGCTGAAATCCTGCAGGAACAGTGCGCGCAGCAGGCGTCGGGAAGGGTTCCCTTCCGCTGCGGACGTGCCGTAGTACGCGCCGGCCGGGGTTGCGCCAATATAGAGATTTTCATTGAGTTGATACTCTGACATCTTAGGCCACCAGCCCTGGATCGAGTGAATAAAGCAACGCTTCCACCAACAAAGAAACGTCTTCGCGTCTGCGCGCATCGACTTCAAAGATTGGCAACTTATAAGCCTCGGACTGCAACTGCAGGTGGTAGTCGGCCACCGTTGGGCTATCCGTTTCGTCGGTGCGCGTTATTCCAATCGCTACGGTCGCCTGATCGATAAATGACTTGAAGGCTTTTAAGAAAAAGTGCATATCCTGAAACGGGTCCGGCCGTGAATTATTGAGTAACAATACAAGGCCTATGCCGCCTTCGGTGAGGATGTCCCACATGAAATCGAATCGCTCTTGGCCCGGTGTGCCATAGAGGTGAATACGTTCCCCTCCAGTCAGATTTATCAAGCCATAGTCCAAGGCGACGGTAGTCTCGGGCTTGTGATTTTTTGTCATGTCACTGGCCGCCTCGTCGGTACGTAGCGGTGCAATATCGCTGATCGATGCGATCGCCGTCGTCTTGCCCGCACCGACAGGCCCTGTGAATATTATCTTGTGGTTGCTCATGTCCTGGTTGTCTTTGAAAATTTGCCTCTACTGCAGATGTAGTCGGCTGAGAAGCCGGCTGAGAAGCCCATGCCGACGGTGCTTTTTAACCGTTGCCGGTTCAAAAAGTTTGTCAACGGCCCGTTGTGCTGAACCGGTCAGCCCGATGGCGTGGGTGGCACTGTAGAAGGCAAAGACGTTACGTTGCGGGATATTCAAAACCTTGGCAATGTCCAACAGGGAATGCGGCTCCCTGATCAAAAGGGCCGCAATCCTCAATACGTGCGGGAACACGTACAGTCTCGGCATATTCGGCCACTGTCGCAGGTAGACCGGCTCCGTCAGGCTGGTTCCGCAGGGAACCCGCCCTCTGGAAGCCCAAAGCGCGGTCTTCCATAGCAATGCGTCGGAACTGATCAGACTTTTTTCCTCGGTTGCGAGCAGCGGTTCGTTGCCGTTCAAGCGAGTGATGGCAACGGCACCGTTCATGACGGGAACCACGGATAATGCGCGCATCAGGTTTTCGCTCATCCCCACTGAAATCGTCTTGCACTGTCCTTGAATCCCGATCGAGCCCATTTTATTTCCGATACGCACATCACGGTTTTCGGTCTCAGCGATGGAAAGCGCGCGTTTAAGGTAACTCTGAAAGAAATCTTCCGGGTCGTATTGAGCATCGGCGACCTGCTTCGGGTTTTCCGGATCGATATCAGGCGCAGACCCGATGTAGGCGTTGCTACTGCGCTCATGTAATCGTGTCGCCGCGACGTGTGTCGACTGTGTGGTTCGTTGTTCCTTCCCTGCAAGACAAGGATTGTCCCGGGTTTGCTCGACACTCGAAGACGCTGCATGAACGCTTTTGTCCGGGGCAGCTGAACCTGATTCGGAGGTTTCGGTCCGAGTTACCTGATCATCTGTTTGCTCAGGCTCAGACTCCTTTGTCACGGCCATTTGCTCTTTCATTTGCCGCAGCGCGGCGAGCAGCTGTTGGGGATTAAGGGGTTTACGCAGGCACACAATACCGTCCAGCTGCATGTTCTTGAGAGATAGAATTATCAGTGGTCGTCCGGGATAGCGGATTCGATGTTCTTCCAGCAATTGCTGACTTTTGTAGCCGTCGAGGTCGATGATGCTGATTTCGGCACTTCCTTCGTGCACCAGGGCGCAGCTATTGTTGCAGTGGCCCTGGAAAAACAGTTGCAAAGCGCAGCGCATGCGCTCGTCCATGCCAACGGCGGCCACCCGTAGCGACAGACCTTTGTGTTGGCTCACGGACGATCTCCAATCCCAAACGAAGCGGCCATCAGTTCCCAGGAATCAGCCAGCGGATTGTGTCTCGCACTCAGCTTTTCGTACATCGCGTGAAAGTTCTCGCCATCCTCAGTGCGCTGGTATATCTCCAGAAGATCGTTGTGCAGTTCGGTTCGATCAGGCTGCTCGAGCACCGCTGCTTCCAGTATGCGTCGCGCCGCGTCAATCTGACCGTATTCAAGACATTCGTTGGCCTCGTTGAGGGGATCTCGGGTCCCGACACCACTGATACCGACTCTCTGTACTAAATCCGTTGTCCCTCGAAGGCCTCGCGAAAGTACCGATGTGGGCGATATGGGCAACACGTCGGTTGCCGATACACCAGACGCCAGGCTATCTGAGAAAAATTCGCGCGCTGTATGAGACAGCGACGGGGCGGCGATCTCACACATGCGCTTTCTGAGCGCGGTCCCTTTAGCTCCCAGCACCAGGAACAGATCCAGTAATGCCCCGCAGACCCCATCGGGGTCGGACTGTATTACATACAGGTTGATGCGCTGCACATGAACAAGCAAATCCGCGGAATTTTTTGAGATTACGTGTGCGAAATGATCCAGGGCGCGAGCGCCTCGACCCGTGGCACCGATCTGCAGACCGCGAGATCCCGATAGTCTAAAGGCCGGATCCGACGAATCGTCTGTTTCATCATTCTGGGTGTGGCCGGCTTGCTGCGAAACCCGCACCAGCGGTTGTGCTACCAATGGCGGCCTCGCTGCATTTGAGTGTCTGCGACTAGACTCAGAGTTCCAGACCCGAGCGGCGATACCTTCCTGTTCAGACTGAATGCTTCCCGCATTTCAACAAATCCCTCTGAATGCTATATAACTGTGTCCCAAACCTCGTCCCGCGAGATTATTCCTCGTACCCATAGGTCGGTGAGTCTTCCGCAATCTTGCCGACAAACGACAATCGCAAAACCGGTAACGGCGACCCCAAAACAAACTTTAACTCTGTCAGCGGACGGGAAATTGAGGGTCAGTCGACGTATCCTCGATGCCAGGTGAAGAGGCGTACATCGTCAGCGAGCAGATGACGACTCTGAAAGCGATCGCCATATCGCTGAGGCAAAGCCGGCAGCTGATACGCCAAGTGAACAGACTGCGCTGATAGCGACGTCGAAAACTATGGTGGTTAACACCTCGCTGCCCACAGAAAACCGATTGAGATAAGCCCGAGGCGTTGAAATCCTCAAACAGCGCTGCCCATTCGACATCCGTGCGGTTGATACGTTTGTTGTTACTCATGCAGTCTCTCCTGTTTGTCAAAGACTGCACGACACCAGTTCAGTCAAGCTCGAGCAAGCCTGTCCTATATGGATCGTTTATCCAGCGCTCGACCCTGCTAAGTCAAGCTGTCGTGAAGCGGCCTGAAAGCAAGGGTTGTGTTTTTGCACCAAACGGGCGTTTTATGAAATTATTCGGCAAGCCATACACTGTGCGCACAAGAAACCTTTAGCGGGCTTCTTGCGACTTATCGGAATAGCTATAATGGAAGGTAGGTCGCCATTACTGAGATCGGAGAAATTGCGGAAAAACCTTGTCAAGCACTTTTTCAATTATTAGCTGAATAATTACAATATAACTACTACTACCCACCGACTTCGATTTTTGCGGGCTCAAATTTTGAAGTCGGTCCGCGTCGTTCTTCGAATCCGGGTCCCGATGGTTCATTGGCCTTGCCGGCGCTTGGTTGGCGAGCCGGGGCAACACGCTGGCAGTGAAACTCAAATAGCATCGCGGGCTCGCCTGGTGCACCGCCTCGCATCGCTGCGCCGTCACAGACACCGGGGCGAGAACGTCCACCCCCGCCTTACTGTCATCATCGATGGACGCCAGTACAACGTCCGCCACTTTACGCACGCGTGCATGATGGTGCTGGCGGGCCGCTTTCACGAAGCTCAGGTAGTCGGGATCAAGATGCATGGCATCGGCGAGCGGCAGGGGTTGGTCATGCAGCGCGTAGACGTTGCCCCGAAATCGACCACCGCCGTCTCTGACCCGCGCGCACACCGACAGCCACCGGGTCGCGCGCAGCAGCGCAATCGCCCTGGACACCGTGGCGGAGGACGCGATGTTGGCGTGTCGGGCGATCGTGCTGTAGCTTGGAAACGCGCTGTTGTTCCCGGCGATCTGCCCGTGTTGCCAGATCACCAGCCACACGACCTTATCCACGGGTTCCAGCACCGGATCCTGCACCAGGCGTGCCGGACAAGCGTGATGCGCGTTACCCAGGAAAAGCCGGGCGTCCACCGTCGTCGCGTTGGCAGTCGTGTGGACCTGCGAGAGCGTTCGGCGAATCAGCGCCTCGAGGGCTTGTGTTGCTGGTCGGATCTTGGACTCAGACTGGGACATAGCCGTGGTTCATTTGTCTGTCTCCGGTGGCACACCTTCGTGCGACAGATCGCCATACTCGGTCCATCGTTGGATCAGATTCCACACGGCGCGCAGCGATGCACCGGTGTCCTCGCCGAGGGCGAGATAGTCTTCGGGTGTCAGGGACGCGCTCGGGTCTTCCTTCACACGTTTGGACCAGGCCTGCCAGACCGCGTGGGAGGTCGCCTCATCCGGCTCAGCGGGTCGGCCAGTGGACGGATCCACGGTGAGCAGCCGGCGTAGCCGCGTATACTCGCGCGAACCGACGCCGAACAGGCTGCGCATCATCTCCAGTGGCGCATCCGCTTGGATGAGATCGCGTTGCACCGCTTCGCTCTCACGTGCTTGGCGCAGGTGTGCCAGCATGGGCCAGTACACGGCGCGGTTCAACCGAATCGCGAGGCAATGCGCCTGCAGCGAGCCAGCGCGATACAGATCGGCCAGGTTGAGTTCGCGTAGCGCGGCCACTTCCTCGGGACCGAAGTTCATGCCGCGCAGGGCGTGCTGATCGCCTTCGGCCAGACAGCGGATGGCGTACAGCAGGACGGCCATGACCAGTTCCGATTCCTTGGTCCCCGTCGTCATGGCCAGAGGGGATGCCCCGAGTCCGCCGCGGTCTGGTGTACGGCGCGGTAGGTCTCCATGAGGTCGACGAGGTCACGCCAGTCGCGCGCATCGAGTTTTCGCCAGAGTCGAAATCCCATGTGACCCGGGTCCAGCGTCCAGATACTGGAGAACAGCAAGCCCGCGTCCTGGTCTTCAAGGGCACGTCGCAGTACGGACACCTCATCCAGACTGGGCAGCAGCTGTTCCACCGGCGCCACCGTGACCTCCGAGGCCGCAGCAAGGTACCACCAGACCATGGAGACCTGGGCCAGGGTATCCTCATCGAGTTGATCCACGAGGGCCGGATCGGGCACATCGCGCAGAATGAATCCCAGTCCCTTGCCAGCTAGCGGTTGCACGAGCTCGCTCAGGCCGTTACGCTGGGCCAGTCGGCTCGCCAGTGTCCAGGCACGGGCGCGTAATGATTTGAGATCCATCGACTCGAGCTGCGCCGTTGTCTGAGACGCAGGGTCATCGGATTGCAGCGTGTCGGCGTTATCTTCGCAAGCCATGTCGGTGTCGCCATCGGGCGCCGATGGCGCTGAAGCTTCGGCGGCGTCGCTCGGACCCAGCGGATCGCCGTCTTGCTCTGTCACGTCGTCCGCTTCATTGCTCGGTGATGGGCTCGAGGCCGACTCGGGCGCGTTGTTAGCCGCGATAGGCTCAGCGTCTGACGTTGCCTCATCATCGTCGGTTTCGGCCAACCAGTGGGCGCCGGCGTCCAGATCGCGTCGTCCCGCCAGGTACCCTTCGAGCACCATGCTCACCGCGTGAATACTCACGTCCGCCCGCTCGGCGATCTCAGCCTCCAGCGCACGTCGCAGGTTGCCGATGTCCCATTCCGGACTGTCATAGCGACGACAGAGCTCAGCGAACGCCTGGTCAAATTCGTCCTCCGTATCGACGGCGCGATCGAGCCAGAGGGCGCGGGCCGCGCGTTCCAGTTGACGGATCCGTTCGACCTGGGGCCTGCCCATGCCGCCTTTAAGCGCGGCAGGCAGAAGCGGCAACAGCCGCTCGACGGTGTAGGCCATCTGGGAAATCAGCCCTTGGCTCAACGCATACCCACGGTCGCTGAGCGCTTCAGCCAGCTGTGTCTGCGTCACGCTGTCTTCACCCTGCTCTTCTTGTATCAGGCGCTTCAACGCCTTAACGGCTAAGGCCTTGTCGAGAAATGTGAGATCGCCGCGCAGATCGTTCTCGCGCAGGTGTGCGACCAGGACGTCGGTCTCTCCCGTCCAGGACCGGTAGATGCAGCTGACGTCGCGAAAGCGCGCCTCGCCCGTCTCCTCGTAGAGTGCCTGCAGGATTTTCAACCGTGTGTTGCCACCGGCACCCATCATGTAGGCCGTCTCACCCGGTCGTTGTGTCACGACCAGCGGCTGGTCCATGCCTTGTGCCCGGATGGACGCCTTGATGACATCAAATTTCGGATTGGCTGATTGGCGTGGATTGTGGTCGTAGAGGGTGATCTCGTTCACGTCGAGCACGCGGTGTTCTTCAGGCACAGGTTTCATCGTCGCTGGCCCTCCGCCCAACGCACCGCCCGTGGCGGTGTGCCCTGCACCAACGGCATCCGAAGCCCGTCAAGCGAGTGATACTTCACCGAGATGACTACTGGCACCGTGTATACCTCCGTGTGTGCTGGTGCCATCAAGTGTAACCAGACAGACCCGGTTAAACACGCTCGAAAGCGGCCACCGCGGAGGCCGCTTTCCAACATAATTCATGAACCCTGTGCGCGTGACGTTGAGCTGGCCGCACGTGGCGGCTAGGTGAGGGAAACTGATTGAAGGACTTAAATGCGCCCATGACTGACGGTTAAACGCCTTCCGACATCGGGTCCAATCCATAGCGTGCAGCGACGACACCAAGCTGGGCATCCGTCGTGACATTGAGTTTCTGGCGGATACTGCGGCGATGGTGCTCCACCGTTTTGGCCGCCAGGGCCAGTTTCTCCGAAATTTCCGCTGTGGTGTGTCCGCGCAGCATCAGTAACAGCACATCGATTTCCCGGTCACTGAGCTTATCAACGGGTGAGCCTTCCTCACGTATATGCGCCAGCGCCATGCGTTGTGCCATCTCGGAGTCCAGGTAGTTACCGCCCGCATAGACCTTGCGAATGGCGTTCACCAATTCGCGAACCACGGCTTGCTTGGTGAGGAAGGCCTGGGCGCCGGCGGCCATGGCCCGTGCGGCAAAACCGTAACTGTCCAACGCCGTCAGCACCACAATCTTGGTATCCGGTAACCGGCGGGTCAGACGCCGGGCGACTTCCAGACCCGAAATACCGGGTAACTTGATATCGAGGACCATCACATCGGGTTTGATCCGCAACGCCAGCTCGATCGCCGCTTCACCAGTCTCTACGGCACCGACGACTTCGAAGCCCCCATCGGCTTCACACAACCCCCTCAACAGGTGCAACATCATCCCCAAATCATCGGCCAGCAGGATTCTGATCATCGCAGCGACTCTGCAGAGCGCGGGCAATCATGCGCGTACCGCAACCTATATAGGCTTAATGAAACCCGGTGGACGACGGGGGTGAATACGTAACCGAAGTACAAAGTCAGGCCGCTGTGCGTCCACAACGACGGCCGACTGAAACGACTCTCGGGCACACCGTGAACGATGCGCCTGTAGACAGTTGAGCATAACAAATCTGCCACCTCCGCGTTTACGAGTGTTGCGATGGCTTCCCGAACTTGGCCACGGCGATGATGCACCGTAGCAGCGTCAATTCACCGATCGCCGCAAGCGTGCCGTCCATGCCGGCACTACGTCGTCGATGATGTATCCAATCGCAACGCCCGCACAACACCGCCACGAGCGGTTTCCCCTACTTTGATTGTGCGCCTTTGGCTCAATTTGTTCTGCTCGCCTTGTATTTGTCATCGGTTGATTCAAGCTAGGCCAACCGTCTCAGCTGCTGATCTAAGGCTATGATTTACTTTCATTAAAGGAGAGAAAAACTGGCCCGACTGAAACAACAAAGCGCAGTAAATAAAGGGATTTATGTTGGAAAGCGGCGATCCAGAGCGGCGCTTTCCGACGTTATTTCAGGTCTCCGGTTCGTTAGGATGGCCTGCACATGAGGACACAGGAGGAAACGGAGTGAACCAGGGAGGTACCAACAGGCTCAAGGATTGTTTCGCGCCGAAGAGGCTGAGTGATTCAGCGCAGCTACATCGCCAGACGTTCATCTGAGCACGTGCCAATGGACTGGGATTTTTCCAAGGTCAATGCGGAATACCTGATACAGGCCCGGGATCTGGCACGGTCGAATCCCAGGGCGGCCGCCATGCTGCTG
>Ga0316197_10003490_pt1 | contig 11195 bp, 7 predicted proteins | sample OudBiesiAoxic_MG_FD_204939 | JGI IMG/M metagenome (GOLD analysis project Ga0316197, IMG submission 204939) | Coastal sediment microbial communities from Oude Bieten Haven, Netherlands - site A oxic | ecosystem: Environmental > Aquatic > Marine > Coastal > Sediment | place: Netherlands...
GCACCACGTTAGAGATAACAACTTAAGCGACTATTTATTGTCATAGGCATATCCACATCCGTTGCACCCGCTGGAATTTATCGAACTGATCACGGTCACGGCTCTGTTCTGAACGATGAGTGTTACCTGTTGCGCGAAAACATCACAAAATTTTTGCGCTAATCACTGTCTGTTTTTAGAACGGAAAGAAATGCCGACTGTGGGATCATGACCTGACCAACCATTTTCATCCTCTTCTTGCCGCGTTTCTGCTTTTCTAGGAGTTTTCTTTTACGGGTGATGTCACCACCGTAGCATTTGGCTGTGACGTCTTTTCTGAGAGGCGAAATAGTTTTGCGGGCGATGATATTGCCGCCGATGGCACCTTGGATGGCGATTTTAAACATCTGGCGAGGGATTTCCTGCTGCAGTTTATCGCACGCCAGCCTGGCGCGCTCTACGGCTCGATCTCGATGAACCAATTGGGAAAGGGCATCCACGCGATCGCCGTTGATCAGGATATCGAGTTTGACCAGATCCGTCTCCCGGTAATCGATCAGTTCATAATCAAAAGATCCGTAGCCCTGGGTGACCGACTTGAGTTTGTCGTAAAAGTCATAAATCGCTTCTGCCAGTGGCAGTTGGAAAATCATCTCCAACCGGTTGTTCGTCAGGTATTGATAATTATCGCTAATTCCGCGCCGGTCCAGGCAGAGCTTCATAACCGCCCCCATGTAACGATCCGGGACCATTATTGTCGCCCGGATGAACGGTTCCTTGGTGATATCGATGAGGGTCGGGTCCGGATAAAGAGCCGGATTGTCGATCACCATTTCGGCACTGTCGTTCATGATGAGTTTGTAGCGGACGGATGGGGCGGTCAAGATCAGAGACAGGTCATACTCGCGTTCGAGCCTCTCCTGCACCACTTCGAGATGCAGCAAACCAAGGAAACCACAACGGAACCCGAATCCGAGCGCTACCGATGTGTCTTTTTCGTAAACCAGGGAGGCGTCGTTGAGCTTCAGTTTTTCGAGGGCGATGGCAAGGTCTTCATAACCGTCCGAGGCCACGGGGTAGATGGAAGAGAAAACCACCGGCTTGGTTTCCTTGAATCCGGGCATCGGGTTGTCGCATGGGCGGGATTTCGATGTGATCGTATCACCGCAACGCGTGTCACTGACGGTTTTTATACCAGCAGTGATGTAGCCGACCTGGCCGGCGGAGAGAACTTTTTGGGGAACATTGACGATCTGAAAGATGCCCACTTCTTCCACCCGGTAGGTGGCGTTATTGGACATAAAGCGGACGGTTTCTCCCGGGCTGATTTGCCCCTGAAATAAACGAAAATGAACCACCGTTCCGCGATAGGAATCATAATGCGAATCGAATATAAGCGCTTTCAGCGGGGCTTGCCGATCGCCTTGCGGCGGTGGCAACCGATGGACGATGGCTTCAAGTACATCCGCAACCCCGGTTCCTTCTTTAGCCGAGACGAGGAGGGCCTCTTCCGGATCGAGACCGAGATCTTCACTGATTTGATCTTTGACCCGCTCGATATCGGCTGAGGGCAGGTCTATCTTATTGATTACCGGGATAATTTCCAGATCATGTTCCATAGCGAGGTAGAGATTGGCCAGGGTTTGGGCCTCGACGCCCTGACTGGCGTCGACCAGAAGCAATGCCCCTTCACAGGATGCCAACGCCCGGGACACTTCGTAGGTGAAGTCGACATGCCCGGGAGTGTCGATAAGGTTGAGCTGATATATCGTGCCGTCCTGGGCCTGGTAGGGGAGGCAAACCGTCTGGCTCTTGATCGTTATTCCCCGCTCTCGTTCGATGTCCATCGTATCGAGAATCTGGTCGTGGAAATCCCTTTCCTCAATGATATTGGCTGCTTGGATCATGCGGTCACAGAGGGTCGACTTTCCATGATCGATATGGGCAATGATACTGAAATTTCTAATGTTTTTCATCATCTTCACAGGCCGGTGCCTAACGGTTCCTCGCGGTGGTCAATCCCGCCGGCCCAATGGGGTGGCAGCACACCATCGGGCTGCAGGTTATCATGCATCGGGTGAATGTTCCAGTTGGAAACGATGGTTTAGCCGGTAAGGTGACATTACACCGATATCAGTGCAATTGCTTGCGGCGGTTAGATAGTCAAATCTGAGTTGACACGCTATTTTTTAAAAGCTATACTACCGCCTCACTTTTAAAAATCCGTAACTTATCAGATTGATTTTTAATCTGTCAACCCCGGTATTCGGGACCACTCCTGCCGATTCAGCCAAGAACGGTAAATGGAACAGACTAAAAAAAATACAAACATATTGATCGTCGACGACGAGGTCGGTGTCCGCGAATCGATGAACGAGTTCATCCGGATGGCCGGATACAATTCCACAATGGCATCGAGTGCGGAAGAGGCACTGGGGGCCTTAGAAAAAAACAGAAACGACATCCATGTCGTCATCACCGACATCATGCTGCCAGGCATGGGGGGGCTTGAGCTGACCAAGCTCATCAAAAGAGATTTCAACTCCGATGTCATTGTCATGACCGGTTACAGCGGTGACTATTCATACGAAGAAGCGATCAACATGGGGGCCAGCGACTTTGTCATCAAGCCGGTGCGGCTCGAAGAGTTATTGCTGCGCCTGAAGCGTGTTCTAAAAGAACGTGACCTTACCCAGGAACGCGTGCGGATGATGGAAAAACTCCAGCGGCTAGCCATCACTGACGGCTTGACGAAGCTTCATAATTCAAGGTCATTCTACAGCCAGCTCGAAGTTGAGGTTGATCGCTACAACCGCTATAAACATTCTCTTTCTCTGCTTCTGCTGGATATCGACTGGTTCAAAAACTACAATGACACCTTCGGCCACCTTGAAGGGGACAAAGTCCTGGTGCAGATCAGCCGGATGATTAAATCCTGTTTGCGTAAACTGGACACAGCCTATCGATACGGCGGAGAAGAGTTCACGGTAATACTGCCGGAAACAAGCTGCGAAGAGGCGATACTGGTTGCAGAGAGGATCCGCAATGTGGTTCAGGAGGAAGTATTTCGACCTGAAAAAGGTAAAGAAATCTCGATTACCATCAGCGTCGGTGCAACCCAGTACAACGAGAATGAGGAGCTTTCTACTTTCATTCAGCGCGCCGACAAAGCCATGTATCATTCCAAACAAAAAGGCCGCAACCAGGTCACTGCACTCCAGGTGGAAGATGCCGCCCTGCTGAAACCCTAGCTTATCTGGACTTTCAAGTACAAATCTCCCCGCTGCTTACCTTCAACGTGTCGGCCCATACCCCTGAGACGTAACGTGCTTCCTTCCTTGATGCCAGACGGCACGGATACTTTTAACATTCGCGTATAAAAACCCCATGGTAAACTGACCATTTTCCGTGTCCCGGATAGGGCTTCATGCGGTGATATGGTCACTGTACCATAGAGATGCGGATCATCTATGCTGCCGCTGGGGTGAATCACCTGCAGGCGATGCGTCGTTTTCTTTTCGGTTGCCGGGCCGATCTTTTCGGCAAATCCCGAATGCGGTAAACGTTGAAATATTTTCAAGAAGAGGATACCGAAAACAAACCCACCGATGTGCGCCCACCATGCGATTCCACTCATCACGCCATGGGTGCCGGCGGCGTTGATGAACTGAAGTAAAAACCAGAAGCCGAGAAAGAAAAAAGCGGGGATTTCAACAATCCAGGGAATAATGATGATCGGTATCAGGGTCAGTATTTTCGCTGATGGAAATAATATGAAATAAGCCCCCATGACGCCGGCAATGGCACCACTGGCGCCGATGGTCGGTATGGTTGAATGCCAATTGACAACCAGATGAGAAATCCCTGACACCAGACCGCAAAGTAGGTAGAAAATCAGGTATCGCAGGTGTCCGAGACGGTCTTCGACATTGTCACCGAAAATATATAAAGACCACATGTTGCCGAGGATATGCCAGAACCCGCCGTGCAGGAACATAAAGGAGAGAAGTGAGAAAATCTGCTGACCGGCGGAAAAATAGGCCGCGACTTCTGAAACCGTGTAACGGGCCGGTACGAGACCGTACAGGAAAACAAATCGGTCCATTTCCGGTCCTTGGGCCAGCTGCACCAGAAATACGACAATATTAAGGCCGATAAGAGAGTTGTTAACGACCGGAGAATGGCGAGCCTGTATGGTGTCACGGATCGGAATCATTGTCTATCCGGAAGTGTAAGCGTCATTTACCGGTTGCTGAAATGCGCATGCTCATATCGACACTGCGGGCCGAATGGGTGAGGGCACCCACTGAAATGATGTCGATACCGGTTCGGGCCAACTCTTCCAGGGTGATATCGGTGACCCCTCCTGAAACCTCTACCACTGCCTGTTTGTTGATCAACCCGACAGCTTCCCGGATTTTTGAAGGCGCCATATTGTCGAGCATTATAATGTCGACGCCAACCGCAAGGGCCTCCCGCACCTCGTTCAGAGTGGCGACTTCGACCTCGATTTTCATAAGATGAGAGATCCGCTGGCGGACGCGCGCCACGGCTGTTTTGATCCCGCCGCAGGCAGCGATGTGGTTGTCCTTGATCAGCACCCCGTCATAAAGGCCCATCCGATGGTTATCTGCGCCCCCAACCCGAACAGCGTACTTTTCGAGTACGCGCCATCCCGGTGTGGTTTTCCGCGTGTCTACCAGACGGACGACACTATTGCCGAGTTTGTCCTTGTATGACCGGGTCAATGTTGCGATGCCGGACAGGTGCTGCAGGAAGTTGAGCGCGACCCGTTCCGCAGACAACAACGCCTTTAGCCTCCCGAACAGTTCTACCACCGTGGTACCGCTGGCAACCGCTTCGCCGTCCCGGTAGCGGGGCCTCCAGGAAATCTCGGAATCGAGTCGTTCGAATACTTTTCGGGAGATATCGAGGCCTGCCAGGACCGCCGATTCTTTGGCCACGATTTCGCCGGACCCCATCGAATCAACAGGGACCAAACTTTCAGTGGTGATATCCGCCGGTCCGATGTCTTCTTCCAGGGCCTGATCGATCAATTTCTCGATAGCATTCATCAGGCTTACTTTCCTCGCGATCTTTGCCGGTGATGACGCCTTGTGCTGGTCGTCCGGTTTCACCATTGATGCGGTATACGGCATTACAACACCGACCGCCGCTCAGGACGTAAGCGTCAACGCTCAATTAGCATTCGACAGGTCTTTTACTTTGGTCAGGGTGGTCTGGAGTTTTTCCAGTGTCTGATGTAATTGTGCTTGCTTCTCCTTCACGCTGGCGACAACCTTTTCGGGCGCTTTATTTAAAAAATCTTCGTTATTTAACTTTTTGATGACGGGTGCCAGATCAGCATTGACTTTGTTAATCCGTTTCTGAAGTCGATCCACTTCTTTGGCCAGATCGATGAGACCTTCGAGTGGAACGAAAATGACGCCGCTTTCGATGATCACCGTTGCGGCGGCAGGGGGTCTGCGGCCGGGTTCGCGCGTGATCAGTTCTTTGACCCGGGCAAGATTGATTATCAACTCTCGCTGCCTGTCGACTGTGGCCCTGACGGCGGCATTTTCAGCCTGGAATTCAACCTTCAACTCCAGGGATAGCGGCAGATCCATTTCACCGCGAATGTTGCGAACACCAGTGATAATATCGGTCAGTAACTTCATCTCCGATTCAGCTTTCGAATCGCGGGATAGAGATGAATGGTGCCTGTCCTCCAGAGGATAGGCAGCGGTCATGATCGATCCGTCGCTATCCGGCAGTTTGTTCCAGATTTCTTCGGTGACGAAAGGTATAAACGGATGCAGAAGCACCAGCGTGTCGCGCAGCACACGCTTGAGCACCGATAGCGTGGCCGCTTTCTGTTTCGGTCCGGATTTGTCATAGAGGACCGGTTTGATCGATTCCAAATACCAGTCACAAAATTCGTGCCAGACAAAATTGTAAAGCGCGCCGGCAGCTTCGTTGAAGCGATAGCCGTCCAAGGCGTCAGTAACGGAACATGTCAAGGCATGCAACCGGGACAAAATCCAGCGATCCGGTAAAAAATTATTCGTACCGGCCTTAGCAGCCGAGGGCTGTTCATCAGTGAGATGCATCAGACACAGTCGGCCGGCGTTCCAGAGTTTGTTGATGAAGTGGCGGTAACCTTCGATACGTTTTTCGGACATTTTTATATCGCGTCCCTGCGCGGCAAAGGCGGCCAAGGTAAAACGGAATGCATCGGTACCATGCGTGTTGATGACATTGAGTGGGTCGATGACATTTCCCTTGGATTTGCTCATTTTCTTGCCTTCTTCGTCCCTCACAAGGGCATGAACATAAACGTCACGAAATGGCACGTCCCCCATGAAATGGATTCCCATCATCATCATTCGGGCCACCCAGAAGAAGAGGATATCGAAACCGGTCACCAGGGTCGAAGTCGGATAGAAAACTCTCAAAAGCGGTGTCCGTTCCGGCCATCCCATCGTCGAAAACGGCCACAGGGCGGAGCTGAACCATGTATCGAGAACGTCGGTGTCCTGAACCAGTGCGTTGCTGCCACAAGCAGGGCATTGGACCGGCGTCTCCACGGCCACGATCATTTCTCGGCAGCCTTCACATGTCCAGGCCGGAATCTGGTGTCCCCACCAGATCTGTCGCGATATGCACCAGTCGCGGATGTTTTCCATCCAGTCAAAGTAGGTCTGAGTCCAGACCTCTGGAATAATGCGGGTTTGGCCGTTTTTTACTGCCGCGATGGCCTTTTCGGCCAATGGTTTGGTTTTAACGAACCATTGGCGCGAGAGGTTCGGTTCCACAACCTCCTTGCAGCGATAGCACTGGCCGACACTGTGGCTGTGGTCCTCGATCCGGACAAGATACCCTTCTTCTTTCAACGCTGCGACAACCGCCATCCGGCACTCGAAACGTTCAAGGCTTTCGAACCGGCCGGCCTCTGATGTCATACGGCCGTTGTCGTCGATGACTTTTATAAGCGGTAGTTTGTGTCGCAGACCGATCTCGTAATCATTCGCATCGTGAGCCGGGGTCACTTTCAACGCCCCGGTGCCGAAAGACCTATCCACATAAGCGTCCCTGAGAATCGGAATGATGCGATTCATCAAAGGTAAAGTTACCGTGTTAGCCCCGGTATCCAGGTACCGGTCGTCATCCGGATGGACCGCCACTGCGGTATCGCCCAGCATGGTTTCGGGTCGAGTGGTGGCCACGATGATGTCTCCGGATCCGTCCGTGTAAGGATAACGGATGTGGTAGAGATGACCGTCCGTTTCCTCGTGTTCAACCTCAAGGTCCGCCAGGGCGGTGAAGCAGCGTGGGCACCAGTTGATGATGTAGTTGCCGCGGTAGATTAATCCCTCTTCGTAAAGTTGTACAAAAACCGTGCGGACGGCCAGGGAGAGACCATCATCCATGGTGAAACGTTCACGCTGCCAGTCACACGATGCCCCGAGACGCTTGAGTTGATTGATGATTGCGCTGCCGTATTTCTGTCGCCATTGCCAAACAGCTTCGATGAATTTTTCACGACCGAGATGGTGACGGTCCAGCCCGTCAGCTGCCAGACTTCTTTCCACTACATTCTGGGTGGCAATGCCAGCGTGGTCGGTTCCGGGCATCCAAAGGACATTGTCTCCACGGAGCCGTCGATAGCGACAGAGGATGTCCTGCAGTGTATTGTTTAAAGCGTGTCCCATATGAAGAACACCGGTGACGTTCGGTGGCGGAATTACGATCGAATAGCTTTGGCGAGATGTATCTTCCTGTGCAGCAAACAGTTGTTCCTGCTCCCAGTAATGGTACCAACGGCTTTCAACTTCCTGCGGTTCATAGCTTTTACTCAATTGGTCCGAACTCATACACTGTTACTCCTTCCAAATCGACGGCGCTTGGCGGTATTGCCGTTCAGCGGTAGCATCAAACACGTAAAGCAGGCCCATCCTTAATAGAAGACAGGTAATTTTTCAACCTCAAATCTCCCTAACCCACAGGTGTCATGGCCATCAGGAGCAGGTTATTGGAGCCTGTCTCTCGGGCTGTGGTTATAAAACCGGGGAGTGCCGATTGCAAAGCCGTATATGGTGTTTGGTCTCCGGTGTCCTGATTGTAGAGGAAATTTTTGCAAGGACGCCGGACACGCGGCCAGGAACAAGAAGATTAGGGATAGGTGAACGGGATTTCAAGAGGACGGACGACATAATCCTGTCATCGCCTTCTGGTGGTGCAGTGGGAGGCCAGGTTTTCGAAATCCCGGCATTGCAATCAATGACAGATTTAAAATGCCGGCCGAGAATTAGTCGCTTTGGTCGCTGTCGCCAAGGATGAGCGTTTTCAGCCGGCTGATTTCTTTGGTCACAGCCCGGTCAATGGCATCGAAAAGAATCGATTCGATCCTTTCTGAAAAGATTTTGTTGACCGCCCGTTCGACAGCGGCTTCGAGCTGTTCTGATGAGAGATTATCGACCTCCGGCTCCGGCTCGAAGACACTGTTGAGCAGGGCGTCTTCATCCGGGTGGTTCGCTGTGGGCGGTTCTTTGACGCGGATCAATATCGGATCTGCAGTTTTGTGCAAATCGTTGCCGCCGGTCGCATCGACCTGATTAAAGTCCATATCAAGGTCAGCGGCCGTCTGTTTTTCATCGGATGGCATGATGTCTACCAGTTTTTCGTCGGGATCGGCATCCATCTCCGGATGCTCATCCCCTGTTTCAGATTTATGTGGCTGTTCCGAATCTTTGGGGGATTCAACTTCAGCGAGCAAGGCCTCGACAGAGAGTTCCTCCTCAGCTGTCAGCGGCGGAAGTTCGATGTCGTTCGCCTCGGCATCCGGTTGTGCAGCCGTTTCATCGAGATCAAAGATGAAGTCATCAATCGAATCATCGGTTTCCAAAGCCTCATCCGTAGCGGGCTCGCTATCATCCGTTGCATTGTCGCTGATGACGGCAATTCGATCATGATCTTTTTCCACGGCCTGGCTTCGGTCCGCTTTCACGGGTATTTCCGGCTCTAATTCAACCGGATCCTGGTCTAATTCGATATCCTCAGTTTCGGTTACGTCGTTTTCAAGCGCTAATATATCCGCAACGTTAAGAGCGACCTCTTCAACAGCTGGAGGCTCAGCGTCTTCAGTACGGTAACTTTCGGCGGGGTCAGGGGTCTTCGCCAAGGACGGGTCGATTTCGTCTTCAACGGCTTCGGTGGTATCGTTGGTGTCATCCGCAATCTCATCGTCAATTAAAGCGGCATCGACGTTCCTGTCGGTATCGAGACTCAATTCCTCTTCAAGTATTCGGCGATCGGTTTCAGTCAATTCCAGTTTTTCATGAGGTCCGTCGACCATAGGGGCCTCGCTCGATTGTTCATCCAGGTCGGCTGCAAGGTCGACCTCTTCAATAGCGTCCTCGGTGGTGTCATCACTAAAATCGAGCAGGATTTCCTCTTCGATATCGTCTGATGTCAGCGCATGCAGCGTATCCGGATCTGTCAGGTTATCTGCGGGCGCCTCGTAACCGAATTCCGATTCCAGGGCATTTCGGTCGGTTTCCGTGAGTTCGACCGTATCTGCTTCGCTCATAAATTCAGCTGAATTTATCGATCCCTCGTCGTCGACGGCATCTTCCTGCGCGAAGAGGTCCTGTTCGACAGCGCTTATCTCTTCCACTACGTCATCGAGATCAAGTACGGCATCATCCAGGAGTGTCAAATCGTCATTGCCGTCAACAAGGCCAGAGAGTGTCTCCTCAATGTCCGTGGAATCCTCGGTTATATCCTCCAGTTCCAGTAGTTCATCTTCACTACCCGGAGCGATCTCTATATCTTCCGTCAGGTCGAGGATGTCGTCATCGCTTTGAAGTTTTTTTTCGGCAACGTCTGTGAGATCGATGATATCGTCGTTTTCGACGTTCAGATTTTCATCATCGTCAAGTTCAAAGATATTGTCATCCGGATCCGACAGGATTTCTTCGGCGAACTTGATGATACTGTCGTCTTCCAATTGATTGCTTTTCGTACCGGCCGGTGGATCGATATCGCGGTTCTGCATGGTTGTCCTCTATGATTGGGTTGGGCATGAATTTAGTACATTTTCCATTAATTTTAGTATATTATCATATAGCACCTGCCAAGTCAATATGTTTGCAGGGCTGATCTTAACGGAGTGTGCGCCTATGCAAATGAGCCGATAAACTTGTGAAATAATCGGGGATAGGCGTTTGCAAACACTCGGCAGAGAGGATAAGATCGATCATGCGCTATTTTTATTTCGACAAACCGGTAGCGGCCGGCGAAACGGTCGTTATCAAAGGCTCTGATGTTCGCCACATAAAAAATGTCTTGCGACTTCATCGCGGTGACCGAATCGGTCTCATTGATGGTCGGGGAAATTCGTCCACGGCTCAAATCGATTCGATCAAACCGGAAAGTGTCACTGTTGACGTCCTCAGCTGCAGCCGCACACCCGACGGTCCTGGTGTGAAAATAATCATCGCTCAGGCCTTTTTAAAAGACAAAAAGATGGACGATCTCGTCCGGCAAATGACCGAGTTGGGTGCGGCTGCATGGATTCCGTTCTGCTCGGAACGGTCGGTATCTCGACCCGACAGCCGGCGCCTTCGCGCGCGTCTCGAACGGTGGTATAAAATTACCCACGAAGCTTTGAAACAGTGCCGCAGAGGACGTGCCATGGACATTGAACCGGCCGACTCCATTGACGATGTTTTGTTGCGTGCAAAGTCTTGCGATCTGCGCATCTTGTTCTGGGAGAATGAAGCCCGGCCACTCGGATTTAGTGAGATGATACCCAGGAGTACTAAGATCAACAAGATCATTGCGATTCTCGGTCCCGAGGGAGGATTTTCCCCTGCGGAGGTCGACAAGGCCATGGCCAATGGATTTGTTACCGTCGGTCTCGGTCCGCGGACCCTGCGGACGGAAACCGCCACCGTGGCAGCGGCGGCCTTGCTGCAATACCTTTACGGTGATATGGGGAAAAAAACCTTGACAAAACACAGCACTTTCAATAGAAGAGAGCACTCTTAAAATCGCCTTCGCCGAGGTAGCTCAGTCGGTAGAGCAGGGGACTGAAAATCCCCGTGTCGGCAGTTCGATTCTGTCCCTCGGCACCAGGAACTTCAAGGGTTTGCGCTAAAAGCAGCAGACCCTTTTCTGTTTTCTGCTTCCCGTTTGTTACTGCTTGTTTGAAT
>Ga0316197_10003492_pt1 | contig 11194 bp, 7 predicted proteins | sample OudBiesiAoxic_MG_FD_204939 | JGI IMG/M metagenome (GOLD analysis project Ga0316197, IMG submission 204939) | Coastal sediment microbial communities from Oude Bieten Haven, Netherlands - site A oxic | ecosystem: Environmental > Aquatic > Marine > Coastal > Sediment | place: Netherlands...
ACCTGCTATACCCGCAAAACCTAAAACACCTGCAATGATAGCGACGATAAAAAAAGTAAATGCCCAACCTAACATATGATTCTCCTTTTTATTTTTAGTTTGTTAAATGATGTTTATAGTAAGAGTACTGCTAGAACTGTGCCAGTTTTTAAATGATTGATTTTATTTGTTTTATTTTTTGTTTCTAATGTTTGTATGAATATTTGTAGTAAAATTTACAAGGGGGATGTAAAGTTTTCATGGGGACGGGGACTGGTTGGAGCTCGTCTGCGCTCGTGTTGGCAGTTTGATGATTATTTATAGTTATTATTCATAGTTATTATTAGTGGTTTTAACTCGTCTGGGCTCGTCGAGGCAATGTGATTATTATTCATCGTTATTTTTAGTATTTTTAACTCTTCTGGGCTCGTCGAGGCAATGTGATTATTATTCATAGTGATTGTTAGTGGTTTTAACTCGTCTGCGCTCGTCGTAGCAGTTTGATGATTGTTAACCTTGATTTCGCCCTTGCGGCGACCCTACTTTCTTTTGTCAGAAAAGAAAGTAGGCAAAGAAACTGACACCGGATCGTTTTCTGCTCCAAATAATAAATGGCTTTTATAGCGCACCGGCTCTTGCGGCACATCCATGTGCCAAACGAGCCTAATCCAAATATCCTGTTTGGCTTTGCTAAAAGCCATTGATGATTTGGGAAAACTTTACGGTGGGGTTGTTCGTCCACGATGAGTTAATGTTTTATTACGGCAGTTGAGGCATTATTTTTTGTATGAGTTTGCTTTGGGTTTTAGCTCGTCTGTGCTCGTAGAGTCAGCTTGGATAATTATTCATAGTGATTGTTAGTGGTTTTAGCTCGTCTGCGCTCGTCGAGGTAGTTTGATTATTATTCATCGTTATTGTTAATATTTTTAGCTCGTCTGCGCTCGTCGTAGCAGTTTGATGATTGTTAACGTTGATTTCGCCCTTGCGGCGACCCTACTTTCTCTTATCAGAAGAGAAAGGCGGCAAAGAGACTGACACCGGATCGTTTTCTGCTCTAAATAATAAATGGCTTTTATAGCGCACCGGCTCTTGCGGCACATCCATGTGCCAAACGAGCCTAATCCAAACATCCTGTTTGGCTTTGCTAAAAGCCATTGATGATTTGGGAAAACTTTACGGCGGGCATGTTGTAGCCACATTGAGTAATTTTTTATTACGGCAGTTAGGGTATTATTTTTTGTATGAGTTTGCTTTGGGTTTTAGCTCGTCGAGGCAGCTTGGCTTCTATTAACGGTGTTTTCGCCTTGTCGGCGACCCCGTCTTTCTCTTATCAGAAGATAAAGGCGGCAAAGAGACTGACACCAATGTATTTTCAGATCCAAGCAATAAACTCCTTTTATAAGGTACTGGTTCATACAGCACATTCATGTGCTAAATGAACTTAAGCCAAACGTCCTATTTTTTTGCTACAAGGAATTGATGACTTAGGAAAACTTTACAGTGGCAATGTTATAGATACATTGAGTAATAATTTGTTGTGGCAGTGTGGGCATTATTTTTTGTCGTATTATGGTTCCACATCTCTACGTGGGGATGCTAAGCGTTTGCTTTAGTGTGGTGAATTTGTGTGGTTTTTAGCTCGCCTTAGCTCGTCGAGTCAGTTTGACCATTATTAACATGGATTTGGTTTTATCGACGGCTTACTTGCTTTAGTCGAATAGGCTGTGAATTGATATTTGAAGTTTATTGGATAAGGGCTGCGACGTTAAATATTAATTAACTATAAATTAAGTCTTTGTAAATCAAATTTTTAAAATAATTTGAGAATAGAGGAGTTTACGAGTTAGCGGTTGTTTTGTTTTTAATGACACCTATTTGATGGCGTATGATGGTAATCAAATAGGTGTTGATAAGTTATAATTAATCTTAAAAAATAGCCGCTTTTAAGTAACTATTGAAGTTAAATAATGGCCACTATTAATCGATATATGACTTACTGACTCGACGGGTTAGACCGCAAAATAAGGTGTAGGAGATGGTATCTGCACATTCTGCAACTTGATTTACGGTAATGTTCTCACCCCAAAGTTCGACATCAAACCCAATACAGCTTTCTTGCTCAAACATTGATAAGTCTACCATCAACATATCCATAGAAACTCGGCCTAATATTTGGCTTTGTTTACCATTAATTAATACCGGTGTGCCGGTTTTAGCATGTCTTGGGTAACCATCTGCATAACCAATTGACACTGTGCCTATTTTTGTTGTTTTATCCGCTGTCCATAGGGCGTTATAACCGACGCTTTCGTCTTTACTGATGGTACGCTCCGAGATCACTTTTGCTTGAAAAGTCATTGCTGGTGCTAATGGCTTTTCTAACTCACTTTCATCAATAGGTGATGCGCCATAAATAACAATACCAGGGCGTACCCATTGGCTTCTGTTGGGGATAGCTTTTCTCAACACTGCCGGTGAATTAGCTATACTGACTTCTCCGGGTAAATCACCAATTGTCTCTATAAATAATTTAGTTTGTTGCTCAGTTAGTGATGACGTTAAATCATCCGCCGATGAAAAGTGACTCATATGGACAATATTATTCACTTGACTCATGGCTGCTAATTGTTGAAAAGCATCTGCATACTCTTCAGGTAAAAAGCCTAAGCGATGCATACCAGAGTCCATTTTTAACCAAGCGTTAATCGGCTGGCTAAGTGTTGCTTGTTTTAAGGCATCTAACTGATACTGATGATGTATTGCGCACCAGATGTTATTTTCACTGATGTAGCTGAGTTCATCAGCGGTAAAGAAACCTTCGAGCAATAAAATAGGTTTTTTAATTCCTGCATCACGTAATTCTTTGGCTTCTTCAATACAGGCGACACCAAATGCATCGGCAACATCGGCTAACGCATTGGCTACTTCAATCGCGCCGTGTCCGTATGCATTAGCTTTGATTGTTGCAATCGCTTTAGCTGGAGCAGCAAGCGATTTTGCATATAAATAATTTTGTTTAATCGCACTTAATTTAATAACTGCTGTTGCTGATCTAGCCATGATTTCTCCTAACGTGCGTAACGATCTACTGATAAACCTTCACTATCAATATCTGGCGTTTGACTATTGATAACATCACTCACAAATTTCGCTGAACCGACTGACATTGTCCAGCCTAAAGTGCCGTGACCTGTGTTCAAGAATAAGTTATCAATCTTTGTTTTACCTAAAATTGGTGTGCCATCTGGTGTCATCGGTCTTAAGCCCGTCCAGAATTCGCCTTTTTGTAAATCACCGGCATGAGGAAATAAATCCGCTATAGAAAACTCGATATTTTTACGACGCTTTTCTAATAATGCTAAGTTATAAGAAGTGATTTCAGCTGTGCCACCAACACGAATACGTTCACCCAAACGTGTGATCGCTACTTTATAAGTTTCATCCATGATAGTTGATTCAGGTGCTGCAGAGTAATCTTCTATCGGCAGGCTCAATGAATACCCTTTAATCGGATAAACAGGCACTCTTATACCTACATTTGCCAGCATATGTGTTGAGTATGACCCCAGAGCCATTAAATAAGCATCAGCAGTCATTTCACCTTTACTGGTTGAAACACTGGTGATTTGATCGCCTTGTTTATTAATTTTTTCAATCTTAGTATCCATGACAAACTTAACACCTAATTGTTCACACTTTTTCGCTAATTCAGTAACAAATTTGTGGCAATCACCTGTTTCATCATTAGGCAGTTGAATGCCACCAACAATTTTGTGGATAGTGTGTTTAAGTGCTGGTTCGTAGGCTAAGCAATCATCGGGTGTTAATATTTTATGCTCAACGCCACATTCAGCAAGTACTTCGATATCTTTTTTAGAGCTTTTTACTTGGCTAGCGGTACGGAATACTTGTAATGTACCTTTTGTGCGATGGTCATATTCAATATTAATTTCTTTTCTCAGTGTACGTAAACAGTCGCGGCTGTATTCGGCTACTCTCATCATTCTAGATTTATTGATGTGGTAATCTTTAGTATTGCAATTGGCGATCATTTTAGTCATCCAACTTAATGTCTCGGTATCGAGATCTTTAATACTGATTTTGAGTGGAGCAAGTTCTTGCATCAACCATTTCATTGCTTTAACTGGAATGCCTGGCGCTGCCCAAGGTGCTGAATATCCAGGAGATATTTGACCTGCATTGGCAAAACTTGTTTCATTTGCAACACTTGACTGCCTGTCAACCACTGTTACATCATGGCCTGACTTAGCTAAATACCAAGCGCTCGTTACACCTATTACACCAGAACCTAATATTAAAACTTTCATCTTTTATCCTAAAATGATCATGTATGAGAAAATGCATCATAAATGATATTCGCAATTATTAATGATTGTATTTAGTTTACTTTCAGTATAAAAAACTAAAAAAAAGAAGAATTCAGAGTTTTAAACTGAATAGGCTTTTTAAATTTATGGTTATTGTTGTTGCTGTGATCAAGTACACATATTTTATCTATAAAAATCAATTATTTAAATTCTCGTTTTAGCTTTTTAGAAGAACTAGCTTTGGGGTAAAGTAGTCACTTTCGTGCAATAGGCGCTATGTTGTGTAATTGTATTGATTGCTTTTGAGGAATGATATCGGCTTTAATATTGAAGCAATCCTTTAAGTTTTTTTGGCTCAGCACGTGGGCTGGTGAACCATCGGCGACGATGCAAATATCATCTTGTTGATCTTTACCCAATAAAATTAAGCGTGAGCAATAACGTGCGGCTAAGTTGAGATCATGGATGGCTGTGATTGCTAGTTTACCCTGCAGGGTTAATGACTGGATCAAGTCTAGGGTTTCAAACTGATGGCAGATATCTAAACTTGCGATAGGCTCATCCAATAAGATACATTCACATTGTTGCGCCAAAGCACGGGCAATAATGACGCGTTGTTTTTCACCACCTGATAGCTGGTTCACTTTACGATCTTGTAGATGCACTGTATCTGTAATACTTAGTACTTCTTTTACAATGCTTTGGTCATTGTTTGTTGCAAGCTGAAAAGGCCCTAAATAAGGGTTTCTGCCCATCATCACAATTTCTTCAACAGTAAATGCAAAGGGCAGATCAATGGATTGTGGCACAAATGCAATTTGCTTGGCTATTTCTCGTCGCTTTAGTTTTTTGAGTGTTTGTCCATTAACTTTAATACTACCTTTATTTGCCGGCAGTAATCCAAGTAATAGTTTAAGGAGTGTACTTTTTCCTGCTCCATTAGCGCCAATTAAGCCAATAAATTCGCCCGAATAACAGCTTATGTTGATGTTTGAAAGTTGTCTGTTGTTATCATAGGCAAAACATAGATCTTGGGTTGATAAGAGTACTGGTTTTGCTCCTTGAGGTAATACAGGCGTCTGTTTGGTTGTTTGCGCTAATACGGGGGATTTTTGCTGAGTCATTAGTTTATCTCCACACGTTGTTTAATGAGCAGAAATAAGAAAAACGGCGCGCCAAGACCGGCAGTTATCACCCCTAATGGGATTGCAGATCCTTTAAAAAACAGTGATAAGAATAAATCTGCACTGATCAAGGTGATTGCACCACCAAATAAACAGGCGGGTAATAAGTATCGATGTGACGGCCCGAGTATCAAGCGTAATATATGTGGCACCACTAAACCAATGAAACCGATCCCTCCCACCACAGAAACAGAAGCGCCTACCATTGCAGTACTAATGATCAATAAATTACGACGAGTACGCTTAACATCGACACCAACGGATAAAGCGTGTTGTTCTCCAAGTAATAGTAGGTCCAGAGATTTATTGTAAAACAGTAATAATATGAAACCACTACAGATGATTGGCAGGATGATAAAAACATGATCCCATGTTCTGCCGTCTAATCCGCCCATGGTCCAATAGATAATCATACGCGCGACATCCCAGTTACTCAGTGATAACCCTAATAATAAAGAGATGGCGGCGACATTTAATGCGCTGATAGCAACCCCGGCAAGCAATAAGGTGGCGATATTCGTTTGCCCTTGGTTAGATGCGATACGGTAGACAATACTTAATGATATACCGGCTCCGATAAATGCAAACAGCGGAATTGCCCATGCAGAAAATAAAGAAAATCCGAAGTAGATGGCAATCACCGCACCTAATGAAGCACCTGATGATACGCCTAATACAGAAGGGGAAGCGAGTGGATTACGAAACATTCCCTGCATTATTAATCCGCATAGGGCTAAGCTGGCGCCGGCAAACATTGCAATGATAACGCGTGGTAAGCGAACGTCAATAATGATGCTTTGTTGCCACTTCATAATGTGTTCGGGTAAATTATTAGCGAGCTGTGCATTGAGTATTTCGATCACCGTGTTGATCTTCAGATCAACAGGGCCTTGCAATATAGCCAGTAGCGCTAAAACTAAAAATAAAGCCGCTAATAATCCGATAAAGAGCTGTTTAGTGAGGGGGCTATTGAGCATGATTGTTCTCATCATATTGGCTAATATTGGGATGGAGAATAGAAGCAATGGCTTCTACGCCTTTGATTCTATGTTGTGAAACACTACGTAGCCAGGTGCCAGGTACTGCATAGACTTGTTTATTTAGGACGGCGGGTACATTTGCCCAGGCTTTTTTGTTGATTAGAATATCTGCGGGACTTGCTTGTCCTTGCGATTGATTAAATACCCAATCATTCATAATGATCACATCGGGCTGCAGTGAGATGGCTAACTCTTCACTGATTTTATGTTCGCCATCGGGTATTTGCCCTTGTGCGACGTTTATCCCGCCTGAAATATTGATAGCTTCATCCATTAAAGCGTTTCCACCTACGCTATAACCATTTAAATCATAATATAGCACGCGTGGTTTTTGCAGCGTGCTGACTTGCTGTTTGATGAAGCTTAGCCGAGCACGTAAGTCTTTGATGATCGAGTTTGCTTGTGATTGGCTATCGGTGACTGCTGCAACTAGCTCAATATTATTAATGATATCGTTAAACGTATTAAATTCACTGAGGCGCACAACCGCGATATCTGTCCTTAATAAATAGCGTACTGTTTCTGGGTTGCTATAGGACGCAACGAACACTAAGTCTGGTTGTCTTGACAAAATGGACTCTATTTCAGTTTGAGCGCGTATAATACTCGGGTCATAAAAGTCTACAATATTGGATAAGCTAGGGTAATCTACGTAACTGCTTACCCCGACTAAACGCTGCTGAGGAACTAAATCTGAGAGAATATGATCTGTTGCAAGAGTGGTTGATATTAAACGTTGAGGCGGCGCTGCTAGTGTATATTGAATACCACTTGGGTCATGTAATATTAGCGGAAAGTGATCACCTTCCACGTGAGTGGTAAAATTAGTTTGTGTGGGATTTAATAACGCAAATAATTGACCCTGCTTTATATTAGTAAATACTGCCAATACAATGATAAGGAGAATAAAAATAACGAGTTTTTTGTTGTTCATTTTTATCTCCTTAATTTAGGCGGTTATTCTCAACCATTCATTACTGAGTCGCTGAGCATTAAATGATTGTTAATTAATTGACCGTCGGATCACAGTTGTGCACCTATCGTAAATTGCACGGTTCTGCCTTCCGCATTATACCCATTATGGAGTTGCTTATCATTGTCAGTAATATTATTTACATTTACACCAAGATTAATATACTGATTTAATTGATAGGTCATTGCTAAGCTGAGCAGATGAACTTCTTTTAACTCATCAGAGGATGTAGTGCGTTTACCTACGTAGGTGTAGGTCAATTTAGGTTTAAGCTTGTTGGTGACATAATATTCAAAGCTTGAAGAGCCAGACCATTTTGGTACGTTGTTTAATTGATCATTAGTGTCTTGGTCAATACTTTCAGAGTAAGCTGCTGTAATATCAAAGGCATAGGCAGTGGCATTATACTGCGCATAAAGCTCCACACCTTTTACTTTAACTTCACCGATGTTAAATGGAGACCAATCCCAAGATCCTACTGAAATAGGAGCCCATTGAATTTTATTATCTAATGAACCTGTATAGAAATTAAGCTTTAATGGAATGTAAGCATGCTGAGTATCGAAATCATGTGTTAATGAAAGCTCTAAAATTTGACCTTCTTCTGACTCTAAATCTGGATTGCCGCTGCTTGGCCAATATAAGTCATTATAAGAAGGTGCTGTGAAAGACGTTTTGTAGTTGATACTGGCTATTTCAAATAATGAAAATCCTGCAGAGTAGGTTAGTGCATCACCAAAATCAGAATAATGATCATGACGAATACCGCCTGAAATACTCAAATAATCTGCCAGATAGTGGCTGAATGCCAAGTAAACTGCACCTTGGTCACGGTCATTACCATTCTCATTTGATTTGTACGTGGACTGGATGAACTCACCTCCAAAATTAACTGTTAAATCTTGCCATTCGCCTTTTAAATGCAGTTGGAATAAGTTTTCTCGTGTTGAATAATGATCAACATTGTTTGCACTCGGATGGCCGGCCTTTAAATCTACCTCTGCTGTTGATAGCGTAAATTCAGATGATAGGTTCTGTGTATATTGTTGAATATACTTACCGGTAATTTGTAATGTATCTTGTGATGTTTTAGCTTTACCTACTGTGGGGTATGACTCATAGATTTCTAAGTCAGAGGTTGCATTATTGATAGCGATTGAGAAGCGATTTGTCTCAGTAACATAAGCTGCATAACTATTCATCGAGTAACTGTCATAACCAAAGTCATCATCTGAATCTTCAATAAAATCGTACCCATCTGACTGATCTCTATCGAAAGAGGTCATGAATTGAAAATTATTCCAATTATTAGCATAAGCACCACCAACTCGCCGGGTGTCGTTAGATCCGGCACTGATATTAAGTTGCGCATCTGCCATTTCACCTGTTTTAGTGATGATATTTATCACACCAGTTAAGGAGCTTGAACCGTACAAAGAAGCCTGTGCACCGCGAATAACTTCAATTAATGCAATAGATTCCATGGGAATAGCTGGAATGTTTTGGCTGCCAAGGGTTGACGTTGGAAACGGCACACCATTTAATAAATACAATGTATATTTATCAGAAAGACCACGGTGATAATTGCTGGCATTATGTTTGGCGGTTCCCGAATTGGTATGAACAAATCCTGGCGTATTTTCCGCAATTAATTGATCTAAAGTTTTATTAATATCACTGTCACTAGGCACGATGCTGACAATATTCTCACCACTATAGTTTTGCGTGGTTGCATTAGGTGCACTAAACCCTTTGGTAATTAAAATATTTTTACGTGGGCTAGTTTGTGATGATGTTATTTCGTCATCTGCCAATGAGTTTGCACTGCATAGACTTAATGTCATAACAGCTATCGAAGTATAGCGAAGTGTGAACATGTTTCTTCCTTGGGTTTAGTAATGGAGAAAGTTGGTCACGCAGTGATAGCAGAAGAGATATAGGGCAAGAGCATTAAAAAATTTATTGATAGCATGGTAATACTATTAATAACAACAGCATTACCTAACAATAATATTTAACAATACCGTTTTAGATCATCATTCAACATAACAGTCACTGAGCAGCAAAAACTTTCTTTGGCTCGTCACCATTACGCCCATCTATTATTAATAAATGCGATTTTACGTTCCATAACGGCCGACCCGCAGTATGGACAGTGACGTTATTACGCTGGTATCTGGCTGGGTGATAATCGCTATTCAAATAAATAGCGAGTCATACCTTCACAGTTGCGGGGGCAGCGCATGATTTATTCAACCCATCAGAAATCGAGTGCTGAACATGCTTCCCATTTAAGTTTACTAGATTATTAATTTCATAATAACAAACACGTAATAATAGGGGCGATTATAGGGGAATGGCATAACCTGTCAATTATTGCGAGGTGTTTTATTGGTCTTATTTTTTACTAAATGTTGGCTTTCAAATAACTCACATCGTTAGCTAATAAGTGCTTAGTTCATATGTGGAACTTATGAACGAGGCATGCTTAAAGGTATTAAATTAGCCTTAATCTAAATTTTGAGTATCTATTGACGCACACAGTAGTATCTTGTATCTTTAATATTGCATACAATATACAATATTCCAAATGCGAGTTGCAAAGTAGCTATTTGCTATTAGTCATTAGAAATAGATAGCTTAAGTCCTAATTATTTAAGTAAAAGATTGAGACTATTTTGAGCTTTGCTGAAACTTAAATTATTTTAAAAATTTAAATAATAAACTCATTAACAAAGGATTAAAAAATGAAGAAAGATATTTTTTATGGCGTAATACCTGCTCTTATGACCCCTTGTAAAGAAGATCGAAAACCTGATTTTGATGCTCTGGTAAAGAAAGGCCTGGAAATGATATCGGCTGGAATGTCTGCTGTTGTTTATTGTGGTTCTATGGGGGATTGGCCTTTATTGACTGACGCTGAGCGTATGGAAGGTGTTGAGCGTCTTGTTGATGCTGGTGTACCAGTTATGGTGGGAACTGGAGCTATTAATACCAAATCAGCTGTAGCCCATGCTGCTCATGCTGAGAAAGTCGGAGCTGCAGGGTTAATGGTGATCCCTCGTGTTCTATCCCGAGGTTCAGTCATCTCGGCACAAAAAAATCACTTTAAAGCGATTTTATCTGCGGCTCCATCAATACCAGCTATCATTTATAATAGTCCTGTATATGGCTTTGAAACTAAAGCGGATTTATTTTTCTCTCTTCGAGAAGAACACAAAAATCTGATTGGTTTTAAAGAGTTTGGTACTAAAGAAGCTATGCGTTATGCAGCTGAAAATATTACTTCTAAAGATGAAGAAGTTTTATTGATGGTGGGTGTTGACACAAGGGTTTTTCATGGTTTCGTAAATTGTGGTGCTACAGGTTCAATTACTGGAATAGGAACTGCGCTTCCAAAAGAGGTTCTTTTACTTACTCGGTTGTCTATGTTGGCAGCAGAAGGGCATATAGAAGCTCGTATTCGAGCACAAGAACTTGAAGAGGCGATTGCAGTCTTAGCTAGTTTTGATGAAGGTCCTGAACTTGTTCTATTTTTTAAATACCTCTTAGTATTGAATGGAGAAAAAGAATATGACCTCCATTTTAATGAATCAGATAAACTAAATGCTGAGCAGCGCGGATATTGTGAAAAACAGTATAAGTTATTTAAACAATGGTTTGCTCAATGGGTCAAACAAGGTGGAGTTA
>Ga0316197_10003493_pt1 | contig 11194 bp, 9 predicted proteins | sample OudBiesiAoxic_MG_FD_204939 | JGI IMG/M metagenome (GOLD analysis project Ga0316197, IMG submission 204939) | Coastal sediment microbial communities from Oude Bieten Haven, Netherlands - site A oxic | ecosystem: Environmental > Aquatic > Marine > Coastal > Sediment | place: Netherlands...
TCGTGGTGCTGCACGGGTCGGGATCACAATCGGGGCTTGGCAGGGTTGTCGACGACGGACCGCGCGCAACCGTCACGAGGGTGCCGGGCAGTCGCCGCGTGTTCGGCGTCGAATCCAAGAACATGCGACAGGCGTTCGCCCTCGATCTGCTCATGGATCCTGATGTGGCCGCCGTTTCGGTGATGGGTATGGCGGGCACCGGCAAGACGTTCCTTGCTCTCGCTGCAGCGCTTGAGCAGGTCTTGGAACTGGGTCGATATCGGAGGGTCTCGGTCTATCGGCCGCTGGTCGCCGTCGGGCGCCAGGAGGTAGGTTTCCTGCCGGGCGACCTGACCGACAAGCTGGAGCCCTGGATGGCCGCCGTGCACGACAATCTGCATGCCCTGTTCTCTCACGCCGAGGGATCACCCCGTGATGCCGTCGAAGAGTTGTTCGAACGCGACGTGCTGGAGATGGCCGCCGTGACCTACTTGCGGGGCCGTTCGATCACAGGTGAGCTTGTCATCGTCGACGAGGCCCAGAATCTCGAGCTTCCGACGCTGAAGGTCATCCTGACGCGGATGGGCGCAGACTCGAAGGTGGTGTTCTGCGGGGACCTCACCCAAGTCGACAATCCCTATGTCTCACCGTTTGGGGGCCTCGCGGCGATGATCGAGAAGTTCAAGGGCAACCCGCTCTTCGGCCACGTCACTCTCGATCGCACGGTGCGCAGCCCGCTCGCTGAGTACGCCGCGAACATCCTCTAACAGCTATATGTCCCTGAGGTAGGGGACCATTCGGTCGGCCATCGGCGCAGGCAGGCGGACCGTGATCTCGGTGCCTTCTTCGGCGTGGAGTTCTTCGAGAACTTCGCCGGTTTCGTGGAGCGACGCGACGAGATCGCCGCGGTCGTACGGGATCAGAAGATCCGCGGTGACGGTCACGGCATCGAGCCCGTCGACAATCGCGGCGGCGACATCTTCGATGTCCTCTCCGGTGAGTGCCGAAGTGGCGACTGAGCCGTCGTAGACCGTGAGGAGCCGCCGGACGACTGCGGGTTCTGCGATGTCGATCTTGTTGAACACGAGTATCTCAGGCACATCGGCGGCATCGATCTCGGTCAGGACTTCGCGAACGGCGCTGATCTGGCCATCTGGATCCGGGTCCGACGCATCAACAACATGCACGAGCAGGTCGGCATCCGCAGCTTCATCCAACGTCGACCTGAAGGCCTCAACGAGTTCGTGAGGAAGCCGACGAACGAAGCCGACGGTGTCGGACATCAGCGCCCGATGTCCGTCCGGCAGATCGAGCCTCCGTACCGTGGAGCCGAGGGTTGCGAACAGGCGGTCCTCGACGAGCACGTGTGCTTCCGTCAGCCGATTGAAGAGCGTCGACTTGCCGGCGTTCGTGTAGCCGACGATCGCCGCGACGGGCAGTCCCGACCGCTTGCGCGACTTCGCCCTCGTGTCGCGTGACCGGGCGGCCTCCTTGAGTTCACGCTCGATCTTGGAGACACGCTCGAGGATCCGGCGGCGATCGGTCTCCAGCTTCGTCTCACCAGGGCCGCGAGTGCCGATCCCCGCACCGAGACGAGACAACTCGATGCCCTTGCCGCGAAGCCGGGGGAGGCGGTAGCGGTGCTGAGCGAGCTCCACCTGGAGCCGCCCTTCGTGGGTGTGAGCGTGCTGAGCGAAGATGTCGAGGATGAGGGCAACCCGGTCGACGACGTCGCACTGGAACGCCTGATGGAGGTTCCGCTGCTGGGCAGGAGAGAGCTCGTTGTCGAACACGACAACGTCGATGTCGAGCATGTGCGACTCGGCGACCAGCTCTGAAAGTTTCCCCTTGCCGATGAAGGTTGCGGGGTCGGGACGATCTCGGCGAACCAGCACGGATTCGACCGGCTCCGACCCGGCCGTGTCGGTGAGCAGTTCGAGTTCTTCGAGGCTTCGCTCTCCTTCGGCCACACGGCTCCCGTCGCGAACCATGCCGATCAGCAGGGCACGCTGCTGCACAACATCGAGATCGGTGACCGACGCCGTGAGGCGCCGACCGCTGCGTGCAACATGAGAACGAGAGTCGTCGGTCATGGGCGGATTATGCCGTGGCGGAGGGGGCTAGAGCCGAGAACCAAGAGCCAAGACACGAGACACGAGACACGAGACAGAAGAGCAAAGAGCAACGAACAAAGATCCGAGACACGAGATCCGAGACTCGAGACCGCGCTCAAGTCTCGTGTCTCAAGTCTCGTGTCTCAAGTCTCGTGTCTCGCTACCGGTTGCGTCGTACGGCGGGTGATCGCTCAGAGCCGGAAGGGTCTACAACGCTTGCGCTTGTTGGTCTCTTCGGCCTATCTTGCGGCGACCCCGGCGTTCGGCCGGGGTTCCTGGTTATCCGGGCTTACATTTGGAGGCAAGACCATGAGCGACAATATGCGGAAGTGGCTTCCGTGGATCCTTGTTGCTGTCGTTGCTGTCATCATCATCGTTGTCATCGCCGTGAACGCGGGCGGAGACGACGATACGGCGTCTGACACAACGACAACGACCGCGGCAGATTCCACGACCACAACGGTCGAGGAAACGACCACAACAGTCGAAGAGACCACCACCTCATCGACCGAAGCACCGATGGCCCTTGAGCCGATTCCGGTCAAGATCGGGACCGTGCTCCCGCAGACCGGGCAGCTGGCGCCGATCATCGAAGCTCTCGAGAACCCGATCAAGATGGGGGCCGAAGAGATCAACGCGGTTTCCGCAGGTCTTGTAACCGTTGAGTACGGCGACTCGGGCACCGATCCCAACATAGCTTCGACAACAGTCGACAAGTACTTGACCGGTGACTTCCAGGGCATCATCGGGTCTGCTGCTTCCGGTGTTGCGCTGTCGATCGTCGACAAGGTGCAAAGCAGTCAGGTGGCGATGTGTTCTGGTTCGAACACGGCTGCTGCGCTCAGCTCCTCAGACTACGACCCGTTCTACAGCCGTACCGCTCCCTCGGACAACCTCCAGGGGCCGACGCTTGCCGACGTGGTCGCCAACGATGCTCCAGCATCCGTGGCAGTCCTGTGGCGCGCCGACGAGTACGGCAAGGGCTTCGGCGAACTCGTCGCAGCCGAACTTGGTGACGTCGTCGTGCTCGCCGAGGGCTACGACTTCGCTGCCGGATCGTTTGCCACGGAGGCTCAGGCCGTTGTGGCCAGTGGCGCCGAGGCGCTCGTGATGATCACGTTCGAGGAGGGCGGGCAGCTCCTGCTCGACCTCGAGAGCGCAGGGTACGGCGGGCAGATCTACGTCGCGGACGGGTTCAAGGACACCGTCGGTTCCGATCAGGTCGGCGGCAATGTTGCGCTGTTCGACGGTATCAAGGGGACGGCACCCTCAGCATCACCGGAGAATGGTGAAGCGACATTCCCCGGCCGGCTCGAGGCTGCGTTCCCAGGAACGGCGACCATCTTCTCGGCACAGAAGTACGACTGCCTGATGACCACGGTGCTCGCTGCCCAGGCAGCCCAGAGCGCCGATCCTGCGGTGTTCGTAAACGAGATCAGCAACGTGACCCAAGGTGGCGAGAAGTGCTCCCTCTTCGAGGACTGCTTCAACCTGATCATGGCCGGCGCAGACATCGACTATGACGGTGCGTCCGGACCCCTTGACTTCGGGCCGAGCAACGAGCCGACGATCGGCACGTACGACATCTTCATCTACGACGCCGAAGGCGCGGCAACGACCGTTGAACAGGTTGTGCAAGGCGGCTGACCAGCTAGAGGCAACCAACCAAACACGTGGGGCCCGGCAAATCTGCCGGGCCCCACGTCTGTCTGGCGACCGGGAACTGGTGGCCCTAGTCCACCTTCCCCAGCGTTCCGAGATACAGATCGATGACGCGTGGATCGTGGAGCAAGTCCCTGCCCGGCCCGGTGTGTGCGTTGCGACCCTGATCGAGGACATACGCACGATCGGCGATCTGAAGACACCGTCGGGCGTTCTGCTCGACCATGACGATCGACACCCCCGAGTCTGCAATGCCGCGGACGCGCTCAAAGACGAGGTCCTGGTTGCCGGGGGAGAGGCCTGCGGACGGCTCATCGAGGAGGAGAACCGACGGGTCCATCATCAGAGCTCGTCCGATCGCCACCATCTGTCGCTCACCACCGGAGAGATAGCCTGCGCGTTGGTCCGAGCGGTCGGCGAGCAGGGGGAAGATCTCGACCACCGCAGCCAAGCGCTCATCCCAGGCCTTGGGATCGAGATAGAGACCCATGCGAAGGTTGTCTTCCACCGTGAGGGAAGGGAACACGTTGACGCGCTGGGGCACGTAGCCGACGCCAAGGGCGACGAGCGCGTGCGCCGCGAGATTCGAGATGTCCCGGCCGCGTAGTGTCACAAATCCATCTCGAACAGGCACGAGACCGAAGATCGCCTTTATGAGGGTCGACTTGCCCGCCCCGTTCGGGCCGATGATCCCGACGAGTTCGCCGTCATCGAGCGTCAGGTCGACACCGCGCAGGATGTCGACGCCCGGCAGGTACCCGGCGACGACGGCTTCAGCCTTGAGGAGGTGTTTGGTCACGATGCCGCCTCGCCGTGGTGCTCCCCAAGGTAGGCGTCGATGACGGTCCGGTTCTTCGCAATCTCTTCTGGCCGCCCTTCGGCGATGACGCGCCCTTCGGCCATGACGACGACCCAGTCGGAGATCTCCTGCACCACGTCCATGTCGTGCTCGACGAAGATCACGGTCTTCCCGCCGTCACGCAGACCGGTGATATGAGCGAGGAGCGATTGGGTGAGCGCCGGGTTCACCCCTGCCATCGGTTCGTCGAGCATCACTACTTCGGGGTTCATCATGAGCGCCCTGGCCATCTCAAGGAGCTTGCGCTGACCGCCGGAAAGACTGCCTGCGTATTCACCTGCCATGTCAATCATCCCGAAGCGCTCCAGCAGTTCGGTGGCGCGCTCTTCGTTGGCTTGCTCGGTGGTATGCCAGCCGCCTGTGATCGCCCCCCACAGCCCTTCGCCCTTGTTGTCCTTCGCCGCTACGAGCATGTTGTCCATCACGGTGAGCCGCGCAAGCGAGCGCGTCAGCTGGAACGTTCGGACCATGCCGCGGCGCGCCACCTGGAACGCAGCGATTCCCACGAGGGGCCCGCCGTTGAGGTGCCACTCGCCGAAATCTGGACTGTCAAAACCCGTGAGCAAGTTGAAGAGCGTCGTCTTCCCGGCGCCGTTGGGCCCGATGAGCGAAGTCACCGTGTGACGCTGGATCTCGAGATGTTTGACGTCGACCGCTTGGAGACCACCAAAGGACCGCTGGAGGTCGTTTGCGATGAGCACCGGGTCGGGCTTACGGACTCCCGGCTCCGGGGCGACGCCGTGCATGGGGTGATCAGCGTTCATCGATCAGCGCCTCCTCTCTGCTTCCAAGGATTCCCTGCGGCCGGAAGACCATGAGCACCATCATGCCAACGCCAACGAGAACCAGCTTCACCTGGCCGGCAGCTGCCGGCGTGAGCAGGTCTCCGACCCAGCCGATGTTCGCCTGCGTATTGACCATGAGTGCGTCGATGGTGAAAAAGAGGAACTGGAAGACGACGGCGCCCACGATCGGGCCGAGGATCGTTCCAGCGCCGCCCAGAATGACGATGACATAGAGAATGAACGTCACCTGTGGAAGGTAGGCATCGGGCGTTACGTTCTGCTGCTCGATCGCGAGCAGCATTCCGGCGATCCCTCCGATGGCCCCGCCGATCATCAGCGCCTGAAGCTTGTAGGCGAAGACGTTCTTCCCAAGCGACGTGGTGGCATCTTCGTCTTCGCGGATCGCTTTGAGAACGCGACCCCATGGGCTGTTGATGAGGCGCCGAATCAGCAAGGTTGCGAGAACTGCGACCGTCCAGCCAACGATCATGACCCAGAGCTTTCGCCCGGTGACAACAAGACTCCCGAGGCCATAGAGCTCGGCCGGTGGGAACGGGTTGAGTTCGAAGAAGGAATCGGCGAAACCCTGAATGCCAAATACACCGTTCGTGAGCGGCTGTGCCCAGCTCGAGCGTACGACGAGTCGGATTGCCTCCGCGGCGGCAATGGTCGTGATCGCGAGGTAGTCGGCGCGGAGTCGAAGGGTGGGGAGGCCGAGGAGGAATCCCAGGAATGCAGCAGTGAGGATCCCGACGATGACCCCGAGCCAGAGCGGCCCGCCGAGGTCCACCGTGATCGCCATGCCGTAGGCACCAACGAGCATGAACGCCACGTGACCGAAGTTGAGGAGTCCGGCATATCCGAATTGCAGGTTGAGGCCGATCGCGGAGATTGCATACGCCGCCGTGACCGGACCGATCGTGGCGAGAATGCCGTCGATGAATACGCTGCCCCATTCCATCAGCCGATCCTCTCCCTCGTGCCGAAGAGGCCTTGCGGCCTGACGAGCAAGATCACGATCAGAACGACGAGGCCGACCGCAGTCTTCAGTTCATTGGGCATGAAGAGCGTGCTCATCTCCACCGCGATGCCGACGACGAAACCGCCGACCATCGCCCCATATGCGGTGCCGAGCCCGCCGAGCACTACAGCGGCGAAGATCAGGAGCAACAGCCTGAAGCCCATATCCCACTGAACGGCTTCGTTGAGTCCGAAGAAGATGCCGCCGAGAGCAGCGAGGCCGCCGGCGAGCATCCAGGTGATGAGGATGATTCGATTCACGTCGATGCCAGATGACTCGGCGAGATCGGCGTCGTCGGCGACGGCTCGCATCGCAGTGCCGGAGCGGCTGCGCTGAAGGAACAGTCCGACGCCGGCGAGCACAATAAGCGCGACGCCGATCGTCATGAGGTTCTTCGGGACGACCGAGATTCCGAGGATCTCGATCGGGGGTTGCCCGGCGAAATCGGGGTAGGCCCGTGGTTCACCACCGAAGAAGATGAGGATCAGGTGGCGCATGGCGAACGACAGGCCGATCGAGACCACCATCATCGCAACCAGGCCTGTGTTGCGAACTCGGAGCGGCCGCCACAGCCCTGTCTCCTGCGCCCAGCCAAACCCTGCCCCGACGAGGACGGCCGGGACCGCGGCAACGATGAGAGGCCACTGCGGGCCAGCGGGGGAGGCGTGGAAGAAGTAGGCGGTGACGGCTCCAAGCGTCACCATCTCGGCATGGGCGAAGTTGACGAGTCCGGTGACGCCGAATACCAGGGAGAGGCCGACGGCGCAGAGAGCAATAATCGCGCCGAGCTTGAGACCGGAGATGAAGAGTGCTCCAACGCGTTCGTACGACGAAGTCGACGAGGTGCTGCCCACACCAAGCGGAAAGATCACCTTCTTCGCCTGTCCCTCGCGGACAGTGATATCGGTGAGTACTTCCTTGTCGGGATCGGTGAGGCCGACACCGTCGGGCAGGGTGGAGGTATCGAGTTGAGCGTCGTAAACGCCGGCGGCCGGTACGGGAATCTCCCAGGCTCCCTCCGCATCCGATTGACCAGTGCCGATCTCGACGCCGCCCTGGAGGACGATCACCGTCACACCTTCGGCCGGGGTCTTCTCTTCCCCGACGGTCTGGATGAGTTTCCCGCCGATCGACTCGCCAGCCGCAAAGGACGCGATGGGAAACAACGCGACGAGCGTGATCGCCGCGAGCCAGAACAATGCGAAGCGAGCACGTCGGGACACGTTCCGGCGAGTGTAGGTGGTATCGGGGGTCCGGTGTCTAGTGATTCTTCCCGACGAACAGCGTTGCCGGCGAGTATGTTCGTTCCAAAGGGAAGGGTTGACATGCAAAGAAAAGTGGCAGGCATCCTCGAAGAGAAGGGCGCCGAAATCTGGTCGGTGGCGTCGTTCGACACGGTCTTCAGCGCCCTCGAGACGATGGCCGAGCACAACATCGGCGCGGTCGTCGTTCTCGATGGCGATGACCTGCGCGGCATCCTGACGGAGCGGGACTACGCCCGGAAGGTGAAGCTCCAGGCGCTTGGCTCCAATGACACGCCGGTCGGGCAGATCATGACCACCGTTGTCCACACAGTGGTTCCGACCGCAACGGTCGCTGAATGTATGCAATTGATGACTGATGAGCGGGTCCGGCACCTGCCGGTGGTCGACGACGATGGACGCCTGGTCGGCATCGTCTCGATCGGGGACGTCGTGAAGGCAATGATGGCGCAGCAGCGAGACCTGATCGCCGATCTGGAACGCTACATCACCGGCTAATTCCGCGTACCCAGGGTTCTCCACCCCGTATACGGCGCCAACAGCCCGCGGTACGGGCACAACTCATTCCGCGGGCTCGGCACGTCAAATAGGACGTCACCAACCCTGGGTACGCGGTCTGCTTCGTCGACTGAACGAACTCACACCACGCCGGGTCGGGTAGCGTCCTGCCTGGAGGCGTCCGGATGCCTGGTGGGTCCCTCGGTCTTCAAAACCGATGAGGGTGCGAAAGTGCCCTGGCGGGTTCGATTCCCGTCCGCCTCCGCTGAGAAGCTGCCCGCGCCGTGCGGGTGGTTGGAGCCGCCTGTCATGTCGGCGAACGCGTCGGGTCGTTCGTCCCTGGCGGAGCGGCGGTCATGAGACATACGGTGCACCTATGCAAAGAGGCCAGGCCGAATACGAGGGCAACGTGCGTGTTGCCGATGTGAACGGACGCGCGTGACTGCGCCTTCCGGGCCTCGCCGCGGCGGACTGCCGCCGCCCTGGCCGGACGGACATCCTGATGCGATCCCTTCTGGTGCCCCGCGCGGATGGAAGCGAGCTCGCCTCGCCAGCGATGGCCAGGTGCATGTGGCAGCGTTGTACTCCGATGAGCGGTCCGACCTGTGGTCGGTCACCGGCAAGGCCTTCTGTCATATGGGCGGCGACCCGTTCGAGCCGGGCCATTTGCAGGAGTGCCAATGCGGACTTCGAGTCTGGGACTCGCGAGCGAAGCTCAATCGAGATCTGTCATGTGGCATCTACGCGTCGATCATGCCGATCGCGGTGTTGTGTGCCGTGTCATGGCGGCCACCGAGCGTGAAAGAGGACCGATGTCGACGCGTGGCATCGACCGATCTCCTCGGCGTTTCGGTACGGAACTACTGCATGCGATGCACGAAGCGAGGCGTTCGCGGGTTCGTCAACGGGCGTTCGTTGGGACGAACAACCCACGAGCTGTGGACATCGTGTGAGAACTGTGCCGACGACTCGTGGATCACAATCGAAGAGGCTGCGACCAGTCTCGGCGTTCCGATCGTGGTCGATCCCTGGCTGCCCTAGCGCCGCTGTTCCAGTCGCGTACAATCAGGGTGTGGATGCGCCACGTTCTCGGACGACGACGGTTGCCCTCGTCCTTGGCATCACACTCATGTGTGTGATCTGCCTGGCGTTCCTGTGGCTGGTGTGGCAATCCGAAGGTGCGGCCTGGCTCAAGCTTGTGGCTTCACTCGGGCTCTTCGCGGTGGTCACCGCAGGGACCATTCGTCTCGTGATTGCTTCGCGTCCGTACGGCAATCCGCAGTGACGCCGGTGGTGGTTCCTGCGCTACGATCGCTCGGATGAATGATCGACCAATCATCCCATCGCTGACCGACGCCGACCTCACCCGCCGCCTCCCCCGTGCGGAGGCCAAGCTGCGCCTCAAAGCGGCGCAGACTCGCATGCTGCAGCTCCGCCTTCAGCTTGGTGGGAAGCTCGGGAGCGGTGAGTTCGGTCCTCCCGTGTGTTTCGTCTTCGAAGGATGGGATGCGTCAGGGAAGGGTGGCGCGATCAAGCGGCTCGTTGCTCCCATGGATCCTCGCCATGTGCAGGTCATCGCGATTGCAGCGCCATCGAAAGAGGAGCTCCGGCACCACTGGCTCCAGCGGTTCTGGCCACACCTCCCCGGCTGGGGAGATGTCGCGGTGCTGGATCGGTCCTGGTACGGACGGGTACTCGTTGAGCGAGTCGAGGGGTTTGCCGACGTTGAGCAGTGGCGTCGGGCCTACACCGAGATCATCGACTTCGAGCGGACGCTGGCGGCGGAGGGCATGGTGTTCGCCAAGTTCTGGATGCATGTCTCCTCCGAGGAGCAGCTGAAACGGTTCGAGGCGCGGGAGCAGAGTCCCCTCAAGCAATGGAAGCTAACCGATGAGGACTGGCGGAATCGCGAGAAGCGAGCCCAGTACGAGGTCGGAGTCGAGGAGATGCTTGCGAGAACCTCATGGGATCAGGCTCCCTGGTTCGTTGTCCCCGGCGAGTCGAAAAGGCTCGCCAGAGTTGAAGTCCTCGAGACCGCGATCGCAGTGGTCGAAGCAGGAATGCAAGAGCACGGGATGGAGCCTGTACCCCGGCTGAACTGATGGTGTCAGCGAGCTCGGGAACCTCATTCGCCGTGCACGTTGAAGGGTACTGAGACACGACACCCGAGACTTGAGACTGTCTCGGGTCTCGGGTCTCGTGTCTCTTCGCTACTCCCCGTACAGCTTCTCTATGTCATCGCCGTAGCGGTCGAGAACGGCGCGGCGTTTCACTTTCAGGCTTGGGGTGAGCATGCCGTTCTCCGGACTGAAGGCCTCGTCTTCGAGCACAAACCCCCGTACTTGCTCGTAGCCTTTGATCGACCCGGACAGGCGGTCAATCTCGCGCTGGTAGAGCTCATTGACGGTCTCGCTCTCGAGCAACGCGTCCTCCGAGAGATCACCGAGGCCGTGATCGCCGGCCCACTTCGTCAACGCCTCCATGTCCGGAACGATCACCGCCACGTTGTAGGGCCTCTGCTCGCCGTACACCATGATGTTCGTTACGTATCCGGAGAGCTGGAGCTGTTCCTCGATTGGCGATGGCACTACGTACTTGCCGTTCTCCAGCTTGTACTGCTCCTTGATGCGACCGCGGACGTAGAGGAATCCGTCGTCGTCCCGATGACCGAGGTCACCAGAGCGGAATCCTCGATCGGCGGTGAGCGCCTTCTCATCCTCTTCCGGCAAGTTGTAGTAGCCCAGCATGACGTTTGGTCCGTAGATGATGATTTCGCCGATCTCCGAATCGCCGGTGGCCTCACGATCGATTTCGATACGAACCCCGGGGATCTCCTTGCCGATCGATCCGACCCGCCGGTGCGACGGCGTATTCGCTGCCGCGACGGGTGAGGTTTCGGTGAGCCCGTAGCCCTCGTAGACGGTCATACCGAGCGCCGATATGAACTCCGCAACCTCCACGGAGATCGCCGCACCGCCGGAGATCGAATACCTCAGCCGACCGCCGAAGCCGTC